>JAEEGJ010017759.1_pt1 | contig 16011 bp, 14 predicted proteins | sample 8958761 | NCBI WGS metagenome assembly JAEEGJ01 (sample SAMN16246546, study PRJNA631951) | gut metagenome | biome: gut microbiome; feature: rumen; material: RS-attached | host: Bos | place: Iran: Karaj | collected 2018-10
AATCTTGACATTCCTCATTTTTTCGTTTTTAGGTAATTCTGAATTATTTCGATTTAAAGGAAGGGTGCCCTGCCAGGGCACCGCTCCCTATGAGAACTCTTCAATTATTGTTTTTTTGCTGTACGCAACGGTGTGAAGTTCAGACTGTAGCCCTCACTGCCGTAGAATGTGAGCGTTTCTTTCTCGGCATTGTAGGTGAAGTTAAGGGTTTCGGTCATTCCGTCGGCTGAGAGGGTGATGGTGCCGTTGGGGCGCTTGTAGGTGTAGGTGAACGGAATGGTCTCCTCGACGTTTCTGTCGGCGTTCACATATTTCGTTGTAAACTTACCACTTGCCGTACTCTCAAATTCAATAATGTCCGTCTCCACCGATTCCTGCATCACTCCGTTTTCATCCTCGTAGGTGCCTCTCTCTTCGTGCACCCACGAGGTCTGATTCACGTCGTTGATGTACTCTTCGCTCGGGATGGGGAATTGGTCGTCGTAGGGGTCGCAGGCTGCCATCATCATTGTGGCTGCCACAAATAGAATGCTTGTGATTTTTCTAAATGTTTTCATTGATTTAAATTTTTAAGGTTGTACACTATTTGATTAAACTTACTTTGTCAGTATTATTGCCAGTATGTCGATTGCGATTATCACCGCCACGATACCGCCATAAAACAGCTTGGCCACTATCCTGTCCTTTCTGCTCGGCAGCACGTTTCTTCTGCCACTGACATCACAATTCTGCATCATTTTCATTTTTTCTCCTTTCTCGCTATCATTTTTTTGCCTTAATTTCTTGATTTCTTAGTCATTTGTTGAAAACTTTCTTGTCTTTGTTTTCTAATGCAAAAGTACTGTCATTCTGTCAAATAAAATTGCTGATTCCTTGCGGGTTTTGCTCAATTTCTCTACGATGACACACGCTTTTGCCGATATGTGAAAAAGTATTTGTATATTTGCAAATCGAAAAAGCTTAAATTATAATGGTTTAGAATATGGATCAAAGGATAATAGAAATTGACGATTCGAAGAAGGACGAAATCCGTGTTTTCGACAATACGGGAGCAAATATCATCGAAAAGGATTTCTGCCTTGTTATGGACAATTCGCCAATAGTGAAACATGCTGTCATAGATGCCCCAGTGCGTTCTCCGGAACACCGTATTATGTTGGTTAAGAAAGGCTCTGTTGATTATACACTAAATTATATGGACTTTCATGTTTCGGAGGGCGAAGTGCTGATGGTACCTGCCAACTATATTATCATTATGAACGGGCATTCTGGCGACTTTAACGCCCGTGTCCTCTCTTTCCGTTTTGCAAACATGGCCGATGCCGGTCTGGTGGGATACGATGCCGTGAAGCTACGACTCGGCTACAACGAGGAACAGGTATTCGAGAATTTCTTCCAAATGATGAACCAAGTACTCTCATCGCCCACGGCGGGCAAACGCGATTTTGAGCATCTCGTTATTTCCATGCTTTTCCGCATTCAGGGACTCAACTTTGCACAGAACGGACTTCAGGCTCCAGCTATGGGAGACCGAAAACAGGCAATTGTTTCAAAATTCATGCAACTACTCAACGCAAGATGGCCTGCTCCGCGTTCCATCGCCACCTATGCCGACAAACTTGGCGTTTCGGCCAACTATCTAAGTGTCGTGATTAAAGAAAGGTCCAAGCACACAGTCATGGAGTGGGTGGACATAAGAACAGTGACAGAGATTAAAATGCTGCTCCACGACCCATCTAATCTAACTGTAGACCAAATCGCTGAACGCCTGGATTTCTCTTCTTCCTCACAGATGATAAGGGTGTTTAAAAAAGTGACAGGTGTCACCCCCATCGAATACAGGAAAACCAAATCAGCGGGAATCGGAAAGAAGAAACCTTCCAACAGATAGTTACTCCGTATTCGTTTGCAAGTCTGACCCATCAACTCTATTGATTTATCACCACGGCAAGCACACCACGCTTGCCGTGGCTCTCTTTTTCTACTCCTTGCTTTCCGGCTCTGTCTCATTAATTTGAAATTTCCACCTTTCAAGATACAACAAAGAGTCATAGTATCTGTTGACGGTTTCAATTTTTACTATGGATTGAAACGCAACCCACGTTGGAAACGCTATTGTCTTTTCCTGATTTTGGTTGACAGTTTTTTTGCCTTTTTCCTGATGTCGTAGTAGGTCCAATGTAGGTTCGCTGTACCTTCGCTGTAGGTTCGCTTACGGAGCGAAGCCACACTGGACCCACACTGAACCTACAGCGAAGGAGACATCAGGACACCCTTATTTCAGATAAACGCCTCAATTCTCAACTATTTCCGCCTTGTACGGCTGTGCGGTATCGTATTCGCCATACTCGCAGCCTACGTTCTCCACGTGGATTCGGTCGAGCAATTTGCCGCCGGCATATAGGCAGACTGTGCCTCGCCCGTTGCCGCCGTTCCATAGGCGGTTGTGTCGTTTGAGGCCATTGGGAGCCTCATAGTTCACCAGCAGCATGTCGCTCTTCTCACACACTATGTCCGTCACCATGCGGTTACGCCATGTGCGCTGTTCCACATGCCAGACAATCTGCGTGTCGGTCTCGTGGCATTTGAACTTGGTGCGGCATCCTGTCCAGAACTTGGAGAAATTGAACTCATACGCCTTCCCCTCATACCAAAACGCCGAAAGCAATTGCCGCGGCAATGCCACCGGCCCTATCTTGGGCCGTCCACCGCCAATATCGAACACGCTGTTCGTCAGGCTACGACCCGTCAGCTCGCTCTTCAAATTACATGACGAGAGCCATACCCACGGGGAGGTGAAATCCTGTCCCCAGTTCTTGTCGGCATAGCCGTAGCAGTCTTCCGGACGGACGACATATCGCCTGCCATTGAAGACAATCTCCCCCTCGTAGGCGGTCTTCATCCCTTCAGCATGCCAGAACATCTCAAACAGCTGCCAACGGCGCATCGGACTGCTGGCACCATACCCCACATTGAAGGCTACCTGCTTGCTGATACGGAGTTTCCACGACATCTCGCCGCTATCGCACATCCATTCAGGGTGTGCCTTGGCCTGCTCGGGCGTGATGGATATCGAGCCACAAATCTCCGTCTCGCACACCCGGCAGTCGTCCGCCACGATAGAGAAAGGCGTCCCCATCTCCACAGTTGTTTCCTTCCAGCCAAAGAAGCGGTGCAGCTGAGCCTTGTCGGCACCACACCAGGCGCCCGCCTTCACCATCAAGTAAGAGGGCTGCAACCCGGCCGCCTTGTTTACCGGCAGTTGCCCCAGCTGAGGCACAGCGCCTCCCTTGGCAGGATTGCACAGGAAGAACTCGATAAAGAATGGGCGAGGAAGGCCCGTCTCGGCATCGTATGCCGTCAGGCTGTGCCACCACCAGTCGTAGCCACATCTGGCCTGCTTGCCAAACAGCTGGCACGCATCGCGCGTTATATCATGTCTGTTGAAACTCATATCCGTATATCGAAATTAACACAATAGAAAAGCATCCGCTCGTAGCCGTATTTTGTCAAGAGATGGTCTGCTTGATAACCCAATGCGAGCAGACTGTGCACACTGGGTTTGTTATAAGGCGAAGCCGTAGCGCACAGCAGGTCAATACCCCTTGCGCGGGCTTCTCTGCCCAGATGCTCGCCCAACAGCACCTGCAAGCCCCGTCCCCGCCATTGAGGGCGGACTATGCAAATCTTGAAATTGGCCGATGTATGGACAGCGGCATCCACTTTCGTCAACAGGACGGAAAGGTCTTCGCCGTCGCCCGGCTGCGGCACATACAGCACCGCAAAACCAGCCAACTCCTCCCCTACCCATGCTCCAAGACACAGATGAGGAGACTCCAAGCACCTGCGCCACATCTCGGGCGTATTACTTCGCAAGAGGTCGGGACGCTCCAAACAGGAGACAGCCTCTTGCTCGATGGCAAGGACTGTCTCCAGATGTTCTGGCCCACAAGGGCGTATCGTCGGGGAAATAAGAGCCAAGTGCTATTGTTTTATAATCTTAACGCTCTTGCCTCCGTTGCGCACAAAGTACACACCGGCGGGAAGACTGCCGAGGTCGAGCTGCACACTGCCGCAACTCTCGGCCTCTTTCACCACACGTCCTGTCACATCGCAAACCATAACCCGACCGTCAGCCTTGACGTTCAGGACATTCTCAACAGGATTGGGATAGACCCGAAGGGCTTCCTCTTGCTGCACATCGGCGATTGATACAACCGGCATCCCTGTGGAAAGCACCACATGATACTCTCTCACGGTTACGCTGTCCTCAGCCTTAACCGTCAGGGTGACCCTTACGCTGGTGTCGCTGATTGTCTCGCGCGATACGCTCACCGTAGCGTCAGACACTTCGGTCACACCTTCCACCACCGCACTCTGCAGGGCGTCCATATCCTCGACCGAGACAGAGTAATAGAATCCGTCCTTTTGGAATCCTTCAACAGCCTCGCCGTTCACCTTGATGGATGTCAGCCAGGCGCTGTATATGAACTCGATGTCATCGACTGAAAGGGAGTCGTAGCCGTCGCCCTCTCCGGGATTCTTGTTGGTCGTCATATTGACAAGCATATAGTTTGCCGTCGATGTGCCGTTATACACAAAGGGCACCTTCATCAGCTGCCACTGCATCTGCGAGTCCGAAGTGGTGGTGCGGGTGAACTCAGCCACCGCACGGCCTTTATAGAGCGAGGTGTTGCTTACATCGTTGGGCGCCTTGAAGTCACTGTTGCCATGCAGAACAGCCTCCACCTGCGCCACAGAATTGGCACTGCCGGCATAGAAACTCACCCACACATACATAGAGTCGGGTGTAGCCGTAAAGGGGCAGCTGTGGTCGGCATTGCTCCGCTCGGTGTAGTTGTAGTTGTCGCTGCTGGAAGCGGAGAGCGAGCCGGCATGTATGCGGCCGGTGGTCATGTTGCCGTTGGCCTTGATGCCGAGAATCGACTGGGTGTAGATAGTCAGGTAGTGCGAGCCTGTGCCGCCCGGACGGCTTCCGTGACGATGGTAGTGATGGGTCGAGGAAGCCAAAGACGACCAAGAGCCATCGCAGGTGGCAAACGAGTTCCAGTGGGTGGGCTCTGCATCATTGGCACTTCCGTCCCACGATTCAAACCCGTTGTTGGGGAGTTGGTAATTGTTCTGAGCGCTGAGCGATACGGTTGCCAACAGCGACAACCCTATTGCTAACGATTTGATAATGGATTGTTTCATGATTATTTTTTCAGTTTAGTATTCAAGAGAATGAGAATGTATACAATACAATGCTGCCAAGCAGATAGCTCGCCAGATTGACAAGAACTGTTGCGCCGATAATTCGTTTGGGCTGGTGCCGCTTTCGCAGCATGAAATAATTGACCACCCCTTCTATCAGAATAGAGAGCAGCAGCGCAACGAGATAATACAGGACAAAGCCCCACACATTGGCCGGGTTGGAGAAGTCCACCTCATGGCTACTGACCCACGGGATGCCCAGCACCAGCCACCAGCCGCCCGTGACAGCCAATGAGAGCGCTATCCCCACTGCCCCGCTGACCACATTGGCCAGCAGCACAGCATCTCCCACCTCTCGGTACCAGTTGGCCTGTAGCAGCATCCGCGCCATCAGGAATATCTCCAGCACGATGACAGCGGCCATAAACAGCCACCCGAAAGGACCGAATGCGAAGATGCCGAAGGATACGTTCAGCAATGGCATCGAGGCGAGGCTCTATTATTTCAGGTAGTACTCAACAGTGGTGACCACACGAACCTTCTTCACCTGCGGGGTGTTCTCGTCAAGATCCTCCACCTCGAAATAGCCCTGCGAGGCGGTGCGCATCTTGCCGATACGGCTGTGGCTGTTCTTGGCAAACTCGTCGGCAGCGGCGCGGGCGTTCTCAAGACTCTCGGCAATCATAGAGGGCTTGATGTCGTTGAGTCCGAGGTATTGATAGTCGGCCCAACTGTTGGCCAGGATGTTCTGGTTCACCAGCTCGGTCTCGAGTGTCTGCTGCACCTTGCGCACCAGGTCGAGGTTCTTGGTAAAAACGGTGACAGTCTGGCTGGCCTGATAACGATAGGTGATGTGCGACACATCGTTGGCGTATGTGTAGCGGTCGTCGTAGCTGGCATTTCCAACCTTTATCTCGTCTTCCTTGAACCCGGCATCTTTCAGTTTATTGACAATGATTTCATTGTTCCTTTGAACGACGGTGCGGAGGTCGGCAAGGGAGTTGTCTTTCTCGGTGTAGTTGATGCGATAGACCACGCGGTCGGCGGGCACTTCCTTTTCGCAGAGTCCGCGCACTTTCACTGTGTCGTCATACGACTTGAGGGTTTTCACGGTCAAGACCATAAAGAGTCCCAACACCAAGGCGGCCAGCACGGTGGCTCCGCCTTGAATCATGTTCTTCTTGAACGGTATGCTACTTCCTTTCATAATATGTTGTTTTTTGTTTATTTCAATTGGGTTAATATGCCTTCGAAGAATTTGTACGCATGGCTTTCTTCACGGAATTTATCACGATAGGATACAATCTCTACACATCCGTCCCCATCTGTGTCCTTCAGTTCAAGGATGTCGAATGGCAGCTTATACAAGCACCACGGGCCTTCCGGCATCAGGGTGGCGTAAGGATAGACAATATACCACATCTCAGCCCCATAGGTGGACGAATTGTCGGCAGTCTTGACCAAGAACACAGTGTAGTCCTTGTCCAAACGCACTGTGTCCAGCTGTATCTGGTCTTGGTCATTACGGATGAAATGAGAGTTGCCGGTTGCCATGAGTTCCTGCATATCACCCCCATACATCATCGCCAACAGACAGGAGCTGCCGTCCTCATATAGCCTGAGAGATGCAAGCCTATTCAACTCATAGGTCCCCACCTGTGCCATTTCATTCGAAATGAGCGAGTCCCTCTCAACATCACCCACAGGCATACGGCCCTCTTCCTGCTGCTTCGGACAGCAGCCTACAGCCATAATCGCTGCAACAACTAAACATGCTATTCTTTTCATGCCACAAATAACGCATCCATCCCGATATTATTGCCCGCAGGCCTTTCTTTCCGATTACATCTTGCCCTTCTTCCCATTAGTCATGCGGAAAAATTGCGCATTACACCCCCAAGCAACCGATTGGCACCACATACACTCCATCTGGACGGCGAAGAGGAAATTCACCCACTCCTGTCAGCACCATTAGAAACGACGGCGCTTTCATTCGGGTGGTATCTATTTTCCCAGCCAATGTCAAAAGTGTTTTGGCTCCCTCTTCAATCAGCGTGTCGCCACCGAGTTTTATTTCCACCAATCCATAACTGCCATTGCGTAAATGGACTACGGCATCGCATTCCAGCCCGTTCTTGTCCCGATAATGATACACCCTGCCATCCAATGCGGCAGCATACACCCGCAGGTCGCGCACCGCCATAGTCTCAAACAGCAGTCCCATGGTGTTCAAATCCTGCACAAGGTCAGAGGGACCGACACCCAAAGCCGCAGTGGCGATTGATGAATCGTTGAAATAGCGAGTGTCCGATGTGCGGATAGCCGTCTTGGAGCGTAGATTGGGATTCCATGCAGGCATATCGTCCACCACAAAGATATTCTTCAAAGCCGTGATATACTGTGCAAAGCTGCTTTCTCCCAATGCACCCTCATCATTTGTGGCCATATCTTGACGTATTGTTTCCAATGAGACCTGCGCCCCTTGATGCCTGGCCAAAGAACGGGTGAGCCTTCTGGCTAATTCCGGGTTCCGCTTGACGCCATCTACACGCGAAATATCCGACTCAACAACTGCATCATAGTAGTCGTACGACAGCGCAAGTGCATCCTCTTCCTGCTTGTCAATGACACCAGGCCAGCCACCTCGGCATATCAAGAAAGCAAGCCGGGCAATATCAATCGTTGACAAACCCGCAGGTTGCTCGTTGTGCTGCTCAAAGAGCCAATGCAATCCTACTTCCCCTGTAGAGTCACCGGACTCCAACAGGGACATTGTCCGCATTGTCAAACGGGCAAACCGTCCTGTTCCCGTGTGATTAATCTCATCGGTCAAAGACGGCACAGCTGAACCCGTTAATATGAATTGACCCTCTGCCTTGCGATGGTCCACCTCAAAGCGCACAGCATCCCACAGCTGGGGTATTAGCTGCCACTCGTCCATCAGGCGGGGTGTGTCGCCTTGCAGCAATACTCCAATATTAATCTCGGCCGCCTGTTGGTACATTCTTTGCCGGCTTGGGTCGTCTAAATAGATTACACTCGACGCTTTTTGTTCCGCCGTAGTGGTTTTCCCGCACCATTTGGGCCCCTGCACAAGCACTGCTCCAATACGATGAAGTATCTTTTCAAGCTGATTATCAACAATTCGTGGACGATAATTACGCATAATTCAGATTGTTTTTCAACTGCAAATATACGATTATTTTTTAAAACCACGGCATTTAGCTATATTTTTACCACGGCATTTGGCTACTATTACACCACGGCATTTGGCCATATTTTCACCACGGCATTTGGCGAAATGTCATTTTCCTGCAATGCGAGGGCAGATATCACGGGGAATATTAACGGCTACCGTGTTCCAACGGAAATAGTCAAACGACATCAGCATCAGGCCGCCATACGGGTTGGCGTTCCCCCACGAGTTTTTCATGACAAAGTAGCGCGTCCCGTCGTCATCGCGGACGATACCGACAATTGCCATACAGTGGTCGTCGGTCGGAGGCCAGAGTTTTGCCTTGCACCGCAGCAGGAAGGGCGGCAGAACGGTGGCCGCAATGCCTTGACGGAATGAGAAACCCCGCTCGCCGATATCGCCTTCCCAACACACACCGCGGCCTGCAAGCACCGTCTGCTCGACAAGCGACAGAAGCGTATCGGGATGGAGATTGAGAAAACGGTTTTGCTCCCAGTTGTCGGGCAGTTTGGGCACAATCCATTGGCCATAGGGCTTGCCGCCTGTGGTACACAACGGTATGAAATCGTCAGGATTGCACACATCCTTGTATATGCCGCAGCGGTGGACGAGGTTCAACAGCGTCTGCCCCATAGCGCGGCGCGAGGGAGGTACTTCGGGAATCGATTTCAACGCCTCGACTGCCGGCTCGATGGGCAGGTTCAGGCTGTCGCCCTCGCGAAAATGCTCGGTTTCTATCGCTGCCAGCATCGCGTAAGCCCAGCACAGCTGGGTGCTACCCTGCTGTTTGACGGGTGTCATGCGGCTGAGAGTCTCCACCGTCAGGTGGGCAGGACGGTCGGGAAGCGGTGCCAAGTAAAACCAAAGACCGGCCGATACCGCAGCAAGCACAAGGATCGACAGCAACGAGGCGGCCACAATCATCAGCCGTTGCAATCCTGTCGGATGGTTTCTTTTCCTTTCCATTGTCCTACATGTTTTTATTGTAACGAGAAAGCGAACTTCAGCAGTGGTGAACGGGCGAGGTCGGCGGGACTGGTGCCCTCAACCCCTTCCGGCACAGGGACACCCAGTTTTCGGAAATGGTCAACCCAATAGTCGGGCAGGTTGCCGTCGGCATCGCGCCAGTTCATCGGCTTAGCCGAAAAGAGCGGCTCCCCTCGTCGGCCGAGATACACCGTATAGACGAGCTCCGAGCAGTACAAAGCCCCGTTGTCGGGCAGGAAGGCATTGTCGTATGGTTTCCCTATCTGCTCGCGGGCACGCGCCATCAACGCCGCTGTGTCGAAAGGGGCTATCTGCCGATACACATCCACCGGCATCCCTTCCTCTATCAGTTGCCCCAGCGGGCGGCGGGCAACGCCGTTTGCTGGCGTTGCATCAACGACATACAGGCTGTCGCCCCTGCGCTCCACAATGGCCACATGGCTGTAGCGTCCCGTCGATTCCTGCACCGCCTGACCCATCCCCGTGCTGTCGCTGACAAACAGGAGGTCACCGCTGCGGAGGCTGTCTGCCCACCCACTCGGCTGGGCCGCGCACACAGCACCGCACAGCATTGCAGCAACCCACAGGACTATCAATCTCAAATATCTCATCACAAAAAAGAATGGTGATTAGGTTTTGCAAACATTCCTAATCACCATTCGTTATTTACAATCGGTTTAGAATAAGCCTTCGAGGATCTTGTCATCGACCAGGTTGGGCATCGTCACCTTCAGTTCGGGGCAGATGTCCATTGCGCGCTTGATGGCGAACATGGCGCCCTCGTTGCGTGCCCAGCTGCGGCGGCTGATGCCGTTGTTCACATCCCAGTGGAGCATCATGCGCAGACGGCGGTCGCAAGCCTCGCTGCCGTCCAGCACCATACCGAAGCCACCGTTCATCACTTCGCCCCAGCCAACGCCGCCGCCGTTGTGGATGCTCACCCACGTGGCACCGCGGAAGCTGTCGCCAATGACGTTCTGCACAGCCATATCGGCGCAGCGGTTCGAGCCGTCATAGATGTTCGAAGTCTCGCGGAAGGGGCTGTCGGTACCGCTCACATCGTGGTGGTCGCGACCCAGTACGATGGGTGCGGAAATCTCGCCCTTCTTGATGGCCTCGTTAAAGCGGGCGGCAATCTTGGTGCGGCCTTCGCAGTCGGCATAGAGGATACGGGCTTGGCTGCCCACCACCAGGTGGTTCTCCTTGGCACCCTTAATCCACTGGATGTTGTCGTGCATCTGCTGCTGAATCTCGGCGGGAGCCGTAGCGGCAATCTCGCCCAGCACCTCCATCGCGATATGGTCGCTCTTGTCGAGGTCTTCGGGTTTGCCGCTGGTGCACACCCAACGGAAGGGACCGAAGCCGTAGTCGAAGCACATCGGGCCCATAATATCCTGCACGTATGAGGGATAGCGGAAAGCGCTGTGGTCCTCGTTCCAGATGTCGGCACCTGCGCGGCTGCTCTCTAACAGGAAAGCGTTGCCATAGTCGAAGAAATACATACCCTTGGCGGTAAGTTTGTTGACGGCTGCCACATGGCGGCGCAACGACTCCTGAACCTTCTCCTTAAAGAGTTCGGGCTTTTCGGCCATCATCACCTTGGCATCCTCGAAGCTGACGCCCACGGGATAGTAACCGCCTGCCCAGGGGTTGTGCAGCGAGGTCTGGTCGGAACCCAAATCCACCTGGATGCCTTTTTCGGCGCAGTACTCCCACAGGTCAACCACATTGCCCTGATAGGCAAACGAGCGGGCAATCTTCTGCTCGCGGGCTTTGTTCACAGCCACAAAGAGCTCGTCGAGGTCGGCATGCACTTCGTCCACCCAGCCTTGGTCATAGCGCTTTTGCGTGGCAGCAGGGTTGATTTCGGCGGTGATGCTCACCACCCCGGCGATGTCGCCAGCCTTGGGCTGGGCACCGCTCATGCCACCGAGACCGGCGGTGATGAACAGCTTGCCTGCCGTGCCGCCGCCGAGCTTACGGGCAGCGTTCAGCACGGTGATAGTGGTGCCGTGCACAATGCCCTGCGGGCCGATATACATGTATGAACCAGCGGTCATCTGGCCGTATTGTGTCACGCCGAGGGCGTTGTAACGCTCCCAGTCGTCGGGTTTGCTGTAGTTAGGTATCATCATGCCGTTGGTTACCACCACGCGGGGAGCATCCTTGTGCGAAGGATAGAGTCCCATGGGGTGGCCACTATACATCACCAGCGTCTGCTCGTCGGTCATCTCCGAGAGGTATTTCATCACCAGACGGTACTGGGCCCAGTTCTGGAACACGGCGCCGTTGCCGCCATAGGTAATCAGCTCGTGGGGATGCTGTGCCACAGCGGGATCCAGGTTGTTCTGAATCATCAGCATGATGGCGGCAGCCTGACGGCACTTGGCGGGATACTCGTCGATGGGGCGGGCATACATCTTGTAGGTAGGACGCAGACGGTACATATAGATGCGGCCGTATTTCTTCAACTCCTCTGCAAACTCGGGAGCCAGCATAGCGTGGTCCTTCGGGTCGAAATAGCGGAGGGCGTTGCGGATAGCCAGCTTCTTCTCGGCGGGCGTGAGGATGTCCTTGCGCTTGGGCGCATGGTTCACTGTGGGGTCATAAGGCTGCGGTTCGGGCAGGGGATTAGGAATACCCTGACGCAATTCATTTTGGAATTCTTCGAGTGTCATATTACTAATTTGTTTATTGATTATCGAGAGCAACTATTTCACATATCCAATTTAAAATGCAAAGATACAAAATTCAAGCGACATAGCAAGTTTTTGTTTTCGCATTAGTCAAAAACCATGGATTGTCATCCTGCTCCCGCTCTCGAAATCAGTGGATTTGTTACACAAATGCCGAAAAGGGCTTGGTGCATTAACACCTTAACCCTTTTCGACCTGAAAGACATATTTTATATTGTAGTCATGCTTTAGAAGCAAAGTTGGATGCCGGCTTCGAAACGGGGCAGATCCATCTTGAAGGCGGTGGGGCTGGTGGGGTCGGAATCGTAGCTGATAGCGAAACCAGTGAGGCGGTAGCGGAGGTAGAGGCCTATCCAATCGTAGGAGAAGCGGGTGGTGATGCCGAAGTTGAACTTGTAGTTGTCCTGATATTGCGGGTCTTTGATTTCCACTTCGCCCTTTGCCGCATGGGGGATGTTTTTGTAGGCTACCTGGTAGCTGTACCAGCAGCGGGAGGCGTAGGCGCCGAGGTCCCAGTGGAGGCCTTTGCCGAACAGGCCGCCGGGAACGAAGCGGACACGCTGGAAGAGCTCGAGGGAGACCTCATCGAAGTAGTAGTATTTGTGGTCGACACTGGCGGTGGGAAGAGCAAAGAGGTTGTCGAAACGATGGCTACGCTCAGGGTCGAAGGTGTAGCGGGTGTTGCCGTATTCGATACCCAGGCCGATGCAGTAGGGTTTGGCGAGGGCGCGCATGACGCGGAAGCCTATACGCGAGACGGGGGACCAGAGCCCGATTTTGTATTCCTGAGAGGAGAGGCGAATCATGTCGCCGAGCTGGACATAAAAGTCGCCGCGCCATTTGGAGCTGTTGCCGAAAGAGGAAATATCGGACCAGTCGCCTTTCTTCCATTGCTTGCTGAGCATGGGCGAGTAGCTGAAGTTGTCGAACTTGGCAGGCTTCATTTGGTAGGAGAAGTCGGTGCTGTAGCCGGTGACGGTGAGGCGCTTGTTCTGCTCGTCGGTGAGACGGAAACTGGCGGTATAGCCGTCGAACCAGACGTTGAGGGTGCGGCGGTAGAGCTGTTTCTTGTCGAAGGTGATGCAGGAGGCGGTGTCCATGTTGTTAATCTCAATTTGGCGATAGGCGTCGAGGGTGCCCTGCTCGTTCTGCACATTGCAGAAAAGGGGACGGCTGATTTCGGCAGGAAGGACGGGGTTGAGGAAATGAAGCTCGACCACATCGTCTTTCTCGACGAAACGGAACGAGGGACGGGCAGCGGCTTTCTGCCGTTTGTTGCAGAAATAGGAGGCTTGGGGCACACCGTAGCCGAAGGCATAGTCGAAATAGGGGTAGAGGTCGGCGGACTTCTCAATCTCGTGGAAGAGCTGCATGGCGGTGAGACCGGGGCAGGCCTGCAGGGCGCAAGCGGCAAAACCGGCCACGAGGGGGCAGGAGAAGGATGTGCCATCGACTTGACCATATTTATCGTTTCCGCTAGGCTGCGCGGCAAAAGCATGGCCGTAGGCGCAGACGTTGGGTTTCAGTGTGCCAGTGGCGCTGGGGCCAAAGGAGCTGAAAGAGATGTGGTGGTAGTGCTTGAGGTCGGCTTCGATACCGCCCACGCAGAGGACACTGTCGGCATCTGCGGGGGTGATGATGGTTCTCCAGGCGGCAGTGGTGGCCTCGTTGCCTGCAGAGTTGCAGACCAACATGCCTTTGCGAGCTGCCATGTTGCCGGCTTTGGCCACATAGGAGGTGCCGTCCATCTGCCACATATCATAACGCTCCTTGCCGTAGCCGAGAGAGCTGCTGATAATCTGGGCACCGTTTTTGTCGGCCCATTCCATGGCCTGCATCCACCATACTTCCTCTTTGAAAGGTTCCAAATCGACCTCGGTGCGGGCGAGGAGGAACTCAGCCCCTGTGGCGAGACCCATCTTCTTTGTGCCATAGGAGATGCCGGCAATGCAGCTGAGGGTCATAGTGCCGTGGCTGTTCCAGCCATAGACATCCTCCTTGTCGTTGCAGAAGTTCCAAGTTTTGATGATTTGATGGTTGTCGAAGAGGTGCTTGAAAGCCTGATGGGTGTTGACGCTGGGGAAACCGCCGTCGAAGATGGCGATGCGGACACCCTTGCCGTCGATGCCCTGCTTGGCAAATTCGAGGCCGCCCATGCGGATGAGCTGCTCGTGGAGGAGCAGCGGGGTTTCGGGGTTGGCGGGGAATTCGGAGTTTTCTGAGTATTCTGAATTTTCAGAATATTCGGAAAGGGCTTTGTAGGCTGCAATCTGCATCTCGGAGGCAATGAGACGGGTGTTGCTGACGAAAGGCAGCTGCTCGATGCGGCTCATCTGCTCAGGGGTGGCCATGACGGCGACGGCGTTGAGCCAGCGGGAAGTACCCACCTCCTCGGTGGCGATGGCGTCGATTTGCGACACGTAGCTGCTGTTGAGCGGGTAGTTGCTGATGTCGTAGAGGTCGGCACCGCATTGGTTGTAACGCTCAATGGCTTTGGCGTCAAAATAGGTGTAGGGGTCGAAGGTGGTGCCCTGCTTGTCGGTAAGGAACACCCAGTAGCACGACTGGCTGAAGGCCGGAAGTGCCATCATTACGGTTAAAAACACAAAAAGAATCTTCTTCATGGTTGTTGAATTTATTATTGTAATACAGTATGTAAGATTTCGTGCGACTTGAAGTTGCGGAACTCGCTGAGGTGCATCTGGAAATATTCTAGCAGACGGTTGATAAGCTCGGTACGCTGGGCGAGGTTGGCCACAGGTGCGGGCGTTCCGTCGTGGAGGTGTTGCAGATAGTAATGCAACAGTTGGGAAGTGGAGGGGTCGAGGGTTTGGTCGCCAGCATACTGGAACCGGCCGCTCAGCATGTCGAACAGCGGCTCGCGCGAGCAATAGTTGTCCAAAGGTTCAATGCCCAGATGGCGCGAGACGGAGAGCATAAAAAGGATGGGCGACTGGCCGTTGACAGTGGCTGATTGAGAGTGTGCCATACTGACGACATAGTCAAACAAGTCGGGCATGGGTTCTTCCTCGCGAAGCGTTTTGTACAGCAATTCTGTCATGAAGAACCGCATGGCGTGACGCGACATCTCGTCAACCCTTGCCGTCGCCAGGCTTTGAGGAATGCCCTTGTGCGGAGCCACCTCCTTGAGGTAGTTGATGGAGGTTTTGGGGTTGTTGTATACCACCAAGTCGAGATAGCTGAGTGGCTGCAACAGATTCTGCTTGGTTCGGCTGCCCCCTTTTCGCACCCCTTTCAGTATATATGAGCGCACCCCCAACTGACGGGTGAAAATCTTAGCTATCACCGAGGTCTCGGAGTAGGCTGTGGTGTGCAACACAAGGGCGGGTGTGGAGAGGGTCGGTATCAACGAATGGCGGATTTAGAATGATGAATGATGAGATTTATCGCGTTTATATTCTTGCTACGACCCCTTATCGGAGGATGAGTATTTTGGCCACAGAGCGCATGTTGCCCGCCGAGTCGGAAGCGAAGACAAAATAAGTGCCACTTGCCACAGGCTCTCCTTGCTGGTTGCGGCCATCCCACACCGCCTGGCCGCCGAAAGCGGTAGCGGAATGCACCACATGTCCGCGGGCATCGGTGATATGCACCAGTGCGTCGCGCGTGAAGCCTTTGACAGCGATGGGGCCGTCGTAGCCGGGACGGACAGGATTGGGGAAGGCATGGATGTCGGCCATGGGTTCGGCATAGGCCACTGTGGCGGTGGAGCGGTAGGACTGCAGCCCCATGTCGGTACCAATGTATACCACTCCGCTCTCAGGATGGACGGCAAGGGCGACAATCTTGTCCGATGCCAGCGGACTGTTGGCCGTGGTGAAATGGTGCAACTGTTCCAACCCGTTGGCGGAAATCAGGTAAAGGCCGTTGTTGGAGGTGCCCACCCACTTACGGTTG
>JAEEGJ010017760.1_pt1 | contig 16010 bp, 13 predicted proteins | sample 8958761 | NCBI WGS metagenome assembly JAEEGJ01 (sample SAMN16246546, study PRJNA631951) | gut metagenome | biome: gut microbiome; feature: rumen; material: RS-attached | host: Bos | place: Iran: Karaj | collected 2018-10
ACGAGCTCCTCGGCGACATGATGTTCTCCAACCAGAGCATCGACTCCCTGAGCGACGCCAAGCCCGAAGTCAACCATCCGATGGAAGAGAATCCGCGCGTCAAGCAGATCGCCGGCAAGACCCGTTTCTATAAGGATGCCGAGGGCAAGCCCGTCAGCAGCATGAAGCTGTACAACTTCCGCGACGGTGTCTTCGAGGCCATCATCGACCGCTTCTATAAGGACGCCTCCCTGATCGCCTATGGAGAAGAGAACCGCGAATGGGGCGGCGCCTTCGCCGTCTATCGCGGCCTGACCGAGGCGCTTCCCTACCACCGCCTGTTCAACTCTCCGATCGCCGAAGCCGCCATCATCGGCACGGCCATCGGTTACGCGATGTGCGGCGGCCGCGTGATCCCTGAGATCATGTACTGCGACTTCCTCGGCTGCTGCGGCGACGAGATCTTCAACCAGCTTCCGAAATGGCAGGCGATGTCCGGCAACATCCTCAAGATGCCGGTCGTCGTGCGCGTATCCGTCGGTAGCAAATACGGCGCCCAGCACTCCCAGGACTGGACCTCCCTCTGCACCCACATCCCGGGACTGAAGGTTGTCTTCCCGGTTACGCCTTATGATGCCAAGGGCCTGATGAACAGCGCCTTGCAGGGCACCGACCCGGTCATCTTCTTCGAGAGCCAGCGCCTTTACGGCATCGGCGAGCAGTTCCACGAGGGCGGCGTACCGGCGGAATACTACGAGATCCCGCTCGGCGAGCCCGATGTGAAGCGCCCGGGCAAGGATGTCACTTTCCTCACCATCGGCGCCACGCTGTACCGCGCCCTCCAGGCGGCGGACGAACTCAAGGAGAAATACGGCCTCGAGGCGGAAGTCATCGACGCCCGCACCCTCGTGCCGTTCAACTATGAGAAAGTCATCGAGTCCGTCAAGAAGACCGGCCGCATCATCATCGCCGGCGACGCATCGGCCCGCGGTTCCTATCTCAACGACCTGGCGGCCAATATCGCCGACCTCTGCTTCGACTATCTCGACGCGGCTCCCGTGGTGCTCGGTTCTCGCAACTGGATCACCCCTTGCCACGAACTCGAAGCGGCCTTCTTCCCGCAGCCGAGCTGGTTCCTCGACGCCATCAATGAAAAGATGATCCCGCTCAAGGACTATGTCCCCACGGGCAACTTCACCGCGGCACAGCAGATCCTGCGGGCCAAGAAGGGTGTCTAGTATGAGAGTCCCGGACGTCAACGCCCATCTGCACACGCCCTATTCCTTCAGCGCGTTCGAGAGCGTCACGCAGGCGCTCGACCTGGCTGCCAAGGAAGGCGTCAAAGTGGTAGGGATCAATGATTTCTACTCGATGGACGGATACAAGGAATGGAGTGAAGAGTGCGGCCGTCGCCGCCTCTTCCCCCTTTTCAACATCGAATTCATCTCCCTCAACGCCGAGGACCAGGCCGCAGGACTGCGGGTCAACGACCCCAACAACCCCGGCCGCACTTACATCAGCGGCAAGGGCCTGGCTTTCCCTGTCATCCTGAAGGGAGAAGAGGCTCGCCAACTCGCCACCGTCAAGGCAGAATCCAATGCCCAGGTAGAAAGGATGTGCGCCAAGCTCAACGCGCACCTGGATGCCGTGGGAGCGGGGTTCCGCATCTCCTTCGACGAAGTCAGGGACCGGCTTACCCGCGGTTCCATCCGTGAACGCCACCTCGCAACCGCCGTCCGCCTCGCCGTGGATGCCAAATGCGGGTCCGAGGCCGGCCAAAGAGCCCTGTATGAGAAACTCTTCTCCGGCACTCCCCTGAAGGCGAATCCCGCAAACCGGGCCGCCGTCGAGAACGAGATCCGCAGCCGGCTGCTCAAGTCGGGCGGCGCGGCTTTCGTCCCCGAGGACCCCAAGGCATTCCTGCCGATGGAGACCGTACAGCGCATCATCGAGGCGGCGGGCGGCATTCCGACCTATCCCTTCCTCGGCGACGACGCCAAGGGGTGCTTCACCGATTTTGAAGGAGACCTCGAGAAAGCGGCCGCGACCTTGAAACGGCGCGGTTTCCGCAGTGTGGAATTTATCACCACCCGCAACACCACGGCGGTCCTGGAGCGTTACGCCGGATATCTGGAGGACGAAGGTTTCATCGTAACCTTCGGATCGGAGCACAACACGCCCGCCCTGGAGCCGATCCGCCTGCGCACCCGCGATGCCGACGTCCTGTCGGAAAGACTGCGGGAAATCAACTGGAGGGGCGCCTGCGCCGTGGCCGCACACCAGGCCGGGTTCGACAGCCCTTCCGCCGGGGAAGAATTGATTTTAAAAACGATTGAGGCATGAAAGAACTGGATGCATTGATTGAGATATCCCGCCAGTACGGTGCGGATCCGCGCTATGTGATCGCCGGCGGCGGGAACACCTCTTATAAAGATGACACGCGCCTGTGGGTCAAAGCCAGCGGCCATGCCCTCGCCACCATCGGCGAGGAAGGCTTCGCAGTCCTGGACCGTAAACGGCTCGCTCCCATGCGGCGCCGGCGCTATGACAGCGATCCCGCCGTACGCGAGGAGCAGGTCAAGAATGACCTGGCCGTCGCGTGCCTTACCAAGGACCGCCGTCCTTCGGTCGAGACCTCCCTGCATGACTGTATGGGCTGGCGTTTCGTCGTCCACCTCCATCCCACGCTTGTAAACGGGATGATGTGCTCGCAATTCGCCAAGGCAGAATGCTCGGACCTCTTCCCCGATGCCCTTTACATCGAATACACCGATCCCGGCTACACCCTTTTCAAGAAGGTGTACAACCGGATCCGGGCCTGGAAGGCGGAAAACGGCAGCGAGCCACAGGTCATCTTCCTGCAGAACCACGGCATTTTCGTGGGCGCCGATACGACCGATGAGATCCGCGTCATCTATGACGGGATCATGGCGAAACTGGAAGCCCGCGTGGAGCCGCTCCCTGCCGGAGAGATTCCCGTCTGCGACGGAGCGGAGGAGTTCGTCCCTGCCGTGCGCACGGTCCTGAGCCGCGCCGGACGCGGATGCAAGACCGTCCAAGTCACTTCCAACGCCCTGACCCAGTGGGCGATCGAGAGTTGGGACGCGGTCAAGGCTCCTTTCACCCCGGACGGCATCGTCTACTGCAAGAGCGAGTACCTCCTGCTCGACGGGCCGGACGCGGACGCCGCCGAGAAAGCCATCGAACGCTATGTCGCCCGCCGCGGCCACACGCCCAAGGTCATCCTGGTCCCGGGCGCCGGCTTGCTCGCCGCCGGTGACAGCGCCAAGAACGCGCAGGTCATCACGGATGTCTTCCTTGACGCCGTCAAGGTCGCCTGGTACGCCGGCAGTTTCGGCGGGGCGCATCCGATGAACCGCCGCCAGATCGCCTTCATCGACAACTGGGAGGTTGAAAACTACCGCCGCAAAGTCTCTTCCGCCGCCCGCAAGGGACGCGTGGAGGGCAAGACCATCATCGTGACGGGCGCCGCCCAGGGCTTCGGCGAGGGTATCGCCCGCGAACTGATCCGGGAAGGCGCCAACATCGTAGTGGCCGACCTCAATGAAGTGACCGGCGAGAAGACTGCGGCCGCTTTCAACGCGCTTTGCGGCAGCAACCGGGCCATCTTCTTCAAAACCAATGTCGCCGATCTCGACAGCGTCAAGGCGCTTGTGCGCGAGACAGTCCTGCAGTTCGGCGCGCTGGACTGCTTCGTCTCCAACGCGGGCGTGGCCCGTGCCGGAGACCTGGAGACCCTCACCCCCGAGACCTTTGAATTTGTTACTAAAATCAACTACCACGCCTTCTTCTATTGCTCCAAGGTGGCGAGCCACGTGATGAAAGTCCAGACCGCGCGCGACCCGGAGTACTTCGCCGACATCGTCCAGATCAATTCCAAGAGCGGTCTGGAGGGTTCGAAAGCCAACTACGCCTACGCGGGCAGCAAGTTCGGCGGCATCGGGCTGACCCAGTCCTTCGCCCTCGAGCTGGCTCCTTTCCGCATCAAGGTCAACGCCATCTGCCCGGGCAACTACCTGGACGGACCGCTGTGGAGCGACCCGGAGAAGGGCCTGTTCATCCAGTACCTGAACGCGGGCAAGGTGCCCGGCGCCAAGACGGTCGCCGACGTGCGGGAGTACTACCTCTCCAAAGTGCCGATGCGCAAGGGTTGCAACCCGGAGGATGTCTGCAAGGCCATCCTGTACGCGATCGACCAGACCGGCGAGACGGGCCAGGCGATTCCGGTGACGGGAGGACAGGTGATGTTGTCGTAGGAGATTCCCGGTCAAGCCGGGAATGACAAGAAGATTATAAAACCAACGATATGAAAACAAAAGCGGTACGCCTTTACGGCGTTTGTGACCTGCGGCTTGAGGAATTTGAGCTGCCCCAGATCAAGGAGGATGAGATCCTCGCGAAAGTGGTGAGCGACAGCATCTGCATGTCCTCCTACAAGTCTTCCCACCAGGGAGCCGCCCACAAGCGGGTCCCGAACGACGTGGCTGAGCATCCGACCATCATCGGACACGAGTTCGCCGGCGAAATCGTCGAGGTCGGCGCCCAATGGGCCGGCCAATTCAAGCCCGGTGACAAGTTCTCTATCCAGCCCGCCCTCAACTATCCCGACGCCCCTTGCGGCGTGCTCTCGGCTCCCGGCTATTCCTATCGTTACATCGGCGGTGATGCGACCTACGTGGTCATTCCTGCGGAAGTGATGAAGATGGGCTGCCTGCTGCCGTTCAAGGGCGAGGGCTTCTATCCCGCTTCGCTGAGCGAGCCGCTGAGCTGCGTGATCGGCGCCATGCACGCCTGCTACCACACCACGCCCGGTTCCTACGTCCATACGATGGAGATCAAGGACGGCGGACGCCTGGCGCTGCTGGCCGGCGTGGGCCCGATGGGTCTGGCGATGATCAACTACGTGCTGCACCGCGAAGACCGGCATCCGTCCCTGTTCGTCGTGACGGACATCGACCAGGCGCGCCTGGACCGCGCTGCCAGCCTGTATACCGTCGAATTCGCCGCGTCCCGCGGCATCGAACTGCATTATGTCAACACGATGGTCGACAATCCCGTGGAGCTGCTCCGGGGCATTTCCGGCGGCGAGGGATACGACGACGTCGTGGTGATGGCGCCCGTCCCGCCGGTCATCGAGCAGGCTGACGCCATCCTCGGCTTCGACGGCTGTCTCAACTTCTTCTCGGGCCCCGGCAAGCCGGATTTCAAGGCGCCCCTCAATTTCTACAACGTCCATTACGCGTCCACGCACGTCATCGGCACGAGCGGCGGCAACACGGAGGATATGAAGGAGGCCCTCGACCTGATGGGCAAGGGCATGGATCCCGCGGGCCTGGTGACCCACATCGGCGGCCTGAACGCCGTGATCGAGACCACGCTCAACCTGCCTTCGATCCCGGGTGGCAAGAAGCTGATCTACACGCACATCGAGATGCCTCTGACCGCGATCGCGGACTTCGGGAAGGTCGGCAAGCCCGTCTACGACGAGCTCGACCGCATCTGCAAGGCCCACCAGGGACTCTGGAGCGTCGAGGCGGAGAACTATCTCCTTGCGCACGCTTCCGAGCTGTAGGGCTTGACCATGGCCGCACCAAGACCTTGGGCACTGGTGACGGGAGGAAGTTCGGGCATAGGCCTGGCTTTCTCCCGTCAACTGGCGTCTGAGGGCTGGTCGCTGGCGCTGGTCAGCAACCGGCAGGATGAACTTTCCGAAGCGGCCAAGGTCCTGCCCACGCAGGTCGAGACGCTCTGCATCGACCTGACCGAAACCGGCGCGGCGGAGCGGACCCTTGCCTGGTGCGACGGCCTGGGCCTGGAGCCGGAGCTGCTGGTCAACGACGCCGGGATGTTTTTCATGGAGTACCTGGAGCCCGGGAACCTGGGCAAGGCTCGGGCGATGATGCGCCTGCACATCGAAGCGCTGACGGAACTGTGCATCCTGTTCGGATCGCGGATGAAAGAGCGCGGCACGGGTCAGATCATCAACCTTTCTTCCATGACGGCGCGCATCCCCTCCCCCGGCATCGCCGTCTATTCCGCCTCCAAGGCCTATGTCAAGAGTTTCAGCCGGGGCCTTTCCTACGAACTCCGGCCCTGGGGCGTCCGCGTCCTCGCCGTCTGCCCGTCCGCCATCGACACCGGCCTCTACCCCCTGGGAAAAGGACTGCGGAAGTTCTTGAGAGGCATCGGCGTACTCCGTAGCCCCGAATGGCTCGTCCGCCGCTCCCTGAGGGCCTTGAGGCACGGCCGCCGCTGCATCAGCCCCGGCGTGACCAATTTCCTGGTCCCCGCCCTCGTCGCCCTTCTCCCCGCCCGCCTCATCGACCGCCTGGGCCTGAAGTGGATACGGGGCGAAAAAGCCTAGAATCCGATTTTCTTCTTACTCGGAGCCACGTCCCCGATGAGTTCCTCGTCGCAGTAGGAGCGGATTTCGGCGATGGAAGGCTCCTGGCCGACGATGAGGGACTTGACTTCCTTCTTGCGGACGATGTTCTCAATCTGGCCGCCGCTGAAGTCGTAGTCGCGGGCGAGGCCGAGGGCTTCTTCCTCGGAGAGTTCGGGCATCATCGAGTGCCAGATGCGGGCCTTCGCCTCCACGGAGGGTTTGTCGAATCGGACCTTGTACAGGAAACGGCGCTCGAAGGCCTTGTCCAGGTTGCTGGTCAGGTTGGTGGTCGCAATCAGGATGCCGTCCAGGTCCTCCATTTCCTGGAGGATGATGTTCTGGATGGAATTCTCCATCTTGTCCACGGCGCTCCCCGCCCCCTCGCGGCGGATGCCGAAGATGGCGTCGGCCTCGTTGAAGAGCAGAATCGGCACGCGCGGGGCCCTCTTGACGCATTCGCGGTACTTGCGGAAGACCTCCTTGATGTTCTTCTCGCTCTCCCCCACCCAGCAGCTCTTGATTTGGGAAACGTCCACGCTGAACAGGTCGCGTCCGCTGCGGCGCGCAATCTGGTACACGGTCTCGGTCTTGCCCGTTCCCGGGCCACCGTAGAAGAGACAGGTGAAGCCGGTGCGGTACTTCTTCTCCTTCATCGTCTCGCGGATGCGGGAGAAACGCTCCTCGCTCATCAGGTCGTCGAGGGTCGCCACCTGGCGGGCCTCCGTGGGATTGTAGAAAAGCTCCTTGGCCGCGATGGAAACCGCGGCAATCTTCTGGGAGGCGCCCAGGTTGACCTGCTTCTTGCGCAGGCCGCCCACGTCGGCGAGCAACTCGTCCTTGATGTCGTCCTTGATGTGGAAGAACTCCTTGGTCAGCATCCCGTCCTGGCCGACGTTCTCGATGAGGCCCAGTCCCTGGAGGTCCAGCCTACCGGGCACGTAGGCGCCCTTCAGGTCGTCCAGGTCGTCGTCCTCGAAATAATCGTCCAGCTGCCCGAAGCAAATCATGTCGTCATCTTCATAGTAGTACAGATAGATGAGGATGTAGAAGAGCAGGCGCTCGGTATCACAGACGTCCCCGAGCCGCTTGCGGCAGACGCGCGAGATGCTCGTATCCGGATTCTCATCCAGGAGAAGGTCGATTTCAGCCCGCGCATCGAAACTCGTCATCTGCCCGCTCGAAAGGATGCCGAGCTTGCGGCGGATGCGGGTGAGCAGGCGGGCCGTGTCGAGGCCGGTGATGACCTCGGGCTCCACGGCACGGTTCTCCTTGAGGGCCTTCTTGGCCTCCGCGGGCATCACGAAACGCTCCATTCTGTCGATGCGGAGATAGCCCCTCTTCTTCAGCACCTCCAGGTCCCCGCTGTGGGTCAAGAACTGGAGATAGTCCAGTCCCAGGAATTTGGCCACTTCGTCGGCGTTGACGAAACAGCGCGCGGATTTCTCCATCAGCGCCGTCAGCAGCAGGACCTGCATGCGGCTGAGGCCCAACGCCTCCTCCAGCGCCCGGATGTCAGCCGCCGCCAGGCGGAAGTTTTCGGGAGTCAGCTCGATGCCGTTGTCGTCCATCCTGCGCATCTTCTCCGAGATGCTGCACATTCTTTCTATGATTGTTTTGCCCATACCTCTATCTTTTACTGAAAAACCCGGGGAATCTTTCAGTGCTCCCGCACTATTTTCACAGGCAAAAATAGGCCGCCCCCCTGCCAAAAAATGGCAGAGGGGCAGAAATCTCTCACAATTATCTTATTCCCCGGCAGGGGTCGTGTAGTATCCGATCATCCGGACGATGGCGCGGGAGCAGACGGGGCAGAATTCCTCGCACTCGTTGATCCGCATCCGGCACTCCTGGACGGGACGGTAGATACCCTTGGTGCGATAGCCGGCGCCTTCGTAGACGCCCAGCTGCAGGTTCAGGGTGGCCTTCTGCTCCGGGGTCAGGGTCTTCCAGATGCGGCGCACGTCCTGCTTTTCCAGTTCATCCAGGGGCGTGGGGACCTCCAGACCGGCGGGCAGCATGTCCTGCCATTTGCTTCCGAAGTCCACCAGGGTCGAGATGTTGGGCTCCCAAGGCTCGACGTCGAGGGGATACTGGTCGCTCTCGTCGCCGGGATAGAAGTATTCGTCGGCCAGGCCGCCGAACGCGTGACCGAACTCGTGGACCAGCACTTCGTTGAAGGTCGGGTGGTCGCTGCCCATGATGGTCACGTTGTTGAAAATGCCCCCGCCGCCGTAGATGGGCGTGTTGACGAGGACGATGATATGCTCGAAGGGCACGGTGCCGATCGCATCGTGGACCTTCTGCATCGCGGAGGTCGTCAGGTAGCGGGTGGTGTAGAAGGTATCGAAATGGCTGTCCAGCGAGGTCTCGCGCCAGGCGCCGTCGTGCGGGACGCTGACGCCGGACTGGAGCGAGGGCGCGAAAACGGCGCGGACGGAAAAGCGCCCGGCATAGTCGCAGAAGGGGCTGTGGCGCATCAGGGCGGCCCGAGCGCGCTCGGCGTCGGCGAAGAATTTCACATAATCTTCGGCCGCATAGCCGTCGGAAACGATCACGATGTCAATGGCCTCCGACAGCTCGCCGCCGTGCTGCAGGGTGCGCCGGGGATGGCCGTTGTCGACGCGGGTACGGATCAGGATGTCGGCGGGGTCGATCCCGTGCCGCATCGAGCAGCAGACCTGCCCACGGGTGTCGTACAGCCTTACCTCGACCTCCACCTTTTCCTTGGGGAACGGAACCAGGAAACAGTTTTCGAAGGCCCGCTGCACGGTTTCGGCCTCGGGCGTGCACTGCCATTCCTGGAACAGGGTCGAGAAACTGTTGACATACAGGGTCTTGCCGTCGGCCGCGCTACGCACGATCACCTGACCGTTGCCCCGCAGCAGGGCCTCGTCCAGGTGCTGACGCCGGCCGGCCCAGGCCGACGTGCGGCAGGCTTGTTGGAAAAAGACTTCCTGGTGCGTCGCATCGCCGCAGAACACATAGTCCAGGCGCAGGGTGGCGTCTTCGAAACAGTCGTCGAAGGCGGGAGACTGCGCAGCAAGGCCGGTCCCGGCCAGCAGCGCCAGAATAATCATTAAATACCTTCTCATTTCATTCCTGTTTATAAGCCGGCCGCAGGGAGACTTCGGTAGCCGTCGGGAAATCGGCCGGAATCCGCTGGGTGACCCGTCCGCGGGCACACCATTCCGCGGCCCGCAATAAAAGGACCTGGAAGCCCGTACACTGCATCGCGGGGTTATCCTCCAGCGTGGGGCCGGCGTGGCCGAGCATCGTATGGAAGATGCGGGCCTTGCCGTAACGGACGGTAAAGACCAGGGGCTCCTCCCGGCCCGAACCCCGCAGGTCCGGATCGGCCCAGGCGGTGTAGAGCAGGTCCCCGATCTCGCCGGGGCCGCGCATCCGGTCGTAAAGTTCGTCTTCCGCGTGCATCCATTGGGCCGGCAGGCCTTTCACGATCGGATGCTTCGCACCGCGACGCAAAGTCAGCACATAGGGATGCCGCGCCCCATGGGAGCCGCCTCGGCCCGGAGACGAGTCTTGGATCAATTCCCCGTCCATCCAGTACTGATAGGGCCCCGAGCGCTCGTCCCGGCCCTCCCAGCCGCCGAGGGCGATCAGGCGGTTGTATTCCTCCCATTCCGGGAAGGCATTGTCGGCGGCGTGGTAGACGATGACCCCGCCGCCCGCATCCACGTAGTCGAGGAAGGCCTGCCGCATCTCCGCCGGCCAGGTCGCGCCGTTGTAGTCCAGCACGACCAGCTCGTAGCGGCTGAAATCCACGCGGAAACCGTCCATGGGCTCCCCCGCCGCGGGCGAGACGGCGACGTCCATCTCGAAGCGCCCGGACTGCTCCAGCGTCAGCCGGAGCGCCTCGGAGCTGACCGGCCAGTTGTGGTTGTTCTGCCCCGTGACGATGACGCCGCGGATGGGCTTCCCCACGGCGCAGGAAAGCAGCAGCAAGACCCCCAGGAAGGCGGTCAGGCTGCGAAAAGACAGTCGGAAGGATGACGGCATGGCGTTCAAGCGGGTAAGGGCTAGAACGCCAGCGCGATGGCCGCGATGGCGAGCACCAGGCCCGCAATCTGCAGCCATTTCAGTTTCTCCTTGAAGAACAGCACGCCGATCAGGGTGGCCAGGATCACGATGCCGATGTTGTACAGCGGGTAGAAGGTGCCCGTGGCGAGGACGCCGAGAGCCTTGAGGGCGCAGGAGGTACAGACGATGTTGATCACGCCCAGCGCGAGGCCGCCCAGCAGGCTGCGCCAGGTGACCTTGTGCTTGCGGAAGGATCCGGTCGCCAGGCAGACGACCAGGCCCGCGAGGGTGGCCATCAGGAAGATGGTGCAGGTCAGCGCATCCAGCTGCCGGCCCATCAGGACTGCATTGTCCCCGCTGACGCGGTCCACGGAGTGCTGCGCCAGCTTCAGGGTGAAGTCGGACAGGCCGAACGCGATGAAGACGGCCAGCAGCGCGATGGCGGCCCTGCGGCGCCGTGCCTTGTCCGAAACGCCGGCCACCGCAGGCTCTTCATCCTCCGCCGGGAGGACGATGAGGGCCATCGACAGCAGGATCAGCCCCACGGCGAGCCAGGACGGCGCCGGCTGGGAAAGCAACACCCAGCTCAGCAGCACGGGCAGGATCAGCGAAGCACGGGCCGCGGCCGTCGTGAGGGCGACGCCGCAATGCGCGGTGCAGCGGTCCATGATGGAGAATCCGGCGAGGAAAAGGATGCCTTGCAGCACGCAGGCGCCCACCGATGCCTTCGAAAGGATGAAATCCTGCACGGGAATGCCGCCGCCCGGCCCCGTCATCCGGAAGAGAATGGGAACGAGCGTGATCAGGAACGCGAAGGCATAGTTGAACAGGATGACTTGCTGCGTATCGACCTGCCAGCGCTGGCAGACCTTAAGCGTGACAGAAAAAAGGGATCCGAAGAGGATCGCGAAAAGCAGATAGATCATAGGCTTAGTTCTTCACGCGTATGCCCCAGTCGGCGGGGCGGTATTGGGATTCGACGGACTCTTCGACATCGTCCGGCAGGGCCGTGAAGAAGTCGAAGCCGAGGCGTTTCTCGAGCTCGTTGACGCTCATCGAGCATTTGTCCAGATAATAGCGTTTCGCATCGTTGCCCATCACGAAGGCGATGGACTGGTATCCGTTCTTCTTGCCGGGCGCGAGCACGGCCTTGAAGAAAGCGTCCGGGACGACGACTCCCCGCTCGCCGATGGTGCCGTAGCGGTTCTGGCCGACAATGGGACCGCAGACGATCCAGACCATGCCGTATTTGCGCGCCCAATTGCGGCACTGGCGCTCCAGGTAGTTCCAGTCCCCCTTGTTGAGTTCCTCGTCCTGGGGACAGACATTGGTCAGGTAGAAGGTCTCTTCCATCGCGTCACTGTCCCACTTGAAGTCGCCGGCGCAGGCCATGTGGCCCTTGGTCCAGCCGGACTCGGAATAGTCCTCGCGCATGGCCTGGGTGCGCTTGTAGGACGGATCCATCTTGAAAATGAGTTCGTCGCGCTCGGCGTCGCCGTTGGTCTCCTCGGCCGTCAGTTCATAAGCCACCCATTTCGGGATCCTGGCATCGGCGTCATAGGAGACGACGAAGCCGTCGTGGCGGAGGATGAGGTCCTCTTGGGTGAAATCCGGGAGTTCCAGCATTTCGAGGCCCACCTCGTCGGTCATGGGCATGGAGAAGGTCGTCAAAGCGCTGCCGTCGCCGGTTTGGAAGAGGCAGGAGCTCAGGAGAAGGGCGCCCAGCGCCACGGGCAGGAAGGTTGTCACAAGTCTTTTCATCACTCAAATATAGCTTGTTTTTTGCTTTTCTTGGGCAATCTGGCTAAATTTGTGAATAGCTTTTAACCAAAACGGACGGTATCGTGCGGATCAGGCTCATCACTGCGGCGCTATTATTGATGTCGGTGTTCACTTCCTGCAACACCGACGACATCCCCATCCAGCGCCGGGAGAACTGGCGTTTCGCCGCCCGTTACGCCGCCGCGCACCGGGATGCCTGGCAGGCGGTTTGGTCGCGTTTCGACGTGCCTGCCGACGTTGCGGAGGCGGTCATTTTCCCTGAATTGGTACGCTACAACAAGATCCAGGACAGTTTCGAGACCTCGGCCCTGGAAGCGGGCTATCCCGAGGGAGGACTGGCCGCCTGCGATTACAGCATCGGGCGTTTCCAGATGAAACCGTCCTTCGTCGAGGACCTGGAGAAACGCTGGATGCGTAGCGGCCTGGGAGACCAGTATGGCCTGGCCTTCGACACCGCCGAGACCGTGGAGGCGCGGCAGGCCCGTTTCGAGCGTCTCAAGAGCGAAGAAGGCCAGTGTGTCTACCTGGCCGTCTATCTGCGCATGCTTTATCTGGATTATGGCTCCAAGGGCCGGGACGGGCAGGTCCTCCAGGAAGGACTGGAGACCCTTCCCCGCACGGAGCAGGCCTATCTGGCCGCCACGGCCTACAACCACGGAACTCTCTGGCGCAGTCCCGGCGCCGGCAGCCTGGACCGCATCCGCGCCGTCGCCGCGGAGAAGACTTTCCCGCTGCCCAATCTCTGGCGCACGAAAACCCGCCTCTATTCTTACGGCGAGCTCGCCGCCCGCTACCACAGCAGCTTGTAGGTCTTGAATCAGGCGCTACCGCACTACCAGCGGCAGCAGGTAGCGCTTGATCTGCGGGAAAGTGGGCAGGTGCGTGCCCGGGTAGTCGTGCGCCCGGCCGGGGTAAAGAGCGGCGAATTCGGGACCGCAGCGGACCATCTCGTCGTCGGAGGCGAAAAGGCCGTCGGTCAGTGCGATCTCAGCCTTATCCAGGCCGTCGGATACCGTGTGCTCCAGCGCTTCGTAGCCCGCGCAGATTTCCTCGGTAATCGTAAACGACAGAGCCCCGTCCCGCCGGGGCGAGAGATATTCCATCTCCCCGATCTTGGAACGCAGCAGGCGGCTGGGATGCAGGTCCGGATTGATCACGATCTTGCGGAACCCGCGTAACTGCAGGGCCCAGAAACCGCCCAGGGACAAGCCCACGATCAGATCCGGCCGTTCGGCCTCGCAGATGCCCCGCAGCAGCGCCAGGGCCGCTTCCGGCTCGATCGGCACGTCCGGCGAGATCACCTCGCAGGGCCGCAGGAGCGTCCGGAGCGTATTGGCTGTCTTGTAGGCGCCCGAAGACGCCAGGCCGTGGATGAACAAGACTTTCATCATCGATGGTTACGGTTTGGACTGGAAAAACGACAGGGGCACGCGCGCCAGGTAGATGCCGGCGCGGGCCTTTTTCTCGAAGCTGGACAGTTCCACTTCATTCTCCAGTTCGTGGGAGGAATAATAGACGATCCAGAGTTCGTCCCCGACCTGCAGGAAGCCGGGATAGCTGTTGTCCCCGCCCGAGGGCAGGATCATCGCCGCGCTGAACCGGCCGTCCGCATTCCCCTTCCACAGGTAAGTCTTGTGCTCGCCGAAGACATAGGCGCGCCCGCCGGCGACGAGGGTCCCGTCTTCCAACACGATGAAGTCCGGACCGCCGATCTGGAAGTTCAGCGGCTTCAGGTCCCATTCCGTGAAGGGCGGCTGGCTGACGCCCCACCAGGCCATCTTGTCCTCACGCTCACGGCGGATGAGCATGCCCAGGCGCCCGTCCGGAAGCAGCCGCAGGGTGCTTTCGTTGGGGAATCCGCCCAACCCGATCTCCGTCACGGCCTCGAAATGCAGGCCGTCGGTCGTCTTGTACAGGACCAGGTCCTCGCCCCCGACTTCGCCGTAACTGACGGTGTAGCCCGTGTCCCCGACCCAGGTCATGCGCCAGAACCAGTGCATGCCGGGCGCCGGATCATCCTTCACCACGACAGGCTCAGGGTCCGAAAAATGCCGCCCGTCCGCGCTGAAGGAGACCTGGGGAATACGGTCGGTAAGTTTCCGGTCCACGTAGACGGAGCCGCCCTGGATGACCATCAGGCGCCCGTCGGCGGTGACGGAAAGTTTCGGATCGCGCAGGTCATAACCCTCTTTGGAGAGCAGGGCGACGCTTTCCCAGCGCTGCCCGTCTTCCGAGCGCAGGATGCGGGTCTGGCCGGCGGCTATGCCGTTGCGGTCGAAGATGTGACTCTCAGCCTCGCGGAAGGACACATAATAGGCGTCGCGGAAACGCACGATTGAAGGGAAGGCGCTGTAGCGTTTCTCCCAGATGCGGTCGACGCTGTACGAGCCCGTGAAGGAACGGACGGCCTGGAAAGATTCGGCCTGCGCACCGTCGTCGGAAGCCGGTTTCCGGCCGCAGGAGAGCGCGCAGAGCAGCAGGGTGGCGAAAAGGAAGATTCTATTCATAAGGGACAAATTAATTCAGTCAGGGCAGCGGCGTCCAGGCCGTCGAAGTAGCGGGTCGGGTCGGCGGCATCGATGCGGGCGCGGAGCGAGGCCGGATCATAGGGACAGCCGACGAGTGCCTGCGCCAGCTCCTCCGCGGGCCGGTTCCCCAGGAAATCGCCGCCGAACGAGAGCTCCGTCAGGATGCCGCGGGTGACGATGAAACGGGCCTCCACGGTGCCGCAGGGGTACTTGGCCGCGCGCTGGAAATTGGTCTGGGGGGAACGGCCGAGGTTCCATTCGCGGGACGCGAACTTCTCCCGGGCGATGCGGTCGATTTCGGCCTGCTGTTCCGGTGAAAGGGTGATTTCCCCGTCGCCGTCCGCCAGGATGTCCTGCAGGGCGGCCTGGAGTTCGTCCAGGTCCCGATATTGGGGCAGGAGGGCCTTGAGGTTGGCGACGCGGCTGGGAACGGAGGGGATGCCGGCGGCCTGGGCCGGGACGGCTGCAGTCGGCTGGGCGGCCGCCATCTTGCTACCCGGCACGGTCAGGGCGCGGGAGAGCGTCTCCAGGTCCACGTCATAAAGCAGCGTCCCATGGACCATCAGCCGGTCGTGCCAGACGCGTTTGGCATAGCCGGACACTTTCCGGCCGCCGACCAGGATGTCGTTGCGCCCGCTCAGTTCCGCGGGGACGCCGAGCCGTCTCAGGGCGTCGCAAAAGCAGTGCAGATATCCGGGATAGTCCCGCTCGAGGTCGGCGGAACGCCCCACGATCGTATAATTCAGGTTCTGCAGGTCGTGGTACACCGCCCCGCCGCCCGTCACCCTGCGCGCCAGGACGATGCCTTTTTTTTCCAGAAAAGCGAGGTTGACTTCGCCGTAGGCGTTCTGGTTGAGGCCGATGATGACCGAAGGCCGGTTGCGCCAAAGATAGAACACGGGCTCGTCCAGGGGCAGTTGCTCCAGGCAGAACTCGTCGAAAGCCATGTTCCGGTGCGGGTCGGTGCAGGGGTTGGTCAGATAGCGCATACTCCTTGCAAATTTAACAAGTGGCGGGTGAAAAACAAAGACTGCAAAAAGATTAATTAAATTTTTTAATAACTCATAAAATGTGTATCTTTGCGGGCGAAATAATGAAGCATAAACCATGAAGCAGTTGAACACTAAACTGATGCATCCCGCCGAGCAGATCGCCCTGATCATCGGCCGCATCTACCGCAGCGGCATGACGACCACTTCCGGCGGCAACCTGTCCATCATGGACGACAACGGAGACATGTGGATCCCGCCTGCGGGCATCGACAAGGGTTCGCTGAC
>JAEEGJ010017763.1_pt1 | contig 16008 bp, 12 predicted proteins | sample 8958761 | NCBI WGS metagenome assembly JAEEGJ01 (sample SAMN16246546, study PRJNA631951) | gut metagenome | biome: gut microbiome; feature: rumen; material: RS-attached | host: Bos | place: Iran: Karaj | collected 2018-10
CCTTCGACGTATTCTCCAGCACGAAGGCCTTCTTGTTCGTACGATAGTTATCGGGATAGATAGGACGGTTGTCCACACCATTGAAGCGTGCGAAACCACCTACGTTCGGTGTTGCCCAGTCAGAGATGAAGACAGCATTCACGGTCTTGTTGAAAATAAACTCACCAGTCACAGAGAGGGGGAATGATGTCGGCAACTGATAGTCGATAGCCAGAGAGGTCTTCCATACCTGCGGCATCTTGAAGTCGCTGCTCACAGCGGCGATTGCATCAGGCACAGCACCCTCTGTCGGGGTGATATTGGCAGGATATCCAAGCGACACGAGTTTGTTGAACAGAGCCTCGATGGTGGCATTGCCATTACCATCGGTCACCAGACCACCTGCGAACTCGTCCATAGTGAAACCCATGGCCTTGGCGTTCTTGGCGTTCACCTGTGCACGGTTCTGTACCATACCGCCATTGGTAGGCATGTTGGTGAAGAACACCAGAGGCAGACGGCCAGAGAAGAGACCCGTACCTCCACGTACCTTCAGCGACTTGTCACCGAATACGTCGTAGGTGAAGCCCAGACGGGGCGAGAAGGTAACACTTGAATCAGGCCACTTGCCTGTATCGATATGACGTCCGTCATAATCAAGGTCATAGATCTTCTGGTTGGTCATCAGGTCGCTGTTGTCGAAGAACAGTCCGTCGACACGCAGACCCAGCGTCAGCTTCAATTTGTCGGTGGCGTTCCACTCATCCTGCACATAGCCGCTCAACTTATTGAAGGTCACACGGGCAGCGGGATTCGTCTCACCACCGTAACCGTAGGTCAGACAGACGATCTCAGGAGCTGCGCCATTCAGGAAGTCATCCAGTGACGTATAGCGATAGTAACCCGTACCGTTACGCTGGTAAGCGTTATCGGCCATCTGGTGCTCGAAGCTGACACCACCCATGATCTTGTGCTTAGCCATATAATAGGTGACATCGTCCTTCATGTTCCACACTGTGTTGTGCACACCGTTGTTCCATGTGAACAACTCATAACCCAGTGACATGTAGTTATCATCGTCCTTCAGGATATCGATGAAGGGGAACGTAGCTGAATCCGTACCGCGGATATCGTCCAGCTTCGAATAGGTAGCCAGGAACTGGTTAGAAAGGCTCTCGCTGAAACGACTGTTAAAGTCGAGCGTGAACGAATTGACGTTGTTATCCTGAGAGTAGAGAGAGTTGGCAAAAGCCATCGAAGACTTCGACAGACGACCGTTAGGCATACGCGAGCCACCGTCCATAGAGGAAGCGTTGGTAGAGCGCCAGTCGGTATTCTTCGTGTAGTTATAGCGCAGAGCCAGATGATGGCGGTCGGTGATGTTCCAGTCTAAGCGCACCAACAACTTCTTATTGGTATCCTCTGCGGGGTAGTCGGTATAAGAACCAGTATCATAGCCGTACTTCTTGCTGACGAAGTCTTTCACCGTCTGCATATCGGCAGCTGTGGTGCGGCTGATATAGTTGTCAGGATCGGCAGGATTATCCTCGTCGCAAGCACGCCAGCGGTTCACGACTTTCGGAGTGTTCTCCAGTTCACCGCTCACGAAGAAGAACAACTTGTTCTTGATGATCGGGCCACCCAGGGTGAAACCGTAGATAGTGTTCTGGTCCTTGTTGCGGGCACCGCTGATCTGCTCTCTGTCGATAGCGTCACCCTGCATGTTCTCATTCTTGTGATAGATGTAAGCACTACCCTTGAAGGTGTTCGTACCCGACTTCGTGATGGCGTTCACACCACCACCGATGAAGTTGGTCTGACGGACATCGAAGGGAGAGATCACCACCTGCATTTCCTCAATGGCATCGATAGAAATAGGATTGCCACCGCCAGGCAGGCCACTACTCAGACCGAAGTTATTGTTGAAGTTGGCACCGTCAACGGTAAAGTTACCAAGACGACCGTCACTACCAGCGAAGCTCATGCCGTTACCTCCGTAAGGAGAGAGACGGGTGAAGTCGGTAATGCTACGCGACACCGTCGGCATATTGGTAATCTGAGTGCTGGTGATGTTGGTGGAGGCACCAGTCTTCTCGGCAGCAAACTTCGAAGCCTTTCCGCTGACCACTACCTCAGTCAGCTGAGTAGCGTCCTCAGAAATCGACACTGCCAGATTGTAAGTCTCTGCCAACTGGAGGGTTATTCCCTTGACAACCCTTGGCTGGTAACCGATATAGGTAACAGTTACCTCATAAGGGCCACCAGTACGCATACCCTGAATGCTGAACAGACCAGAGACATTCGTTACGGCTGTGTAACGAGTACCAGACGGCTCATGCAAAGCTACAACAGTAGCACCAATGACTTCCTCGCCGTTAGCATCGTCGAAAGTCACCTTACCAGCCATGCTGGAAGTGGTAATTTGTGCTACAGCTGTCAACGAGAGTGTCAACAGTGTAACAACCAGCAAAAACAATCTTTTCTGCATAAAATTAGAACTGTTTTAATTAATTAATTATCGGTCTGAGACCGAATGGTTGAAATTTCGCTGCAAATATACGCAAAAGATTCGAAATGGAGTTACAAAATCGGAACTTTTTTTAAAATTGGTAAAGATTAACAACATTCGTCATTTCACCTCTTCGTCATCGTACTCGAAGTCATCAAGCTCCTCTATCTCGTCCTCATCGATGTATTCGATATCTTCGTCTTCGCCCTCATCGGCCATTTCCTCGGCAAAGCGGCTCATGTCCTTGTCGCGGTGCACAAGTGTATCCTCTGCCATTACAGCCGTCAACTTATTGCTTTCTGCGTTCAACTCGCGCCAAAGAACATCCTTCAGTTCCTCCAGTCCGAAGCCCGTCACTGCTGAGATGAAGACTACAGGCAGATCCCCGGGCAATGTCTCACGGAGCATCTCTATCAGTTCGTCGTCAAGGAGGTCACACTTCGTCACAGCCAGCACACGGTGCTTGTCGAGCATCTCGGGATTGAACTGCCGCAGCTCGTTGAGCAGGATGTCGTATTCGCGCTTGATGTCATCGGTATCGCCAGGCACCATGAAGAGCAACAGGGAGTTGCGCTCGATATGGCGGAGGAACCGCAGTCCGAGACCCTTGCCTTCCGAGGCTCCCTCGATAATGCCGGGGATATCGGCCATCACGAATGACTTGTTGTCGCGATAGCCCACGATGCCCAGCGAGGGTTCCATCGTGGTGAAGGGATAGTTGGCAATCTTCGGACGGGCATTCGAGAGTGCCGACACCAGCGTCGACTTGCCGGCATTGGGGAATCCCACGAGGCCGACATCAGCAAGGAGCTTCAGTTCGAGGATAATGGTCATCTCCTGCATGGGTTCTCCTGGTTGCGCATAGCGAGGCGCCTGATTCGTGGCACTACGGAACTGGAAGTTCCCCAGTCCGCCACGTCCGCCCTTCAGCAGCAGTACCTCTTGGCCGTCGTAGGTGACATCACATATATATTTTCCCGTCTCGGCATTATAGACCACGGTGCCACAGGGCACGTCGATATACACGTCCTTGCCGTCGGTACCATGACACTTGTCCTTGCCGCCGTTGCCACCGTGTTCGGCAAAGATATGACGCTCGTACTTCAGGTGCAGCAGTGTCCAGTAATTATGGTTGCCGCGCAGGATGATGCTGCCACCCTTACCGCCATCCCCACCGTCGGGACCGCCGTTGGGGTTGTACTTCACGTGCTTCAAGTGCATGCTCCCCTTGCCGCCCTTCCCAGAGCGGCACAGGATCTTCACGTAGTCTACGAAGTTGCTCTCCATTCTCTTTTAAGCAATTCAAATCCTATCCATCACAGCGCAGATATCTGCGAAGATGCGGTCGAGTTCGCCCAGGCCGTTGATGTGATAGTGGATGCCCTCCTGTTTGTACCACTCGATGAGCGGCTGCGTCTGGGAGTGATACACCACGAGGCGCTTCTTGATAGTCTCCTCGTTGTCGTCGGCACGTCCGCTCTGCTGTCCGCGCAGGATCAGGCGCTTCATCAGCTCGTCTTCCGGCACGTCCAGCTCAATCATTGCAGCCACCTTGTCGCCACGCTCCTGGAGCATCTGCTTCAGGGCCTCTGCCTGCGGGATGGTACGGGGGAAGCCGTCGAAGATCACGCCCTTGTGCTCACGGCCGAAGGCATCGTAGACTGAGGCGAGGATGCTCACCATCAGGTCGTCGGGGATCAGCTGTCCCTGGTCGATATACCCCTGGGCCGTCTTGCCAAGTTCCGTTCCCTTCTTGATCTCACTGCGAAGCACGTCGCCTGTAGAGATATGCTCCAGGCCGTACTTCTCAATCAACTTGTCACTCTGTGTGCCCTTGCCAGAGCCTGGAGCACCGAAAATCACAATATTCTTCATTATCCTGATTATTTAATGTTTAATGTTCAATGGTCAATGTTCAATGTTCAATCATCCACGATCGTATACACATGCTTCAAGTTCCTGCCCTGCTGGTCGTAGTCGAGGCCGTAGCCCACGATAAAGTCATCGGGGATCGAGAAAGCCACATAGTCAATGTCGAGGGGCTCCTCCAACTTCGAGGGTTTCACGAAGAGCGAGCAGATGTGCACCGAGGCAGGGTTACGCGTGCCCAGCTGCTCCATCATCCGTTGCATCGTTCGCCCCGTGTCCACGATATCCTCCACAATCACCACGGTGCGACCCGTGATGCTCTCGTTCAATCCAATCACTTCATGCACCTTCCCCGTCGAGATGGTACCCTCATACGAGGCCAGCTTCACAAACGAAATGGTGCTTGGGATGGTGATCTCGCGCATCAGGTCGGCTGCGAAGATAAACGAGCCGTTGAGCACACAGAGGAACAGGGGATTTTTGTCGGCCATATCCCTGTTAATCTGCTCTGCCACAGCCTTCACGCGGGCTTTGATCTCTTCCTCCGGAATGGAAATCCTGAAACGTTTGTCCTTGATTTGAATCGTCTCCATACACAAATTCATTAATTTTTCGGCAAAATTACGAAAAAGATTTGGAATCACCAAATCTTTTTCCTACCTTTGCACCATTATGAAGATTTTCACGAGCGTCCAGATCCGCGAACTGGACAAATATACGATTGAAAACGAGCCCATCAAGTCCATCGACCTGATGGAACGCGCAGCGAAGGCCCTCACCCAGGCTATCGTCGAAGACTGGAGCACCCTGAGGCGGGTCATCGTCTTCGCAGGCCCTGGCAATAACGGTGGCGACGCACTGGCGATTGCCCGCATGCTGCTCGACCGCGACTATGATGTCACGGCTTATCTTTTCAACATCACAGGCCATCTCTCCGAAGACTGCTCAACCAACAAGAAGCGGCTGCTGGAGAAACGGTCGAAGTCGCTCATCGAGGTGACACAGGAGTTCGAGCCCCCACAGCTCGACGAGAACACGCTCGTCGTCGACGGACTCTTCGGCTCCGGACTGAACAAGCCACTGGCAGGCGGCTTCGCCTCATTAGTGAAATACATCAACGCCTCGCCGTCGAAGGTCGTCAGCATCGACATGCCGTCGGGACTCATGACCGAGGATAATACATATAATGTTCGCGCGAACATCATCCGCGCCGACGAGACCCTCACCCTCCAGCATCAGAAACTGTCGTTCCTATTCTCCGAGAACCAGCAGTTCATCGGCCGTCTCCGCGTGCTCGACATCCGCCTGAGCAAGGAAGGCATCGAGAAGACCGACGCCCAGTACACGCTGCTCGAGGAGAACGATATCCGCCAGCGGCTCCTGCCCCGCGATCCCTTCGCCCATAAGGGGAAGATGGGCAATGCCCTCATCATCGCCGGCAGCTACGGCATGGGCGGGGCTGCCATCCTCGCCACGAAGGCATGTCTGCGCGTGGGAGCTGGCCGTGTGACCACCCACACCCCGAAGCGCAATCAGATCATCTTGCAGATCAGCGTGCCCGAGGCCGTGCTGCAGTTCGACCGTGAGGAGACCACCTTCTCCGAGGCCGTCGATACCGATGACTTCAACGCCGTCGGCATAGGCCCCGGCCTTGGCACCAGCGAGCAGACCGCCATCGCCATCATCGCCCAATTGAGGCGCACACAGTGTCCACTGGTATGCGATGCCGATGCCATCAATATCCTCTCCAACCACCGGGCGTGGCTCCAGCAACTGCCCAAGGGTATCATCATGACGCCCCACCCCAAGGAGTTCGACCGTCTCGAAGGCCCTAGTAGCGACAGCTTCGAGCGCCTCATGAAAGCCCGCGACCTCGCCGAGCGCCTGCAGGCCTATGTACTACTCAAGGGTCACCACACCTCGCTGTGCCTGCCCGACGGACATATCGTGTTCAACACCACAGGCAACGCAGGCATGGCTACCGCAGGCAGTGGCGACGTGCTCACAGGCATCATCACCGGCCTCCTCGCCCGAGGCTATCAGCGTGAGGACGCCTGCATCGTCGGCATGTACCTCCACGGCCTCGCTGGCGACATCGCCGCCCGTGAACTCGGCCAGGAGAGCGTCATCGCCAGCGACCTCATCCAGTACCTGCCCTATGCCTTTAAGCGAGTTAAGGAATAGTTTACGGTTTAGAGTTTATAATTTAGAGTTTATAGTTTATAGATGATTTCTAAGATAGGCAAAAGAGCACTGCTCATATTTTTCGTCCTCTCACCTCTCACCTCTTACCTCTCACCTCTGACATCATCTGCGCAGACCGTGAGCAGTTTCTATCAGCCTGGCGTCACTGCCGAGGGAGCCGTCTACTTCCTGCCTAAGACCGCCGTGCGCGTCACCGTCGAGGTTGAGAAAACCACCTACACCCCTGGCGACCTCTGCCAGTATGCCGAGCGCTACCTGCGCCTGCGCGATGTCTCCCCCACCCCCTCCGTCGGCTATCGCATCACCGCCATCCGTCAGGAGCCCGTGGCTGTGGCCGACACCACCAAGCGCTATGCCGTGAAGTTCGACCCCCGCACCTCCGCCACCAACATCCGCCTCTCCGACGACGGCGTACTCGTGGGGATTAATACAGAAGTGAGAGGTGAGAAGCAAGAGGTGAGAGATTACACTCAGCCGAAAAACAATCCTCTCACTTCTCACTCCTCACCTCTCACTTCTAAACTCAACCCTCGCCAATTCATGAGCGAAGACGCCCTCGCTGCTGGCAGCACCTCGAAGATGGCCGAGCTCATCGCCCAGGATATCTACGAGATCCGAGACAGCCGCAACCAGCTGGTGCGCGGACAGGCCGACAACATGCCCAAGGACGGCGAGCAACTGCGCCTCATGCTCAACCAGCTCAACCTGCAGGACCGTGCCCTCACCAGCCTCTTCGCAGGCACCACTGTGAGCGACACCACCCGCCACACCTTCCTCATCGTCCCTGACTCGGTCATCGTGCGCGATATACTCTTCCGCTTCTCCCAGAAACTCGGGCTTGTCGATGCCGACGACCTCGCGGGCGTACCTTATTATATTAATATTGACGACCTAAGCACCGTTCCCGCTCCGGCACCCGTCGACCCCAGGAAGAAGCTGAAGCCCATCGACGGCATCTTTGTCAACATACCAGGCCGTCTTCGTGCCACCATCTCCGACGGCCAGCAGGCGATCATCACCAGCGAGTTCCCCGCAGGCCAGTTCGGCAATGTCGAGCTGCTCAGCGGCTCGCTCTTCAACAAGCGCTTCACCACCCGCCTCTGGCTCAATCCCCTCAGCGGAGCCATTGAGCGCCTCGACGCCGAGCAGCCCAAATAAGGAGTTTACTCCCTTGCGCAAGGGAGTTTAGTGCCTGTAAACTACCGTTCGCCTATACTCAAATAACCATTTGCCTATACTCAAACAATCGTTTGCCTATAGGCAAAAGTCAATGTCGCATTTTTCAAGGGGCATGGTTAGGCACGGGGGCGCAGTTTGTTCTATTATGCTTGTTATGGTTAAACTTGAAAAGCAACTGGACTGACTGTTATCATTCAAAAAGGGGGTACCGATTTGGTACCCCCTTGAATGTATTTGCTTTCTCGTGATTAGCACTGAGCGAGCTTGCCGTCGGAACCGAGCACATTCACAATCTTGTGGATGTACATCTTCTTCATGTTCTCGCGAGCGGGCTTCAGATACTGACGAGGATCGAAGTCTCCAGGATGCTCGGCGAGGTGCTTGCGGATGGCAGCAGTCATGGCCAGACGAGAGTCGGAGTCGATGTTGATCTTGCAGACAGCACTCTTAGAAGCCTCACGCAGCTGCTCCTCGGGGATACCGATGGCGGCCTCAAGATGACCACCGTACTGGTTGATGGTGTTCACCTCGTCCATGGGCACTGATGAAGAGCCGTGGAGCACGATGGGGAAGCCGGGGAGCTTCTTCTCGATCTCGTGGAGGATGTCGAATGCCAAGGGAGGCGGAACGAGCACGCCGTTCACGAGTGTGCACTGCTCGGGAGTGAACTTGTGGGCACCGTGAGAAGTACCGATAGAGATGGCCAGTGAGTCGCAGCCTGTGCGGGTAGAGAAGTCGATGACCTCCTCGGGCTTGGTGTAATGAGACTCAGCAGCGCTGACCTCATCCTCAACACCAGCGAGCACGCCGAGCTCAGCCTCAACAGTCACGTCGAACTGGTGAGCATAGTCGACCACCTTCTTGGCGAGGGCGATGTTCTCCTCATAGGGGAGGTGTGAACCGTCGATCATCACTGAAGAGAAACCATTGTCGATACACTCCTTGCAGAGCTCGAAGGTATCACCGTGGTCGAGGTGCAGCACAATCTCAGGATGCTCACAGCCGAGCTCCTTGGCATACTCCACAGCACCCTTGGCCAGGTTGCGGAGGATCGTGCCATTAGCATAGTTACGGGCACCCTTAGACACCTGCATGATAACGGGTGACTTGGTCTCGACAGCAGCCATCACGATGGCCTGCATCTGCTCCATGGTGTTGAAGTTGAAAGCGGGGATGGCATAGCCACCGGCAACAGCTCTCTTGAACATCTCGCGGGTATTCACGAGTCCTAAATCTTTGTAGTTTACCATAATTGTTTATTTTATTAATGAGTAACAATTTTCTAACCGTGCGCAAAGGTACGAAAAAATGGTGAGAAAGTTGGAGGGTGAAAAGGTAAAAGATTCTAATCGATCGTCTTTTTTATCAATTTTTCACCTTTTTACCTTTTCACCCTTTCACCTTTGCAAAACGCAGTTTGCAATCTTACACGAGGGTATGCTGGTCGAAATAGTTCTGCACATCGTCCTTATAGTTCTCCGAGATGGGGATATAGGTCTCGCCGAAGACGATACGGAAACGGTCGACGAGGGGCGTCTCAGTCATGTGGACGATATAGGAGCGATGGGTGCGCAGGAACTCGGGACGCGGCAGATACTCCTCCAGCTTCTTCATCGACATGAGCGACATGATGCGGTCGCCGTTCTTCAGATAGAAGCGGACATAGTCTTTCAGACCCTCGATGTAGAGGATGTCGTCGAGACTGATGCGCTGCAGCTTGTAGTCGCTCTTGACGAACATGAAACGGTCGCGGCGGTAGACATCCTGCTTCATCAGCACCGAGAACCACTCGAGGGCTTTGTCGGTGGACTTGAGGAAGTCATCGTAAGAGATGGGCTTCAGCAGGTAGTCGAGGGCGTTCACCTTATAGCCTTCGACGGCATATTGCGGGAAGGCGGTGGTAAAGATCACCTTCGTCTCCTTGGGCAGGATCTTGGCGAACTCAATGCCGCTGAGCTCTGGCATCTGGATGTCGAGGAACAGCAGTTGTACAGGGTTTTCGCGGAGGTCCTTCATGGCCGTGATGGCACTGTTGTAGGTTCCTGCGAGATACAGATAGGGTGTCTTACGGGCGTAGCTCTCCAGCAGTCCTGCTGCCAGAGGCTCATCGTCGATGATGGCACATGTAATGGTCATAATTCAATTTTTAAAGTGGATAAATACGTTTTTCCGTCGTCGGAGACGCCATGGGTCCATTCGTAGCGCTCACTGTAGGCCAGGTCGAGACGTCGCTGCACCTGCTGGAGACCTACGCCGTGACCACTGCGGTCGTTCTCCGTCTTCGGATAGTTAGAATTCTTAATGGTGACAAAGAGATGGCCGTCGTCTGGCTGCTCCATGTCGATGTGTACGAAGCATGGCTCCGTGGGGCTGATGCCATGTTTGAAGGCATTCTCGACCAGCGAGATGAACAGCAGGGGAGCCACACGCGTGTCGGGGTTGGCAAGCTGGGTGCGGAACTGTACGTCGACCGTCTGCGGCAAGCGGATCTTCATCAGGTTGACGTAGTTCTCCAGAAATGTCACTTCCTCGCTCAGCTTCACATTGTCCTGCTGATTGTCGTAGAGCATGTGACGCAGCATCTTAGAGAGCTGCATGACAGCATCCTGCGCCCGCTGCTGGTCGAAGGCTGTCAGCGCATAGATATTGTTGAGCGTGTTCAGCAGGAAGTGGGGATTGATCTGCGAGCGCAGATTACTCAGCTCAGCCTTCACCTGGGCCGTCTCGGCCTTGACACGGGCGGTCTCAGCCAGTTTACGGGCATCGTCGGCCCAGAACCACCGCGAAGCCAGGGCGACACTGGCTCCTGCCGTGGCGAAGATCACCATGTTGACGAAATCACGGATGTAGTAGAAGATCTCGTCGATGGCATCAGGATGCCTGACGATGAGGGCGCTGCGCTGGAAAATCAGATGCGTGAAGTCGCTCCAGTAATGCAGGAAAACGACAAAGCAGAGCACCAGCACGGTGTTGAACATCAGGAAATAGCGGTGCTTGCCCTCGACAAAATAGCGAGGGGTCAGCCAGAGGTAGTTGGTATAGAACATCACCATCATCAGCAACTGTCCCATACAGTTCATCCAGTACTGGGTCATGGGCAGCCCCGTGCCTCGCATAAACTGCATAGGCGACAGGAACATATACGCCCAGAAGGCGATGTGCATGAATAGTTTTAACCGCTTGTTAATCATAGGCGTTGAAATTTACTCGTGACGAATAGCTTCAATAGGATCCATGTTGGCGGCTTTCTGGGCAGGGATGTAGCCGAAGAGCACACCAATAAAGACACAGACGAGGAACGACACATAGATGCTCCAGGCCGGCACGCTCGACGGCATGCCGATGGCCGACACAGCACTGCTCGCCCCCACTCCGACAAGGACACCTATCAGGCCTCCCGTCACTGAAATGAGCACCGACTCGATGAGGAACTGCAGGGAGATGACGGGGCCTGTGGCGCCAACGGCCATACGGAGGCCGATCTCCTTCGTACGCTCCGTCACAGAGACGAGCATGATGTTCATGATGCCGATACCTGCCACCAACAACGAGAAGGCGGCAGCCACCACAAGGATGATGGTCACAGTGTCCATCGTCGACGACATCGTCTCCATCATCTCCGCCTGGGAGCGGATGGTGAAGTCGTCGTCGGCATCCTCCTTCAGCTTATGGTTGTCGCGCAACATCTGCGTGAGTTCCTCGATGGCGGCATCACTCAATTCCTCCGTTACCGCCGAGCAGACGATGCTGGAGAAATAGGTCTGGGCAGCGATACGCTTCATGACCGTAGTGTAGGGGGCAATGATCACATTGTCCTGGTCCATACCCCACGAGTTGTAACCCTTCGACTTCAGTACACCCACGATGCGCATGGGAATCGACTTGAAGCGGATGGTCTTGCCAATGGGATCGGTATGCTCGCCGAAGAGCTCCTTGACGATGGTAGTTCCTACAACGACCACCTTGGCGGCCTTTCGGATGTCCTCTTCCGTAAAGCACTCACCTTCCTCCACAGGCCACTGTTTGATGTCGAGATAATCGATACTCTCACCGTACATCGAGGCATTGGTATTGTTGTTACCATAAATGGCCTGACCACTGGCGGTCACCTCGGGCGACACCTTCGTGACGAATTTCTTCTCACGCAGGATGCGTTCGTAGTCGGCCATCTTCAGGGTCTGCATGGCAGAGGGATCCTGACGGACACCACCACGCATATCGGCACCTGGACGGATGGTGAGCAGGTTGGTACCCATCGTAGAGAGCTCGGCGCGGATGCTCTCCTTCGAACCCTGTCCGATGCTCATCATGATGATCACGGCTGCCACGCCGATGATGATACCGAGCATCGAGAGGAACGAACGCATCTTGTTGTTCGCCACCGCCCGCAGGCTTACTTTTAATAGATTCAGTATATTCATATTTCCTAATCGTCTTGCGGTGCTGGCAGCTGGGCCAAGAACTCGGCTGCCGACTTGATGTTCGTATTAATGGTATCCTCACGGATCTTGCCGTCGCGCAGATTGATGTTACGCGAACTGTACTCAGCAATCTCAGGATTGTGAGTCACGAAGATGATCGTGTGGCCCTGCTTGTAAAGCTCCTGGAAAAGCACGAGCATCTCGAATGAGGTGCGCGTGTCGAGGTTACCGGTAGCCTCATCGGCGAGTAGCACGGCAGGATCGTTGACCAAGGCACGGGCAATGGCCACACGCTGCATCTGACCACCCGACATCTGATTTGACTTGTGGTACAGACGGTCGCCCAGCCCTACAGCCTCCAGGGCCTTGATGGCCTTCGCCTTGCGCTCAGCGGCACTGTACTCAGAATTATACATCAGCGGCAGTTCCACGTTCTCCACAGCCGTTGTCTTGGGCAACAGGTTGTAGCTTTGGAACACGAAACCAATCTTACGATTACGCAGACGGGCGCGCTTGGTCTTCGACATCGTGCGCACGGAGATGCCATCGAGGAAGTACTCGCCCGAAGTGGGGGTGTCGAGGCATCCAAGCTGGTTCAGAAGCGTTGACTTGCCGGAGCCTGAGGTACCCTGGATGGTGACGAACTCGCCCTCGTAGATCTTGAACGAGACACCACGCAGAGCCTTCACCGTCTCCTCGCCCACCTGGAAGTAGCGCTTGACGTTCTGCAGCTCGATGACTACTTTTCTTTCTTCCATAGACTATCTCCTTTGCGGGGTGTTACCACCCTGGCCGCTCTTGTTGTTATTATTCCTGTTTCCGCCTGGACGCGGCATGAAGGGGTTGCCACCTTGCTGTTCAGGCATAGCCATCTCTCCACCAGAGATATCGAAATCGGCCAGCACCTCAGTACCAGGAGCAATACCACTCACAATCTCTGTCACCACTCCGTTGGTCGTGCCAACCTCCACCTTGTGGGCCTTGAACACGTTACCCTCCTTCGTCCAGAGTTTGTGGAGACCTTCACAGTCGTCAATCGTCTCACCCTTCTTCAGGAGTGCCTCGTTGGGAATGAAGCGCAGAGCCTTTGAGGGCACCGTCAGCACACTATCTTTCTCTAAGGTAAAGATCGTCACGTTGGCTGTCAGTCCGGGCTTCAGCTTCAGATCAGCATTGGGAGCAGAGATCACCACCTCGTAGGTGACGACATTGCTCTCCGTCGTTGCCTCCTGGCGCACCTGGGTCACATGTCCCTCGAAGGTGTCATCGGGGAAGGCATCAACCGTGAAGCTGACACGCTGACCTTCCTTCACACCACCGATATCAGCCTCATCGATATCAGCAATCACACGCATGTCCGTCAGGTCCTGGGCAATCACGAAGAGCTCAGGGGTGTTGAACGAAGCGGCCACCGTCTGACCTTCCTCCACGCTCTTCGAGAGGATCACACCGTCGATGGGCGAAGTGATGGTGGCATAGCCGAGGTTCGTCTGGGCCTTGCGCACACTCTCACGGGAGGTATTCACCTGTTCCTTGGCCTTCTGATAAGACAGCTGGGCGCTCTCATACTCATCGGCACTCACCAGACCCTTCTCGTAGAGTGTCTTGTAACGGTTGTAGTTCGAGAGCTCATAGTTGGCGGTGCTCTGGGCACTTGTGAGATTAGCCTTCGCCGTATTCAGCTCACTGATCAGGTTCGTACGGTCCAGCTCGGCAATCACCTGACCTTTCTTCACCACCGAGTTGTAGTCCACATAGAGGTGGCTCACGATACCAGACACCTGTGTACCAACGGTCACCGAGGTAACAGGTTCGATGGTACCCGTTGCCGTGATGCTCGTCTGGATCTTGCCATTCTCAACCTTGGCCATCTCAAACGACACTTTCTCTTCTTTCTTCCCACCACGCAGGAAGAACCATGCAATCAGGATGACGCCGATCACACCGATTGCGATCCAACCTTTCTTTCCAATCTTTTTCATATATCTCTTTTTAGTTTATTGTTCAAACAGGACATCTACTTTATTTCCCCTCCACGGTAGAAGTCCAGCATCTGTTTGTTATAGATGGCCAGGTACTTCGACTGTAACTGGTTCTGCTGGGCAGAGAGCAGATTGTCCTTACCCGTCATCAGCTCGACAATGTTCTTCAGACCCAGACGGAATTGTTCTGAGAGCAAGTCATAACTCTGCTTGGCACTCTCCACACTGCTGGAGGCTGCCTTGTACTTCTGCTGGTTCGTCATCGCGTTCAACCAGTACTGCTGGATATCGGTATACAGTGTCTTCTGCTGATCCTGCAGGTCGAGCTGTGCCTGCAACTGCTGGATCTTCGCCTTGTTCACAGCCGTCTTCGTGGAGCGACCATCATAGATAGGAACGCTGACGCCCACACCCAGTTGAGTGTTCACATTACTTTTGAATTGTGAGCCCCATCCAGTACCACTCAGCGAGTTCGTAGAGGTGGTGACACCACCTGTCAGATTCACATTCGGCATCCATCCTGCCTTGGCGATGTTCAGACTCACGTCACTGCTCTTCACAGCCAACTGGGAACGTTCTATCTCAGGACGGCTCAACAGGGCTGCCTCATACACCGACTGCAACGAGGGGATCTCTGCGAGGATACGTTCATCGCTGATCTCAGGCACAGCCACATCGAAAGCCGTCTCATCAGTAATTTCCAGAAGTTGCTTCAGCTGGAGTTTATAGTTCAACAACTGACTCTGTGCCTCGACGATACTATACTCGTCGTTAGCACGCTGAGCCGACAACTGGGCAAGATCTGCCTTCGACATCTTGCCCACCTCGACCATCTCCTTACCACGTTCCTCATTCTTACGGCTGGTCTCCAGCATCTGCTCGTTCACCTTCACGTTCTCGTCGAGATAGAGAATCTGGGCAAAGAGTTGGGCAATGCGTTCCTGGATGCTATTAGCCGTCTCCTGAGCCGAGAGCTCTGCCTGCTGTTCCGACAGTTCGTCGAGACGAATGGTATTGACGTTGCGGTTTCCATTCCACACCGTCCACTGGCCACTCAACGAATAAGAACCGTTATACGAGGTCTTGTCAACCTTTGTGTTGACGGTTCCGTTAGTCACATACGACATTCCAGTATCTTTCCACGGCTGGTAGCCGAGACTCTGGTTCGTCGATGCACTAAGTGTCGGCAGCAGGGCGGCCTTGGCACCCTTCAGTTCCTCTGTAGCACTCTGCTTCTGCAACTGCGACTTCTTCAGCGTGATATTGTTCTCCATCGCATAGTCGATGCAGTCCTGGAGTGTCCACAATTTTTGGGCAGACAACTGGACCGTTCCCAACATCATCACACCTATTACTAACAATGATTTCTTCATAATCTTCTATACTTTTACCAAATTCGTCGGCAAAGGTACAAATTTTATTTGGAAAATACCAAAAAAGGGAATAAAAAGATGGCCATCCGTCGAAAATTTCAACGAATGGCCACTTTTCTTCAGCAAAAATGAGTCCGAAATGCTGTTTTTCCCCACCAAAAGGCATTATTTGTCTGCGGGCTCGATTATCTTCCAGATGCCAGCAGCGCATGCGCCACCCACGAACGGCCCCACAATGAAGATCCAGAGGTTTTCCAGTGCTGCGCCACCCTCGAAGAAAGCAGGAGCAATGGATCGGGCGGGATTCACTGAGGTGCCTGTGTAGCGGATGCACACCAGATGAACGAGAATCAGAGACAGACCGATGGCCAGTCCAGCGAAATTATTCGTCGCACCATTGGTCTTCGATGTTGCACCCAGCACCACCAGCACAAACACACAGGTAAAGATAATCTCAGCGAGCAAACCGCCAAGTACACTCACATTCGCCT
>JAEEGJ010017764.1_pt1 | contig 16008 bp, 13 predicted proteins | sample 8958761 | NCBI WGS metagenome assembly JAEEGJ01 (sample SAMN16246546, study PRJNA631951) | gut metagenome | biome: gut microbiome; feature: rumen; material: RS-attached | host: Bos | place: Iran: Karaj | collected 2018-10
GGAACAGCAATCAAGGGTTTACTGGAATCCTCTATCGCGCCTCTGTCCTTATGGTGCTCGCGGTCGGAGTAGATGACACCGAAAGCCTTGCACCTCTCGATTTTCTCGGCTGGCGCATAGTCGGCATAGAAGTTATCGACCTGGTTCCAGATGTCGGCGATGATGTCGTCGGCCTCGGGACGCAGTTCCGACACCTCCTGAAGCGCCTTGTCCTTGTCCTCGCGGAAGAGAATCTGACGGAAATAATGCTCGTTGAAGATGCCCCAATGCACCTTGACCTTGGCGATGGTGGGGTTGTAGATAGGTACGCCACCTTTCATGGTGCGTTCCTCTTCGGCCTTGATGATGCGGTCGCCCCACTCCTGAACGGCGGCCTCGGAGGTGAGGTCCGGTACGACGAAACTATCGACGGGCAATCCGTAGGGGATTTTGATGTCCTTGCGGAGTTCGCCTCGTTGGATGGCCATGTTCATCACCTGAATGAAGTGCGAGACGTAGAGGCGTGCCATCTGGAGTTCCTTCTGGTAAGTCTTGCACGAGTTGGCATGCAGGTCGAAGCATTGCTGGAACTTGCTCTGCGCGCGCTGGAACTTGTTGAGGAACTGAGAGGCAATCTGGGTGGTCTGGTAACTCAGCACCAGTTCTCCCTTCTCGCGGTAGCCTTCCATCTCGACCGCCTTCTTCAAGGCGTAGATGCGTTTCAGGTCAGTTTGTGGTAATCTGCGGTATGGCATATAATATAGGGGACTTCTATAAATTCCCCGTTTATTGGTTTGACTTCTGGAGATAATCTATTGAAACTCTTTTGAAAATTTAGGTCTTTCTTGGTATCTTGCTATTTATCAGTCGGTCACAATGTCACATGTTAGCAAGTAACTTGCAGACGTTTTCTCGCCTCAGCATAAGAACAAGCTCTTCTGCATTCGGCTTTTCAAAAACGTTCCCTCCTTCTGCATAGCAATCTCCACAAGAAGCCCTCTAAATTTTCTAAAAGACAATTTATAGAAGTCCCCTATACTTTTCGGTTTTCAAGTTTGCCGACGAATGCCAGCAACTGAGCCACCTTCTCATCCGAGAGGTTCAACTGCTTGAGGCAATCCTTGGCTTTCTGGCCATAGAGGGCAATGGCATCGCGACATGCCTGTTCGGCACCTGTCTCGATGTAATATTGTTTGAATGTGTCGATGTATTTCTGTTCGTCGTTTCGGTCGGCAACAGGGAGCGGGGCGGCCTTCTCTGCCTGAATGCGGAGGAAGGTCTTCTTGTCGCACAGAATGTCTCCGCCGATGCGTTTGCCGAAGGTGAGAGGGTTGCCCCAGCAATCCAACCAATCGTCCTGCAACTGGAAAGCCAATCCCAGGTTGATGCCGAAGTCGTACAGCGCCTGCACCTGTGCCGGAGTGGCTTGTCCGACGAGGGCACCCACCTTGAGGGCGCAACCCAACAGGACACTTGTCTTGAGGCGGATCATCTCGATGTATTCCTCTGACCGGACATCGTTTCTCGTCTCAAACTCCATGTCCAACTGCTGGCCTTCGTCAATCTCGATGTTGGTGGTGTTGAAGACGTCGATCACCTCCTTCAGGCAGTAGGAAGGCGTCTCGGCTATCAACTGGTAGGCCAAAGCCTGCATGGCATCGCCCGAGAGGATGGCGGTGTTGTCGTCCCACTTGACATGCACGGTGGCACGACCGCGACGTTCGGGTGCCTTGTCCATCACATCGTCGTGCAGGAGGGTGAAGTTGTGGTACATCTCAATACCCAGGGCCGGTTGGATGGCAGGGGTGATATCCTCCTTGAAAAGGTTGGTGGCCATCAGTACGAGGAGCGGGCGCAAGCGTTTGCCACCACTCTCCATGGTGTAGCGCACGGGGTCGTAGAGCCGAGGTGCGAGGTCGGGGTACTTGATATGGTCGATGCCGTTCTGTATGATGTCGGATAGTTCGTCGTGAGGGTACATTATAATAATAAGCTGGGTTTGTCTTGTTGGGGAAAGGTTGCCGATGCGACGATGTCGGTGTCGGCAAGTGGATTTTTCTGCTAAAGCGCCTATCGGGGAGAATCTTTTCCTAAAGAGCATCCCGAAGGATCATAATAGGCACATAATAGGCTCACCGAAGGATGGCGAAAAGAGAAATCTTCTGCGGAAAGGACGAGTTGGCAGAAAAATATACTCCTATGGAATAGGATGTCCAAAATAATGAATGATTAGATGAATTTTGAACATCGTGGGTAGGAGTCGAAAAGAATCAGCCCCACCTTTGCGGGGTAGGGCTGAATATTGGGAGAAGTGATTACTGCAAACGGAAGGTTACAGGAAGCACGTACTTTACACGTACAGCCTTACCACGCTGCTTACCAGGTTTCCACTTAGGCATGGACTGAACCACGCGGATAGCCTCCTTCGAGAGCTCCTCGGCTGGGGAACGCATGACCTCGATGTTGGCGATGGAACCATCTTTCTCGACGGTGAATGAAAGGGTTACACGACCCTGGATACCGTTCTCAGCTGCGAATGCAGGCTACTTCAAGTTCTTCTTGATGTAAGCCATCAAAGCGGCTTCACCACCAGGGAACTCTGGCTGCTGCTCAACGACGGTGAAGATCTGGTTGCCTTCGGCCTCCTCATCGTCGGATGGGCCAGACTCGGCACTAAGGTCAACGACCTGGATCTGGGTGTCGTTATCGTCCTCCATGCTCTGCATCTCGATTTCTTCAATCTCGACGTCGTCATCAACGACCTGCAACTGCTCAATGACGTCAGGCATTGGTGGCGGTGGTGGCGGTGGTGGGGTATTGTTCTGTACTGTCATTACGATCTCTTCTTCCTCTTCCACCTCGGCGGTGCGGGCAATCAGGTTGCTCGTACGACGAGTCGTGTTGGACCACTCAAGGCCGACGAAGAGAAGCGCAAGAACGCCAACGAGACCTGTAAGCACGTAGGTGGTCTTACGGGTTTCGAGGTTCACTTTCGGATCTTTCTTGATTTCCATAGTGGAGTTAAACTTTTATTATTTGGTATTTTGGTTGGACAAAAGTAAGGCTTTTTTCGATATGTCGTGCAAAAACGAGGAAAAAAAACGTGATTTTTCTTAAAAAAATTGCACTTCTTGCAAAAAAAAGATAATTTTGCATACAAAATAAGTTAAAAGTACGTTATTCCTCTGCCGCCATCAACGGTCGGCCAGAATGAATGATAATGAAGAATCTTCCCCTCGTTACGATGGCAGCCTTCCTGTCGCTGCCCGCGCTTGCACAAGAAGTCGGTGAGTATGGTTTCTTGGAGTTGCCCGTATCGGCACATGCTGCCGCCTTGGGTGGTACGGCTATCAGCGTCGTCGAACCCGAAGCCGCTTTGGCCGACCAGAACCCCGCCCTGCTCTGTGCCGAGATGGGTGGACAACTGAATCTCTCATATATGAATTATGTGTCGGACATCAACTTGGGATATGCCTCCTATACGGGTAGTTTCTGGACCTATGGAGGATGGCAGGCGGGTGCCCGTTTTGTCAACTACGGTGACTTTACCGGTTACGACCAATATGGTGCACGGACGGGCTCTTTCGGGGCTAAGGATATTGCCATGCATGTGGCTGTCGGGCTCCCTCTGAACGACCGTTGGCAGGTAGGTGCCACCCTGCGAGGCATCTATACCAAGTATGACATCTATTCGGCTTTTGCCGTGGGGGTCGATGTCGGCGCTAATTATTATAATGAGGGGTCGGGACGCAGTTTCTCGGTCGTCGTCTCCAACCTGGGTGGCCAACTCAAAAAGTTGGAATCGCGCAGCAGTCACCTCCCCACGCAACTCTCGGTGGGTGTCACCAAGGAGGTCGAACACCTGCCTTTCTGCTTCACCCTGACAGCAGTTGACCTGTTCGACTGGAAGCAGGATTATGTCAATGCCTCGGGCGAGACGCACGAATACAGCAACGGCGAACAGGTACTCAATCACCTCCTTTGGGGTGTGGAGTGGATTGCGTCGGACAACTTCTATCTGGCGGGTGCTTATAGCCTTCGACGCCAACGGGAGTTCTCGGGCGATGGCGGTTTCCTTCGCGGTCTCTCGCTCGGTGCCGGCCTCCACGTGAAACGCCTCCAGGTGCATGTCAGTTATGCCAGCTATAATGCTGCCTCGGGTTCTCTCCTGGTGGGCTTGGGCGCGAGTTTTTAATGAACAATTGATAGGGGGCAGAATAATCTGAGTTTTCCGAGTACTCCGAGTACTCCGAATATTCTGAATAATCCGATTACTCCGATTTCTTCGACAATTCTTTTCTTGACAATATGAAAAAAATAACTATAGCTTTCGATGGCCACTCATCATGTGGCAAGAGTACCATGGCCAAGAAGTTGGCCGAGGAACTCGGTTATCTCTATGTTGATACAGGTGCGATGTATCGCGCCGTAACATTATATGCCTTGCAACAGGGGTTGATGGATGCTGCATCCAAGCAGATCAACGAGGCGGCTCTGCAAGAGGCGCTTGGTCAGATCCAGATTACCCAGAAGCAGGAGGGAGGCAAGGTTCGTACCTACCTGAACGGCGTCTGCGTGGAGGATGAAATTCGCCAGATGCGTGTATCCTCATGCGTCAGCCCTATCGCCGCACTCGGTTTCGTGCGTCGGCAGTTGGTGGCTTTCCAGCAGGCCATGGGCAAGGAGGGCGGCATCGTCATGGATGGTCGCGACATCGGCACCGTCGTCTTCCCTAATGCCGAATTGAAGGTCTTTGTTACCGCTTCGTCCAAGGTTCGTGCCCAACGTCGTCTGTTGGAACTCCAGGCAAAGGGCGATACGTCGCTCACCCTCGAAGAGGTGCAACGTAACATCGAGGAGCGCGACTATATCGACTCGCACCGCGAGGTCACTCCATTGGTGCAGGCACCAGATGCTAAGTTGTTGGACAATAGCGAGATGACTATTCCCGAGCAGAACGCCTTGGTGCTCCAATGGGCCAAGGAGGCGATGGGAGAGTGAGAATGGATTTAAGGTACGCAAGGGGAGAGGAAGGAGTTATTGGGAGTTACAGGAAGTTAACAGCCTTTGGCTGAGGAGTTAACGGACGATTGTTGAAACAATCAACCCACTTTTTTCCTTCTGTAGCAACGTCTGTTAACTCCTTGGAGCGAAGCGATAACTCCAGTTAACTACCATTAACTCCCTATAAACAAGGAAGTTCATTGCTTTTCCCCTTTCCTATATGCTAATTGAAAAAGTGATTGTTGAAGTCGATAAAGAATCTGGGTTCTGTCCGGGTGTGGTGAGTGCCATCCAGAAGGCGGAGGTCGAGTTGCAGACTCGTCCGAAGCTCTATTGCCTGGGTGATATCGTTCACAACAGCATGGAGGTGAAGCGGTTGGAGGACCAGGGGTTGGTCACTATCAGTCGTGAGGAGTTGAGTAAGTTGCACGATACCAAGGTGTTGCTTCGTGCGCATGGCGAACCGCCTTCGACCTACCAACTGGCTGCTGCTCAGGGTATTGAGATTGTCGATGCCACTTGTCCAGTCGTGCTCCAACTCCAGAAGAAGATTCGTCGGATCTTTGAACAGGAACCCGATTCGCAGATAGTCATCTATGGCAAGCACGGTCACGCCGAGGTTGTCGGATTGGTAGGGCAGACGCAGAATGCCGCTATCGTCGTGGAGCGCGATGAGGAGTTGGACAAGATTGACTTCTCCCGCCCTGTTCGCCTCTTTTCGCAGACGACCATGTCGGTCGATGGCTTCCGCCAACTCAGCGCCGAGATTGCTCAACGCATGACCGACCCCTCGCAGTTGCAGACCTACGACACGATTTGCCGACAGGTGGCCAACCGTATTCCGCACATGCGGGAGTTCGCTTCCCGACACGATGTCGTCCTCTTTGTCAGTGGTCGGAAGTCGAGCAACGGCAAGGCCCTTTTCGAGGTGTGTCGGTCGGCCAATGCACGAAGTTTCTTTGTGAGTCAACCCGAAGAGGTGACTCTCGATATGTTGGCCGAAGCAAAGAGTATCGGCATTTGCGGAGCCACTTCTACCCCCCGTTGGCAGATGGAACAGGTCGCCAACTATGTCAAGGAACTTTTCTGATGCCTTCGTTGGTTGTCATGTTGAACGAAGTGAAGAATCTCGGTTTCTTTCTTCTTGCATTCGACGATGCTCCACAGGGCAATATTTGGATGTTTTCCCGAGTAAGATAAATCTCATTTTAATACATTTTAATTATGGCAGAAATTAAAAGCGTAGGTGTGCTCACCAGCGGAGGCGATGCTCCAGGCATGAACGCCGCCATCCGTGCCGTCACTCGTAGTGCCATTTTTGCAGGTTTGCGTGTTTATGGTATCCGTCGTGGATATCAAGGTCTTATCGAAGATTGTATCTCGGAGTTCGAGACACAGAGTGTGAGTAATATCATTGCGCGCGGAGGTACCATCCTCAAAACCGCACGCAGTATGGAGTTCCAGACGCCCGAGGGTCGTGCCAAGGCATTCGAGAACTTACAGAAGCATGGCATTGATTCACTTGTTGTTATTGGCGGCGATGGTTCCATCACGGGTGCCACCATCTTCAGTCAGGAATACAACATCCCGATTGTAGGTCTGCCAGGCACCATCGACAACGACTTGGCAGGTACCGACCACACCATCGGCTATGACACGGCACTGAACACCATCATGTGGTGCGTGGACCGCATCCGCGACACCGCCAGCAGTCACTCGCGCCTGTTCTTCATCGAGGTAATGGGACGCGAATCGGGGTTCCTGGCCCTGAACGGTGCCATTGCCACAGGTGCCGAGGCCGCTATCATCCCCGAGATATCAGTTGAGGTTGACCAGTTGAAAGAGCTGATTGGCAGCGGTTTCCGCAAGAGCAAGAATTCATCTATCGTCCTGGTTGCCGAGAGTCCCATCACCGGCGGTGCCATGGGTCTGGCTGAGAGAGCGCGCAAGGAGTATCCCGAACTGGACGTGCGCGTGACCATCCTGGGCCACTTGCAGCGCGGTGGTTCACCCACGGCCCAAGACCGTATCCTGGCCTCACGCATGGGTGCTGCCGCCATCGACGCACTGCTGGAAGGCCAGCGCAACGTCATGATTGGCGACGATGACGAGAAGATCGTCTATGTGCCCTTCTCCAAGGCCATCCACGACGACAAACCCATCGACCGCAATCTGCTCGACCTGCTTCGCAGACTCTCTATCTGATGGATTAGAGATTAGAGATTAGAGATTAGGGATTAGAGATTAGAGATTAGAGATTAGTGAGTAGTGATTAGTGAGTAGTGATTAGTGAGTAGTGAAAATAGATTAGGGAGGTGCAGTAGTCAACTGTGCTTCCCTAATTCCTAAAGCCTAAAGCCTAAAGCCTAATGCCTAATGCCTAATGCCTCACTTGTACTTAGGCGAGGGGCCGTACTTGTTCTCGCCCCAATCGCTATCCTTTATTGTAAAGATAAGCATGATGAGAGCCAAGAGAATGCTTCCCATGCTGCAAATCATCATCACGGTAGCCAATCCCGGCGATTCCTGTATCGAGTTGGCCATTTCCTGAGCCATTCCCATCACGTCTTGGGGGTTGGTGGCAGTTGCCAGTTCAGTGAAGTTGTTGCCGATCAGCGTGGCAAACGAGCCATAATAGCCGGCAATCAAGAGGGCCATCAGTGCCACCCACCAGCTGCCGCGACCCGTGTCGTGCAGACGGCGGCACAGCACTGCCAGTTCGGGAATGAGGACAGCAAGGCTGAACGCCAGGCTCAAATAGCCGACGATGGGCGTCAGCATGCCAAAGAACGACAACACCGATGACACGATGACCACAAACAGGGCGAACCACCAGAACTCGCTGCGGCGGGCACGTCCCTTGAAGTCGAAATACTTCGCGAAGCACGTCTTTACCGCCGTGACGGGATCCATCATCGGGCTGGCGGACACGTGGGGTTGATACTGCGGCGCCGGTTGCTGAGGCTGCTGCTGCGGATTAAACACAGGGGGTTGCGGTTGATTCTGTTCCATCTTATCCTTGATTTTTAAGTGAATTTACCTTTGCTGACTGCAAGTCAATGTCATGCAGTCCACAAAGGTAAACAATTTCTTACAATCGGCCAAATCAATGGAAAAAATGACCGCTGGTTCTAAAATTTGCCCGTTCAGGCAGATAATCGCCCCTCGCTATCCATCGTCTTGTGGGTCAAGTTGGCCCCAAGATACACCAAGCCCACTCCAGCCAACAGTAAAACCAGATTGACGGGCAGCGAGAAGGAGGACAAGGCATCGGGGTCGCTCAGCGTAAGACTGAGGACAGTAGAAACGGTATTGTTCAACGCATGAACAAAGATGCAGAGCCAGATGTTGCGGGTGCAGTAGTAAACCCAGCCCAGGAACAGGCCCAGGATGAGGGCGATAATGCCTTGGGTCAAGTTCATGTGCATGATCGCGAACAGCATTGCCGAGATCACGATGGCCCACCAGGGATTCCAGTCCTTTTCCAGCAGTTTGCGTTCGATAGCGCCACGGCAGACGCCCTCCTCGACAACGGGTGCCAAGATGCATATGCTAATGATACCCAACGGATTAGTCGACATACCCTCAATACTGCTCAAGATATCGGTATCCCAATCGAAGCGCGGCGCATAGGCCTGAACACAGGCATCGACCAGGACGCACCCAAGCCATCCCAGCGTCATCAAGAGGAGGAGTTTCTTGTAATTGACACCCTTGATGAACGAATAATCACACCACTTCTGTTTCCAAAAGACAATCAGAGGCAGAATCTGGCTACCAATCATGATGAACGCCATTCCCCATAGCGAGATTTCGCCATCGGACGACAAGAAGCCTTGACTGGTGATAATCTCGATGATGAGTGCCGGAAAAAGAAACAACACGGCGCCCAAGAGCATGAGTCCAAGGTAGATAAAGAAATATTTTAATGCCTGTTTCATCTTATATTATTAAGCAACTGACTATAAATCCACTATTTTAGACGGGTAACTGCCTGTTATTCACACATATACTTGGGTGATGGGCCATACTTGTTGATACCCTTGTCACTGTCAAACACCGAGAACACCAATAGCGTGAAAAACAACGCGTAATCCACGGCACAGGCCGTCAATAATGACGCTCCGGCAAATTTCGACACCCTGAATGCCAGCACAAACAGTTCTATCTCATTCATTTCCAGGCTTGTGGGGCCGAAAATAATAAACGGGACAATGCCAGCGACAATGCCCACAGCAAGCGACAGCACGACCCACCATCCGCTGAGTCCGACGTCATGCAGACGCCGCGTCTGTACAGACAACGTGGGTATCAGCAACACCAGAAATGCAAAAAGGCCAATCAGCGCCAAGAACATGGATAGCGTCCCTGCGGCAATCCATTGTTCGGACTCCAAGTCTATCACAGCACGCTCATCCAATATACCCAGCACGCAAACCGGCAAAAGGGGAACTACCACTGCGAGCACCCCGAACAAGCCAAAGAACCAGAACTCGCTGCGCCGAGCCCGTCCCTTGAATGTCGCATACCGGCTGACGCACCGGCTGACAGCCTGCCGGAACCGCAGCCTGGGTATGAAGCCATTCTTAAAAATGTGTGACACCGACTTGTAATGCGGCTCATGGTTTGACTCATGATTCAGTTCTTGAACAGGTTCCATAACTGACTTCCATTTAGTTTATCAATCTGCTTTGTTGTGCAAAAATAAGCCCTATTCGATGATGCATCAAACTATTAATGCCGAAAAAATGCGTCTATTTGAATATTTGGTCATTTTTTGTCTAAAAATTTTACACTTTACCGGCATTGCCTCCCCCGCTTGCCACCCGACGGAGACTAAAAAGCGCGGTTTTTAACCTACGCAAGGTAATCTTTTTGTAATTTTGCATCCTCAAACAACTATTTAGCGCATGAAACGACAAATCAAAATATGGCTGGAGTGTTTCAGGCTCAGGACGTTACCCGTGTCGATGAGCGGCGTTATCATCGCCATCGGCCTGGCCAAGTGGCACCACGAGTTCAAGTGGGTGCCCGCCCTGTTGTGCCTGGCCTTCGCCCTGCTGGCACAGATCGTGTCAAACATGGCCAACGAGTACTTTGACTACCTGAAGGGTACCGACAAACCTGGTCGCGTGGGCCCGCGCCGCGGCGTTACCGAGGGCGACATCAAGCCCACGACGCTGCGCAATGCCACCCTGGGCATGCTGGCTGCTGCCGGCGTGGTGGGGTGCTGCCTTATCCCCTACGGCGGCTGGTGGCTGCTACCTGTCGGCATCCTGATCGCCCTGGGTGCCTTTGCCTACAGTGCCGGTCCCTACCCGCTCTCGTACCACGGCATGGGCGAGCTGATGGTGTTCATCTTCTTTGGCGTTGTGCCTGTCAACCTTACCTACTATGTGATGGCATTGCACTGGCACCCGCTGGTGCTCCTGTTCTCCATCACCATCGGTCTGATGGGCGTTAATGTACTGCTGGTCAACAACTACCGCGACATGGAAGATGACCGCGACGCCGGCAAGAAGACCCAGACCGTCATCTGGGGCCGTCCCGCCACGGCCTTTGCCTATTTCCTGAACGGCTATACCGCCATCGCGATTCTCGCCGCCTTTTGGATTATGATTGTCATCAACATGGGCAAACTGCTCCCCCTGTGGACCTTTGCCATTCCCCTGCTGTACCTGGTGATGCACACTGCCACCTGGTACAAGCTCAAGCACCGCGATGGCGCTGCCCTCAACCCGCTGCTGGGTGCGACCGCACGCAACATGCTCATCTTTACATTATTATTTACCATCGTCTTCATTATCTATTCGTAATATCATGGCCCTGATCGACGACATACGCGCCCTGCGCATCGCTGACTACGACTACCCCCTGCCCGACGAACGCATCGCCAAGCACCCCCTCGCCGAACGCGAGCAGTGCAAACTGTTGTATTACAAAAACGGCGCTATCGAGGAAAGGAAATTCTGGGAAGTACCCGCACTGCTGCCCGAGCGCTCGACACTCATCTATAATAATACGCGCGTGATTAACGCCCGCCTCAGGTTCCGCAAGGAGACCGGCTCGACTATCGAGATCTTCTGCCTGGAGCCGGTGCTGCCGCGCGACTATGAGCAGATCTTCCAGACCACGGGCCACTGCGTGTGGCAGTGCCTGGTGGGCAACAGCAAGCGCTGGAAACAAGGCGCATTGACACAGACCGTTACCATCGAGGGCCGTGAAGTCACCCTGGCCGCCACACGTGGCGAGCAACGCGGTAACGCCTGGGAAATCGCCTTTGACTGGGACGGCGGCGGTGTAGGGCGCGAGGATAGCATCACCTTTGCCGACGTGCTCGAGGCCATCGGCGAGATACCCATCCCGCCCTATCTGAACCGCGGCACCGAGGAGAGCGATTCGACCGACTACCAGACCGTCTATAGCCACATCGACGGCAGCGTGGCCGCCCCGACGGCGGGCCTACACTTTACCGACGAGGTGCTGGCCGAGTGTGACGCCCGCGGCATCCTGCGCCGCGAGATCACCCTGCACGTGGGAGCCGGCACATTCCAGCCCGTCAAGAGCGAGCACATCGGCGACCACCCGATGCACTACGAGTTCATCAGCGTGCCGCGAGATGTCATCATGGACATCATCAATGCTCCCGGACCGGTCATCGCCGTGGGCACCACCAGCGTGCGCACCCTCGAGAGCCTGTACTACATCGGCCAGATACTCGAGGAGAACCCCGATGCCGACGAAGAGGCACTCACCGTCACCCAGTGGATGCCTTACACTACCCCGTGCGAGATTTCAACGAAAAAGGCGCTGCAGAACATCGTCGACTATCTGGACCGCCACCATGCCGACACCTACATGGGCAGCACCCAGCTGATGATTGCCCCGGGCTTTGAGTACCGCATCGTGAGCGGAATGATTACCAATTTCCACCAGCCGCAGTCCACGCTGCTGCTGTTGGTGGCCGCCTTCGTGGGTCAGGACAAGTGGCGCGGCATGTATGATTATGCCATGGACCACGACTTCCGCTTCCTGAGCTACGGCGACGCGCAACTGCTCTTGAAAGCAGCCGATTAATTTGATTTTCCTGAAGGTGTTGCACAACTAACGCCTCAAAGCTTTAATCGAGCTTCGCTCGAAAAATTAAACAAAAGTATTAATAAATGGGCCCTGCGTTTGCACTGTCAAGGTCAAACACAGGGCTTACTGTTGTGATTATCTTCGTTTTCTTGTGGGGGATTCATCTATAAAATCGGGCTGTTTGTCGCATGATTATGCCCAATGGGGTGATTAAACGATTTTATCCCGTATAAATGCATTAAACTGTGCACACTTTTTGCCATCTAAAAGACAAAGAAAAATCAACTTGTTGTACATTTAATACGTTACAATTATGAAAACTTCTGTTACACGAATCATGATGAGCTTCGCTCTCATGGGATGCCTGATCTTCAGCGCATCAGACGCCATGGCCCAGGGCCGTAGTCGTTCACAAGGAGGCAGCAGCGCCAGCAGAAGCCAGTCGGCAGCTGTCTCACGTTCACAAAACTCAGGGGCACCGACGGTGAGCAGCAATGCAGGCAGCTCGATGAGCCGTCGCAGCGAAGCCACCCCGCAGGTCAACCGCAGCACTTCCAGCTCAAGTCGCAGCACGACGACCCCTCAGGTCAACCGCAGCACGACGAGCTCAAGCCGCAGCACGACGACCCCGCAGGTGAACCGCAGTAACTCAGGCAACAGCCGCAGCGGTGGCGCAGGCAGCCACGTTGGAGGTTCCACCACCCGCAGCGGTGACGCAGGCAGCCACGTTGGAGGTTCAACCACCCGTGGCAACGGTGACAAGGGCACGGTAACCGTTCCCTCCACCACCCGCCGCAGCGATAGCAGCGTCGGCAAGATGGACAAGGTCACCAAGAGCGATCGCACCAGCACCGTGGGCAACCGCACTACCGATGGCCGCCCCAGCGTGACCCCTCCCGCCGGCAACATCAAGCCCGGTAACGATAAGGGTGGCAACGGCAAGCCCGGTGGTATCGACAAGGGCGGCAACGGCAAGCCCGACAACGGCCGAGGTGACAATGGCAAGCCCGGTGGTATCGACAAGGGCGGCAACGGCAAGCCCGACAACGGCCGAGGTGACAATGGCCGTGGTGGTAACGGCAGGCACGGCGGCAATGACAAGCCCGGCGGCATCGACAAGGGCGGCAACGGCAAGCCCGGTGGCATCGACAAGGGCGGACACGATAAGGGCCGTCATGGCGACAGGGGCCGCAACGTCAACGGTTACAATCCCAAGAACCGCTACGACTACAGTGGCCACCACTACCGCGACGAGTTCAGCAGGCACCACACGAACCACTCCTGGAGTTGGCATCGTCCCCTGCCCCCTCCCGTACGCTACTATCGCCCTGTGCTTAGAGAATGGTATCGCCCTGTGGTTCCTTACGGATGGCACTACTACACCGGTGCTCCCGTCATCGACAGAATCCTGGGTATCAGCTTCGGCTCGCTCTTTAACACTTCGATTGACTACCTCTACTACAACGGTTATGAGATTGACGGCTTTGCCGACCATGTCATCTACCTGAGAGATGTAGCACTGATCAACTTCCTGTGGGAAGACGTAATGCTCTACTTCGATAATGCCGACATGCTGGTCAATGCACAGTTCATTTACCACAACCATTACAACGACACTTACCGCTACGACAGAATCTATAACAGTCTGTGCAGAGTATACGGTCCCCCCATCACCGGCGACAGCCGCGGCGTCAGCTGGTTCGGTGGCAGCGGCAACGGATGGGTTACCCTGTCAACATACCAGAACCTGGGCCACTACTACATGACGCTGTCGATCGGATACTGATACAGTCACAACACAACACACGATAATTCTACTTTCAAAGGGCAGGCGCCAACAGGGCACCTGCTCTTTGATTTATGGTCCATATTTCCACATAAATGTTCCAAAAATCTGCTATCAAAAATCATAGGGGGCAATTTAACAATTTTTCATTCATATTTTACAAATATTAGTTCGTTTTGTTTGCTCCAAATCCGCAAGAATATGTATCTTTGCGACAAGTTTTTTCATAGGATTAGATTTTTAAGGTTTAAAGTGTGCGAGTTGTTGGGAAACAAGCGCACATTTTTTTGTTCAATACCCCCGACAACCGGTTTTTGTTCGTATATTTGCAAAGTAAAACTCAAGACAACTGATGAATATGATGAAAAAAGTATTGTGGATGATGGTTAGCCTGTGCATCGGCATGAGTGCCATGGCACAGCAATCGGGAATCGTGAGGACACTGGAACGCCCGAGCAAGCCCAGCGAGTACCTCGCGGGTGTCAGCATCGACGTACTGGAATATCCCAACGTCATCGTGAGCAAGAAGGGCGGCAAGTTCTCCTTCTCCATTCCCGGCAAGCGCCAGGGAGAATCCTTCACTGTGACCCGAGTGCAAAAGAAAGGCTACTCGCTGGTGGACAAGCAGCTCAAGGGTCGCCGGTTTGCCTACTCGTCATCGGTTCCCCTGGAAATCGTCATGGTCTCGGACACCCAGCTCGAGAACGACAAGAAGCGCATCGAGGACAAGGCCTATGACAAAGCCAAGAAGAACTATGACCAGAAAGTGGTTGCCCTCGAGAAGCAGTTGAAACAAAAAACCATCAGTGAGCAGGAGTACCGCGCGAAATATGAGGAACTGAACTCCAACTACAATAACTATATCCAGCTCATCGACCAGATGGCCGAGCGCTATGCCACGACCGATTACAGCGGCATGGACGAAATGAGCCAGGAGATACAGGCCTGCATCGAGAACGCCGACCTGGAACAGGCCGACGAGCTGATCAACCGCAAGGGCAGTTTTGACAAGCGCGAGCAGGAACTGCTCAATAAAAAGCAGCTCAAAGAAAAATCAGAGCATCTGTCCCAGCAACTGCAGGAAGACATTGACAAAGAGCTAGAAGACCTCAAACGTGACTACTTCAGCAAATACACCATCCAGGCATCCAACTACCAGAATGACTCGGCTGCCTATTATCTGGAACGCCTCGTGCGGCTCGACACCACCGACGTGAGAATGCTGCAATACGCTGCAGTATTCTTCGACAGCCAAATGGCCGACTATCCCCAGGCATTGACTTACTATCAGCGGGCTCTTATACAAGTACAGCGACAATATGGAGTAGTCAGTGAGGAAGCCGGCTTCCTCACTGAGTTCATCGGCTTAACCTATGACCACATGGGAGATTTGGACCAGTCATTGGAATGGCACCACAAGGCACTGGACATCTATGAGCAAACCGAAGGCCTGGACAATCCTGACGCAGCGCTGGTCTATACCCACATCGGCAGAATCTATATCTCACAAGACAGCATTGAGAAAGCACTGGAATACACCTTGAAGGGACTCGACATCAGGAACCGCACCATCCAGGACAAGGACAATCTGGATTTCTCGCAGTCCTACAACAACCTGGGCGTCATTTACAACCGGATGGGTGAATACGAAAAATCGATGGAGTGCCACATGAAGGCGCTCGAACAGCGCGAACGTGTTCTTGGCCCGAATTCCGACGCCACGGCCCTTTCCTATCTCAACGTCGGGACACTCTATATATCCCTTAAGGATTATGACAATTCGCTCATCTATTTCCAAAAAGCCCATGATGCCTATCAGGCCGCCTTTGGTCCTGCACATCCCTACACCATCATGACCTTGAGTTACATGGCATCAGTTTATCATGCGAAGAATGATTTGGAAAAGATGTTGGAATGCTACCGTCAAGCGCTGGCCGGTTGTGAGCAATTCTACGGACCAGAGCATCCCAATACACAGAAATACAGAGAGGCCATCACCACGATAGAAGAGATGCAGAAACAACAACAGTCCAATGACTAGGCTTGAACTGAACATATTGGGATGCGGGAGCGCGACGATGACGCCGCGCCACCAGCCGTCGTGCCAGGTGCTGAACGTGCGCGACAACCTGATGATGATCGACTGCGGCGAGGGCGCC
>JAEEGJ010017766.1_pt1 | contig 16006 bp, 10 predicted proteins | sample 8958761 | NCBI WGS metagenome assembly JAEEGJ01 (sample SAMN16246546, study PRJNA631951) | gut metagenome | biome: gut microbiome; feature: rumen; material: RS-attached | host: Bos | place: Iran: Karaj | collected 2018-10
CATATATTTTCCAAATAAGTTCATCTAAAGATAAATACTCTTGTTCTTCTCTCCATATATCTAAACTGTTTAAAAATCTTTCAATTTTTTCTCTTAATTCTGTACTTACAGATAATTTTGACTTTAATAATGCATTATAAAAATCCGAATACTGATCTACTAATCTAATTTCTACTAATTCGTTATCAGTAAATTTTCCTATACTTGATCTCATTACAGTAACTAGTGGTATGTCCTGCATTGGATTATCTATTATTTTAAGTAATGATAGAATCGTTTGAATTTCCATAGTGTCTATATATTCCGAAGACATATCAGAATACACAGGAATATCTTTTTCTATTAATTCTTTTTCAAATATCGGCGCTTTTGCTTTTGTTGAACGAAGTAAAATTGCAATATCTCTGTATTTAATATTTCTATACTTCTTTTCCTTTAAGTCATATACCTGATATTTGCTATCAACTAATTCTTTTACTTTCTTTGCTACATATTTTGCTTCAATTTCAATATCTTCTAAATTTTCTTGAATCTCTTCTTCTTCGCTTTCCTCATCAGAATCTATTGTTTTTTCTTGTTCCTTTAAATCTATAATATCTATTTCATTCTTTATTTCTTTTGGCTCCCAACTAGCTCCAAGATTTAAAAATTCTTCTTCAGTGTATTCTATTTCACCTAAGTTTTCACTCATAATACTTGCAAATATTTCATTTGTAAAATCTAATATATTTTCTCTACTTCTAAAGTTTTTAAAAAGCTGAATTTTTAACCCTTTTTCGTTTGCATTTTCTAAACTATATGATTTGTATTTTTCCAAGAATAGCTCCGGTCTTGCTTGTCTAAATTTATATATACTTTGTTTTACATCTCCTACCATAAAAATATTATTTCCTCTAGAAACTGATGTTAATATGTATTCCTGAACTAGGTTACTATCTTGATATTCATCAATTGCTATTTCTTCGAACTGTTTCATATATTTTTTTGCTATATCAGACCTTTCATGTGTTCCATCTTCTTTTTCTTTAACTAAAATTTGCAGAGCATAATGTTCAACATCAGAAAAATCCACAATATTTTTATCTTTTTTCTTTTTAATAAATTTTTCATCAAATTCAAATATTAATTCTTTTAGCATAACTAATGTTTTATACATTTCTTGAATATCTTGAATTGCTTCTTCTGAATTTGATACAAAAATTTTATCTACTTTTGCCTTAAATTTTTTCTTTACTTGATCTCTTACATTTTTCGCATTTTCTTTTTCTATAGAATCTACTTTATTTCTTGGCCATGTAATAAAATCTACTGAATTTGCAATTGAATAAGCTTTATTCCAATTATCTAAATTACTAAACAAAGTCTTTAGCTCTACAACATCATTTTCAATTGTCTTTTGAAACAATACTAAATCAGGTTCCACAGAAAGTCTTTTTGCCTGTGCTTCTAAAATTGCAATATCATCTTGTAATTCTTCTTTTATTTCTTGTATTAGAAGCTCTCCCCAAACTGTTTTTGTAAAATCTGTATTTGCATCTATTATATTAAACCTTTCAATTGCATCATCAAGCCATTTTTTTGGATATGGGCTTGATGAAATATATGAGTAAATTTTTAAAATTAAATCTTTTAAAGGTGTATCATCTCTATAACTTGTATATGTTTTTATAAGTTTTTGAAAATCTTCATTTTGCTCTTCATATTTTTCTTCAAATAATTCTTCCAAAACTTCTTGTTTTAAAAGTTCTATTTCAGCTGTATCTGCTATCCTAAAATTTGGTGAAATATCTATTTCAAAAAAATTATTCCTTACAACATCTAAACAAAATGAATCTATTGTACAAATACTTGCTTTATTTAGTAAAACCACTTGTTTTTGTAAGTTTTGTATTTCCTCTTCATTTTCACTCTCATCAATTTTTTTATATATTGCATTTAAAATTCTTTCTCTCATTTCTGATGCTGCAGCATTTGTGAAAGTAACTACCAATAACTTGTCTATATCTATCTTCTCGTTCAATATTTTATTAATAATTCTTTCAACTAAAACTGCTGTCTTTCCACTACCAGCAGCTGCTGCAACTAATATATTGCTTTTATTTTTACTTATTGCTTGACTCTGTTCTTTGGTCCATTCCATGTTTTTAGCTCCTTTTTAAATTGGTGTCGGTTCTTTTTTGTTGGTGTCGGTTCTTTTTTGTAAATTGTTTCTTTTTAGGGATTAAGTAAAAAATAACCTCATCACTTTTTGTTGAGAATATTATATTATTTTTTTTCATTTTTTGCAATATATAGTGACATAAAAATCGCCAAATATTATTGATAAATGGCGACTTTTTTGACTTTTCGATTAAAATATGGTATAATATATTTATCTATAAATTTTTGGAGGGTTAAAAAATGTCAACAACAAAAAAATGCCTTCGGGCAGCAGCTATAATCATTGTTCTTCTTGGCGCAATCTGGCTGGTGGAAAACTGGTCAGTAATGCCAGAACTTCTCGACTTAGGATTTAAGATTCCTGTAAAGGAATTTATAATCTTTGGTCTGGGATTTCTTGCCTGCTACATAATTGGTAGGCTGAACTCTGAAGCTATTGCTGTGAAAGCAGCAAAGGCGAAGGGCACTGCTCAAGTAGAATCTGCAAAAGCAGATATGATTGAGCAAAGAAAAAAGGCGACACCAGTCGCCAAAGCCCGTGCCAGAAGGAAAGCAGACATTGCTTCTGCAAGAGCAGATGCAATTGAAGCTTAAAAGTAACTATTAACCCAAAGGGCACCGCGAATACGATGCCCTTTTTCCTTTTTTAGAAATACGAAAAGGAAGATGTATTGCCAACTTTCTTTCTATCTGTTAGTTGAGTTCTTCTATAATGTCTCTCTAACCTGCTATGATAAATACTATTCATAGCGTCAATCCCATACATAACCAAATCTTATTAACGATAAGTTGGAATTGTTGTGTAAAAAAAATGAAATAAATTCAATGATCTAAGTCATTCCAAAAATTCTGTAAATACAAAAATAACTGATAAATTTCAATCAACTTTATTTTGAATTTTTATATCAGTTTTATTTTAACATTTACACTAAGTGACATGCAATTTGTGCCAAAATGATGGAGTCCCAATTCAAGGGACTCCATTGAGACTCACAAAAGACAGGGTCTTAGATTTTTAAATTCTGTATATCGAATACTTCTACATCATCATAAGTTGTTAAAAGCGAAAATACTTCTCCCAGAGATTCACATAAAAAATCTTCAAATTTTTCATCATCTTCAATCACTCCAGTATATTTGATGCTAAGAAGTGCATCAATGGTTTCTTCGCTATACCTCAATATTTGCAGTTTTTCAATTAACGGAACAAAAAACGTTGTTTCTACAATTCCGATTGAGTGTTTTTCGTATTCATATGCATACATAAATACCTCAAAGCGTCTTCCCTCGAGTTTTTGAAACTCGATAGAATACTCATTATAATCAAAACAGCTTGACTCCTCATATCGGGTGGCCTGTTCAATAAAATCCTTGTACTGTTCCTTCACTATTTTACTAGCAACATTTGTAATCTGCTTATCAGGAATCTTTTCTACCTCACTAATGAGACTCCTAATTACTTCCCGATAATAGTCAATAGTTCCAAATGATGTGTATTTTGTAATGTCATATAGTCGTTTGAAATTCATTTTTTCCTCCTTCTTTTGTGAATTTCATGTGCAATTATCTATATATATTATATCATATTTTACATAAAACATCAAATTATATATCTTTTTTCTATATTTCATTAAAAATTACTCCCCGTAATTATTTAAATTCTATCTATTTTATAATGTTTTTATATTCACAGCCAGTTCTTTATTTATTCCTTTTACTTTACAAAGTTCCTCTACACTTGCTTTTTTTATTTTTTCTACACTTCCAAAAGCTTTAATCAAAGCTTTTTTCTTTGCATCTCCTATTCCTTTAATATCATCTAATTCTGAATGAGATAAAGATTTTTCATGTAATTTCCTATAATATGAAATAGCTGTATCATGAACTGTATCTTGAAATCTTGTAATTAAAAGCATTAGCTCGGGTGATATTTTTATTTCATTTCTTTCTTCATCTATTAAAGCTCTAGTTTGGTGTTTGTCATTTTTAACCATACCAAAAATTTTTATAGGTACATTGTATTTATCTATTGCTCTTCTTATTGCTCTTATTTGAGTAATACCTCCATCCGCAAAAATCGCATCAGGTAAAACTCCAAAAGCCTTATTGTTTGGTTCTTCTACAGAATGAGCTAATCTTCTTGTAATAACTTCTTCCATACATCTTGGATCATCTTGAGTTAAAACTGTTTTTATCCTGAATCTTCTTGATAAATTCTTTTTGATTTCTCCATCTTGTAATACACACATTGCTGCAACCATAAAGTTTCCAGATATATTTGAAATATCATAAGTTTCAATCTTTCTTGGCATTTTATCCATCTGTAAAACATCTTTTAACTCTAGCAAAATATTATTTTTTTGTTTTTCTTTATTCTCTAATGTAACTTTTGCATTATTTTCAGCCATTTCCACAAATTTAAGCTTTTGACCTCTTTTTGTACTATGTATTTCCACTTTATGTCCAGCAATTGTGGATAACCACTTTTCAAGCACTTCTTCGTTTTCTAATACTTCTTTTATCATTATTTTATTTGGAATATTTAAATTGTCCATATAAAATTGTTTAATAAAACCAGCTATAACTTCAGATTCTTCCATATCATTTAAATCTGTAAAGAAGTAATGCTCTCTACCTATCATTTTGCTTCCTCTTACAAAAAATACTTCAATGCAAATTTCAAATTCTGATTTTGCAAGACCTATAACATCAATATTGTTTTCTGAAAGGTTTGAAACTTGTTGTATACTTGAAGCTCTATCTATTGCTACCATTCTATCTCTAATATATGCTGCTTTTTCATATTCTTGCCTTTCAGATGCTATCTTCATTTGATTTTTTAGATCCTTTAAAATTTTGTCAGTTTTTCCTTCAAGTAAATCTATTATTTCATTTATTTGCTCCATATATTCTTCGCGTGATACATATCCTTGGCATGGCGCTAAGCATCTTTTTATGTGATAATTTAAACATGGTCTGTCATTATACTTAAAATTTCTGCATTTTCTTATTTTATATTTTTGTTTTATAAAATCTAACATTTCTTTTGCTGCACCAGGATTTGCATAAGGTCCAAAATATTTTGAACCATCATTTACAATCCTTCTTGTAATTGCAACATTTGGATATTCAGACTTTATATCAACTTTTATATATGGATAAGTTTTGTCATCTTTTAAAAGAACATTAAATTTTGGTCTGTTTTTCTTTATTAGATTACATTCCAAAATTAATGCTTCTGCTTCATTATCAACAACTATATATTCAAAATGATCTATAAGAGAAACCATTTTTAATATTCTATTTGTCTTGTCTGTTTTTCTAAAATATGAACTTACTCTATTTTTTAAATTAATTGCCTTACCTACATAAATAATTTTGTCGTCTTTGTCTTTCATTAAATATACGCCTGGCTTTTTTGGCAATTTTTTTAATTCTTCTTCTATTACAAACATTTTTTATCCTTCCTTATGTTATATATTAGCATAAAATCTAAATTTAGGCAATAAAATAATTTTAATCAAAAAAAGAAAGAAGCAAAATAATGCTCTTATTAAATGTTAATATTAAAAAAAAAAGAACCATATACTGGTTCTCTTGGCATGGCAGACAGGCTGTGGAATTGCATATGCATGCTCACCACATACCTCTTGATAACACGCTAGCAATGTATATCAAGCGTTCTTTTTTAAACTATACCTGTCTACCCGCAGGGAGAGGAGGATTCGAACCTCCGTCTATGAGTCCGCTGGACTCATATTCTACCAAATCCTTCTGAGAAACGCTAATCCTGGTATCCCAGGCGCACTTTTTCTCTCCAGATTTCTCAGAACTACCTCCCCTTAATAGAGTTAGCAAAAAAACTTACTCTTTTTGCAATGATTTTCATCAAAGCAGTTTTAATTATACATAATTTTACATAATTTGTCAAGTGTATTTTTTAATAAATTATACCATATTCAAAAATCATAAAATTTTTCAATTATATTAGTATTATACATATCGTTTTTTCATACAAAAAAATGAGCCAAATATATGGCTCAAGACAGGGGCGCTGGGATTCGAACCCAGGAAACTACAAAGGAATTATACGTAGATATTTTCCGGATAAATATCTTTCCTATGAGCGTCTTACCTCTTGACTACACCCCTAAACTGCTGTTCTTTTCGAACAACCTTTATTATTATATATTATTTTACATAATTTGTCAACACTTTTTTTCAGAAAATCAAATTTTTTCAATATAGCCAATATATGGCATATTTCTATAGTCTTCATCTATATCAAACCCATGACCTACAATAAATTTATCTTCAATGTCAAATCCGTTGTAGTCTATTGGTACATCAATGATTCTTCTAGATGGCTTATTAACCAATGTGCAGATTTTTAAACTATTAGGATTTTTGCTTAATAAATAATCCCTTAAATAACTTAAAGTTCTTCCTGTATCAATAATATCTTCTACAATCAAAACATCTTTCCCTTCAATATCTGCTTTTAAATCTTTATTTACCTTTAGAACTCCTGTGCTTTCTGTTCCACTATAACTTGATATTTCTATAAAATCAAACCTTATATTTGGTTTTACTTTCATTGCAAGTTCAACAGCAAAAATTACAGCACCTTTTAAAACTACTATAAACTCAATATTTTTTCCTTCATAATCTTTGCTTATTTTTTCTGCTAATTCTTCTATTCTTTTTTCAATTTTTTCTTTACTTATTAGTTCTTTTATTTCCATATTTATTTATCCTTTCACTACTGCTTTTTCATTTTCTACAGTTAAGACAATATGCCAAATTGCCTGTTTCCTTTTGGCATATTTAATTAATAAATTTATCCATATATGCTATCCAGAATAAAGGTATATTTAAAATCTTTCCATCTTTGCTTAAATTATTCAGTGATAATCTTATACTTATATCATTTTCAAATTTAGAATTATATTTCGTTAAGCTTATGTTATTAGTAGATTTATTTGATTTTACTTCAATAGGTATTATTTTATTTTTTGTTTGTATAACAAAATCTATTTCATTTCTATCAAAAGTAAAATAATTTGGTACATTTTCACATATTTGAGTTAATGCATTTAATACATAGTTCTCTGTAAATGCTCCCTTAAATTCTTCAAATAGTCTGTTTCCTTCTATAATAATTCTACTATCTATATTTGCCATTCTTCTTAATAAACCAACATCATTCATATAAATCTTAAAACAACTTAAATCTGTATATGCCTTTAATGGTAATGCTGTTTTATTTACATTATATACTTTGTAAATAAGATTAGCATCATTTAACCAATTTAGAGCCGATTCGTATTCTCTTGCTCTTGCACCTTCTTTAATAGTCTGATATAAAAACTTTTTATTTTCCTTTGCAAGTTGAGACGGAATACTGTTCCATATTAAAGAAATTTTATTAGCTTCTGCCTCAGTTGTATGTTTAGAAAAGTCGCTCTCATAAGAAGCTAAAATATCATCTTGTATTTTGTTTACTCTTTCCATATTTTTTTCATTAACCCAAGAATATACTGCCTCAGGCATTCCGCCTATTATAAAATACGCTTTCAATTTTTCTTCTAGCATATTAAAAAATATATCTGGTATTTTATCTATATTATTTACTGAATTCATGTATTCAACTAAATTACTGCAATTATCTGCAATTAAAAACTCACTAAATGACATTGGATGCATTTCCATAAATTCTACTTTTCCAACTGGAAATGATGTATGAGATAATCTGATTCCAAGCAAACTTCCCGCACATACAATATGATATTCATTAGCCTCTTCATTAAAATACTTTAAGCTATTTAAAGCATTTGGGCATTCTTGTATTTCGTCAAAAAATATTAATGTCTTTTCTGGAATAATAGCTTTTCCATATATAAATGCCAATTGTTCTAATATTCTTTTTGGATCTTTAGTCTCTTTAAATAAATTATATAAATCTTCATCATGATCAAAATTAAAATATGCTATTCCATCATAATATTTTTGTCCAAATTCTTTTAAAATATATGTTTTTCCTACTTGCCTTGCTCCTTTTAATATTAGTGGTTTTCTTGTTTTACTTTCTTTCCACTCCACTAACTTTTTCATTATAAATCGTTCCATATATCATCACTTCCATTTAAATTGTATTTTACTTCTACTTATATTATAACATATTATCACATTTTTGCAAGGTATTTTTCGGCTTTTGTCACATTTTTGTAGTTTTTTTCTACCATCTTGTGTCTACTTTTTATTATACAATACTTTGTAATTGCATATTAAGTTCTTAGTAACAAACTACTTTTTCATCTTCAACTTTTAACACAAATTCTTTTTCTTGATTGCTAGATTTACTATCCAAAATTGCTTCCGCTAAATTATCTTCTACTAAATTTTGAATAGTTCTACGTAATGGTCTTGCTCCAAACGCCTTATTAATTCCTTGTTTTGATATTAACTCTTTTACACTCTCATCAATTACAACATTAATATTTTGCTCTTTTAGTCTATTTTCTACTTGTTTTAGCATTAAATCAATAATCTGTTTTATTTCATCATCATTTAATTTATGGAATACTATTACTTCATCAATACGATTTATAAACTCTGGTCTAAATTCTCTTTTTAATTCTGCCATTACGTCCTTTTTTGTGTTTTCATATTCTTTTGAAGTATCATCATGTTCGGAGCTTCCGAATCCTAAATTTTTCTTATCAGTAATTAATCTTGCTCCTATATTTGAAGTCATTATTATTACTGTATTTTTAAAATCAACTGTTCTCCCATTTGAATCTGTAAGTCTTCCATCATCTAAGATTTGAAGTAAAATGTTCATTACATCAGGATGTGCTTTTTCTATCTCGTCAAGTAAAATTACAGCATAAGGTTTTCTTCTGATTTTTTCAGTTAATTGTCCCCCTTCTTCAAATCCAACATATCCTGGAGGTGAACCTATTAATTTAGAAACAGAATGAGATTCCATATATTCTGACATGTCTATTCTAATTAAATCTTTTTCTCCGCCAAATAAACATTCTGCAACCGCTTTTGAAAGTTCTGTTTTTCCAACTCCTGTTGGACCTAAAAATAGAAATGAACCTATTGGTCTATTTGGATCTTTAAGTCCTACTCTTCCTCTTCTTATAGCTTTTGCAACAGCTTCAACTGCTTCATTTTGTCCAATTACTCTTTCATGTAATGTTTTTTCTAAATTCTTAAGTTTTTCATTTTCTGTTTTGTTTATTTTATCTGTAGGTATTCCTGTAGAAGAAGAAATAACTTCTGCAATATTTTCATCACTTATTGTAACAATCATCTTTGTATTTTTGTTTTTCCATTTCAATTCTTCTTTTTCAAGTTTTTCTTGTAATTTTCCTTCTTTATCTCTTAGTTCAGCTGCTTTTTCAAACTTTTGATTTAATATAGCCTCTTCTTTGTCATTTTTTACTTTTTCAATTTCTTCTTGTAATTTTTTTATAAGTTCTGGTTCCATATATTTGTCAAGTCTAGCTTTTGACGCTGCTTCATCAATTAAATCTATTGCTTTATCTGGTAAAAATCTATCATTTATATATCTTACAGAAAGCTCAACTGCCGAATTAATTGCCTCATCTGTTATTTTCACATTGTGATGTGCTTCATATTTATCTCTTAACCCTTTTAGAATCTCTATTGTATCTTTTTTACTTGGCTCAGGAACATTTATAGGACTAAATCTTCTCTCTAAAGCTGTATCTTTTTCTATATATTTTCTATATTCTTCTATTGTTGTTGTTCCTATTAATTGAAATTCACCTCTTGCAAGCATTGGCTTTAATATATTTGCCGCATCTATTGCTCCCTCTGCTGAGCCTGCTCCAACAATTGTGTGTATTTCGTCTATAAATAATATAATGTTTCCTGATTTTTTCACTTCTGCTAAAGCCTTTTTTATTCTCTCTTCAAAATCGCCTCTATATTTAGCACCTGCAACCATTCCAGAAATATCCATACTTACTACCCTTTTATCTCTTAATATTTCTGGCACATCTCCTAGTACTATTTTTTCCGCTAAACCTTCAACTATTGCTGTTTTTCCGACTCCAGACTCTCCTATTAAACAAGGATTATTTTTTGTTCTTCTTGATAATATTTGAATCATTCTTTGAATTTCTTTTTCTCTTCCTATAACTGGATCTAATTTTCCATTTTTAGCTTTTTGAGTTAAGTCTTCTCCAAATTGATTTAAAGTTGGAGTACTATTATTATTTGATTTTTGAGTATTTTTTGAATTATTAGATTTTAAGCCTGTTGCATTTTCTAATTCACTTACGACACCAACTATTTCGTTATATATTTTTGGTAAATCTAAATTTAAATTAAGTAAAATTCTTACAGCTATACTGTCTCCCTCTCTTAATGTTCCTATTAATAAATGTTCTGTTCCTATGTAATCATATCCTACTTTTTTCGCTTCTAAATAGCTATTTTCAAGTACTCTTTTTGTTCTTGGAGTAAATCCTAATGTTTCTTCTATTTTCTCTTCTTTTCCGATTAGTTCTATTATCTCATTTTTTATTTTTTCTGCATTAACAGCTTGATTTTCAAGAACTTTGCTTGCTACCCCATTACCTTCTTTAACTAAGCCATATAAAATATGTTCAGTTCCTATATAGCTATGTCCTAATTCCATTGCAATTTCGTTTGCTAAATCAATAGCCTTTTTTGCTCTGGCAGTAAATTTATATACCATTATGTACACTCCTATCCTAAAAAAGAAAAAAATTTTTTTCTTATCTTTCTTTTTTATTTTCTTAATTATACTACTCTTTTGTACTTTTGACAATCTTTCAAATTTTTTTGTTCTGGTATTTTTTAGAAGTTTGAAATATATCATGTAATTATATATAAATTTTAAATTTATTTATCTTTTGTTATATTTTCTAATTTTTCTACAATTCTTTTTTGTTCAGGTAAAGATACCCATGCAAAGTATGAAGATACAAATTCTCCATATTGTGTTCCATCTTCTCCTGCTTCATATGTTATTCTCTCTTGTATGTTTTTATTTTTTTCATCCATGACTTTACTCCTTAAAAATTCTAAAAGATATACTTATTTAAATTATGTACATCTTTTAGAATTTTATACTTTAGCTTTTATAAATCTTTTTATTTTCCATTTTATTGTTTATTTTTAAAACCCTGTTTTAGGCAAAAATTTAAAACAAAATGTTTTCCATTTTGAAGTATCTGTTACTTTATAACCTTCAAACTCACCAAACACATTTGCAGTATTAGTAATTATTTCTTCACTTTTAACATTTTCTTTTACCTTTCCTGTAACATGTGGATTTTCGTTAGAATTAAAACCTTTTTCTACTGTACCAAAATCAAATTTTATTTCTGTTAAAAACTCATTTTCTGCAAGTTCTTTTTCAAAATTTATTTCATAATTTTCTTTAGAATTTAAATCTTCCATTAAAAGAACATAATCTGTACTCATATTAGTTTTATAATATATGTTATATTTTATATCTTGATTGTATGTCCCAGTTTTTATACTTGTAACTTTTATAGAATTTGAAGGAAAAATATCTTGCATTATGAAATTATCTAATTTTGTATTTCCTGTATTTCTAACGCTTATATCATATTCAATTTTTCCACCTATTTCTGCTTTTTCTGTTCCACTTTTTTCTACATCTATATTTGGATTTTGTGATTCATTTGTAATACTTACACTTACTACTTCTTTATCTTTTTCTATAGTTACATTAAAATTTTTTTCATTTAAATAATAGTATTTATTTGTTTCAATTTCTTTTATTTTATAATCTCCTTTTTCTAAGTCTTTTGAAATTGCAACTCCATTTTTATCTGTGGTTAATTTTTCCACCAATTTATTTTTTGAATTATATATTTCAAATTTAACTCCTTCAAGTGGACTCCCTGCTTTTTGACCTGTAATTATATTGTCATCTTTACTTGTTTTTATAATTTTTATTTTTCCTTTTATTTTCTCATTTTCTATTTGTATATTTTTTACTCTATTTGCTTCTAATTTTACTTCTGTAATTTCGTCATTTAATACATAATTTGAATCAGTTTCAACTTCTTTTAAATATATTTCTTCATATTGTTTTAAAGAATACTTTTGTGTAATTGCTTCCCCTTTTTCATCTGTTGTGATTTCTTCTAATACATTTCCATCTTTGTCTAAAACTTGAAATTTAACTCCTTTTATTTTTATTTCGTTATTTTCACTATCTACTTTTATAATTTTAACTTGCCCTGGTTTTAGTTTATTTGATACTGTTATTTCTTTTTCCTCTTTATATTTTAATTCTAATTCATGCTCGGTAGTGTCTAAAATGTAATCTTCATTCGCTTCAATTTCTTTTAATATATATTTACCTGGATATAGATTTTCAAATTTTATTTTACCATTTTTATCAGTTGTTTTTTCTTGTACAAGTTTTTTATCTTTATATAATCCAAATTTGACATCTGGTACAGGAATATCTGTGTCTTCTTGAACTTTATTAAGCACAATACTTGCTTTATTTACTTTTATATTTAAAGTTTCTTCTGTTGTAGCTGTTGCAAATTCTCCTGCTGTTACTACATAATTTTGTGTATTTGAAACTGTGGTTTTTCCTTCTAAAACTACATAAGATTTGCATTCTGCTTTTGCTGTAAGTTTTACTTCGTAATCTTCTGTCATTTTTTCTTTTGGAATCATAACTTTAAAGTTATTTCCTTTTTTAAACCTGTTAGATTTATTTCCATTAATATCTGAAATAAATCCTCCACTTGGTAATCCCGTTACTTTTGATATTTCGTAATTACTAAAGTCAGAAGTTGATGCTAATCTAAATTCTTGTGAATAATATTTTTCTTCTTCTTTAAGTTCTCCAACTTTTTGCAATTTAATTGGATTTTCGTTTTGTTTTTCTGTTCCGTTTTCTCCTATTTTTACAAGATTTTTTAAAGCTTCTAGCATTGCAACTGCTTCGTCGTCATCTTCTTCTGCTTTAAAATATTCTAGCTTTGATTGTCCTAAAATACAATACACTGCAAATTTTGTTACTGCAAATGCGTCGTATTCATCTGATAATCCTAATTCTTCTGCTGATTTAAATGGATATCCATTTTTTATAACTCTCCAAACTTTATCGTTTTTAAGTAAATTATTTACTTTTACATAGTAAGATTCCTCTTCTGCTCCAACTAAATTTTTGTTCATACAATATGTTGGGTTAAAATTGTCATTTTCATCATAATATCCAACTATTGAACAAATTACATAAGTGTATTTATCTTTGTCTTCTTTGTAGTATTTTAAATGATAATCTGCTTTTCCTATTTTTTCGATATAGGCTTTATTTAGATTAACTTCTATTGCTGCAAAAATAGTATTTGCAGACATGTTTAAAAATAATATTGAAATTAACAATATTGCTATAATTTTTACTATTTTGTTTAACATTTTTACCTCCTATTGGAGGTGAGATTTTTAAAATTTGTTTAGATATTTTTAATTTTATAGATTTTAATTTTCACTTAACAATATGTATTTTAATTATGTATATTATTATATCATAAAATTGCTATTTGTCAACAAAAACATTTCGACATAATTTGACAAAATTTTCCTTTTCTATTATCTACTTTAAATTGTTGTCACAATCTTCGTTTTCGTGCTTACAATTATATAATTATTCTTTTAGCAAAAAATCGCCATCTCTGGCGATTTTTTATAACATATAAATTGTTCCTAATACTAGACATAGTATTACTAAAACTATTCCTAAAATAATAGTCCATTTTTTTTGCTTTCCTTCTCTAGTATTACCTTTATTTTTTTCAAAAAAATTGTTTGATGATGAACCTGTTATTGTTGAAGATAGACCTGCATCTTCTTTTGATTGCATCATAGCTAATACAATTAATGCAAAACATACAATAAAGTATATTACCATTAATATAATTTTTATTACTTGCATTTATAGTTCCTCCTTAGCGGATTTTAGTCTTCTTTTTTTACTACTATTTGCTTTCCGTCGTAGTATCCACAATTTGAACATAATGTGTGTGGTAATACTGGTTCACCACAGTTTGAACATTTTGTGAATTTTGGTGTTTCTAATTTCCATGTAGATCTTTTACTGTGAGTTCTTGCTTTTGACCATCTTCTTTTTGGTTGTGCCATTTTATTCCCTCCTCCTGTAATAGATATATATTTATACCCTTATTTACTAGTTAAATTATTTCATACTATACGATTATACACGTTTTTTTGATTTTTGTCAACCTCTTCCATTGAAAAATTTTATTTTCCACCAAATATATTTTTCAAAATTTGAGTTGCAACTTTTCTTGCTACTGAATTTATAGTTGAATTTGCTGTTCTTTCTGCTTGTTTTCCAACTTTATATTGCCAAGAATTTTTTCTTGCTTTTTCAGCTTCTTTTTCTAATTCTTTCTTTATTCTTTCTTCTTCTTTTCTTGCCTTTTCTTCAGCTCTTTCTTCTTCTTTACGAATTCTCTCTTCTTCTTTTTTCGCCTTTTCCTCTTCTCTTCTCATTTTTTCTGCTTCTTTTTCAGCTTTAGCTTGTTCCTTTTCTTGCTCTTCTTTTAGCTTTTTCTCTTCCTTAGCTTTTTGAGCTTCTTGCTCTACTAATCTTTTTTCTTCCATTTCTTTACTTAGAATTTCAAATGCAGATTCTCTATCTACAACTGTATCATATTTTCCCATAAATGCACTTTTGCTCACTACCATAAGCCTTATAGAATCATCTATTGCTCCCATTTTACTTTGTGGTGGTAAAATTGTTGCTTTTTCTACTATATTTGGTTCTCCTTTTTCATTCATAAATGAAATTAATGCTTCACCTGTTCCAAGTGCAGATATTGCTTCTTCTGTATTGAATTCAGGATTTGCTCTATATGAATCTGCGACTGCTTTTATAACTTTTTGTTCTGCTGGTGTATATGCTCTTAAAGTGTGTTGTACTTTATTTCCAAGTTGTGCTAAAATTTCATCTGGAATATCTTTTGGAGATTGTGAAATAAAGTAAAGTCCAATTCCTTTTGATCTTATTAATTTTACAATTTGAGTTACTTGTGTAAGCATATAGTCTGGTAATTCATCAAATAATAAATGTGCTTCATCAAAGAAAAATACCATTTTAGGCTTATCTAAATCTCCTACTTCTGGAAGTGTTCCATTTAGTGCAGTTAGAAGCCATAATAAGAAACATGCATAAAGTGTTGGTTGTTTATATAGTTCTGTAGCATGAAGTACATTGATATTTCCTAATCCATTTTCATTTATTTTTATAAAATCATTTATATCTATTGCAGGTTCTCCAAAGAAATAGTCTCCCCCTTGTTCTTCTAACATTAATAGGCTTCTTTGAATGCTTCCTACACTTTGAGATGCTATATTTCCATAAGTTATTGTATATTGTTTGCTGTTTTCCGCAACATATTGAAGTAATAATCTTAAATCTTTTAAATCTATTAATTCATAGCCATTTTCTCTTGCTATTTTGAATATTATTGCTAAAACTCCTTCTTGTGTTTCATTTAGTCCAAGCATTCTTGAAAGTATTGTTGAACCTATACTTTGAAGTGTTGCTCTTATAGGATGTCCTGATTTTCCAAATACATCCCAAAATACTGTTGGAAATCCTTTAAATGAAAAATCTTTTATTCCAATTCCATTTAATCTTTCTTGTATTTTTTCGTTAGATTCTCCAGGCAAGCACATTCCTGCTAAATCGCCTTTTACATCTGCTAAAAATACAGGTACTCCCATACTAGAAAAACTTTCTGCCATAACTTTTAGAGTT
>JAEEGJ010017767.1_pt1 | contig 16006 bp, 11 predicted proteins | sample 8958761 | NCBI WGS metagenome assembly JAEEGJ01 (sample SAMN16246546, study PRJNA631951) | gut metagenome | biome: gut microbiome; feature: rumen; material: RS-attached | host: Bos | place: Iran: Karaj | collected 2018-10
AAAATTATGGATATGGGGAGATTTTGTCGATGAAAAATGCCGCCATAAGAAGTTTTTGTAGTATTTTTGCAACAAATTTCGATGGAACCGCAATATTTTGCTATCTCTAACTGACAACAAGTGAGGATTCTGAAGCACATCATCAACTGGACGGTATGGACCCTGTTGGGGCTATACGTTGCCGTTATGATATCCATCCATATACCACAGGTTCAGCGTTGGCTTGCTTCTGAGACTGCCGACGTCCTATGCGATAAACTGGGCACCCGCGTCAACGTGGGGCGTATCGACCTGGGGGTTTTCAATCGCATCATCATCGACGATGTCAGCATCTACGACCAACAGGGCAAGCTGATGACCGAGGCTGCCCGTATCACGGCCAAGGTCGAGCTTGCCCCGCTCGCTATGGGACGCATTTCCATTTCCTCAGCCCAGCTGTTTGGCGCTCATTTCAGGTTGTCGCGCCCCTCGGCCAACGCTCCTACCAACTTCCAGTTCGTGCTCGACTCGCTGGCCTCGAAGGATACTACCAGTCAGTCGCCGCTCAATCTGCGCATCAACTCGTTCATCATGCGCCACAGCAGCATAGCCTACGACCAGTTGGATGCTCCTGCCACACCCGGGAAGTTCAACCCCAAGCACCTGAACGTCAACAATATCAGCGCCCACATCATTCTCAAGGCACTTACCGACGACAGCCTGAATGTAAACATCAAGCGTCTGGCGTGCCATGAGCAGTCAGGTATCGACGTGCGCAAGCTCGCCTTGCGATTAGAGGCTGGCACCAAGGGAGCCGTGTTGAGCAACTTCCTGCTGCAGCTTCCGCGTTCCGACATACACCTCGACAGCATTATTGCTACCTACGACAGCAATCGTCTCAAGGAGTCGCTCCAGGTTAGAGGAACTATCGACAACACACTGGTGGCACCTGCCGACTTTGTCAGTTTTTTTGACAAGCTCGGCAACTACCGCCACCGCCTTTCAATAGCCTCCGACTTTAGTTATCAGGACAGCACGCTTAACGTTCCCCACCTAAGGATAGACTCCGATGGCGGCGACCTGATTCTTCATGCATCAGGCCACTACCGGCGCCAACCATATGGGAAACCCGACTGGAACGTACACGTGAATCGGATGGAGGCTAACAGCGAGGTATTTGACTTCGTGTCAAAAAATATCACTACCCTGCCCGATCCCGTTTTACGTCTACAGGACATCCATCTGAAAGGAGACTTTGCGGGCGATGCCGAAGGTACCCTCCGCGCACAGGCCGATCTGGTGACGGCGCTGGGCGATGCTGACGTGCAACTGCAGCTCAGGCAAAACCAGCAGTTCGAGGGAACTGTTTCTACCGACGGTATTGACGTGGGACGGCTACTCGACAACAACAAGATAGGCATCATTGCCGCCAAGGCCAACGCCAGCGGCACCATCAACCGTGAGGTAAGCGTTAACGGCGAGGTAGGACGGCTGGAATATGACGGCGACACCTACCGCAACATTACCCTCGACGCCACCTATGCCACCAACCAACTGGCAGGATGGCTACAGATTGACGACCCGCGGGTTACAGCCCGCCTTGAAACTGCACTTAAGGGCACCAATCTTAATAATGCCGTTGGCGTGGTAAGCTTGCGCGGCCTCTCCCTGCCCGAGCAGGACTACCATCTTGACTACTTGCGCATAGAGTCGGGCTTCGACGAGGGGCGCCATTTCGTCACCCTCAACAGCGACTTTGCCCACGTTGAGCTGGAAGGCGACTTCGACTTTGCCACTTTACCCTATAGCGTATCGAACGTTATCGGCTCTCGCCTGCCCACCCTGCCAGGACTGCCGCCGCTGTCGAAGCCCACGGGCAACAATTTCCGTCTGGAGGCCACCGTTGCCAAGACTGACTGGCTGCAGAAGCTGCTCGGCATCAACCTCGATGTACGCCAACCGCTTACCCTCAAGACAATGGTCAACAGCCGCGCCCGGCAGTTCATGCTCGACCTGGACGCCCCCGACCTCGTCTACGGCAACAACAGCTATCACAACAACACTATCCATCTCACCGCTCCCGAAGATACTCTCTTCCTGCAAGCGGCCATCAACAGTTGTCAGGACGACGGGGGACAGCTCTCGCTGAAGCTCGATGGTAATGCTGCCGACAACAACCTCAACCTCACGCTCGCCTGGGACAACAACGACCCGAAGAACCCCTTGAAGGGCGTGCTCAACACCACCTCGCGCCTCTACCGCAACCTTGACAACCAAGCCGAGGCCCACGTCAACATTCTTCCCTCCGATATCATCATCGACAACTCGTACTGGCAGATAGAGCCCTCCGACGTACTCTACTCCACCAACCGCCTGCTGGTCGACCACTTCTCCGTCCATAGCGGCGACCAATATATTCGTGTCGACGGCGTAGCCTCTGCGCTGGCTACCGACGCCCTCCACGCCGAGCTCAACGACGTAGAGGTAGCTTACATCCTCGACATGGTCAAATTCGATGCCGTAGAGTTCTCGGGCAAAGCCTCTGGAAACGCCATTATCACCTAGGCCTTCAGCAATCCCGATGCCTATGCCAACCTTACCGTCAATGACTTCAAGTTCGAGAAGGGGCGCATGGGAACGCTTACCGCTCGCGTAGACTGGAACCGCCACGACAAGCAGATAGACATCAGCGCCACCGCCAACGACGGTCCAGAGGCTACCACCTTCATCAATGGCTACGTGTCGCCCGAGCGTGACTACATCGACCTGGGCATCAGCGCCCACGGCACCTACCTCGACTTCATGCACTCGTTTACCGAGTCGTTCATATCCCACATTACCGGCCACGGGCGCGGCAACTTGCGGCTCGCCGGTCCCTTGTCTGCCATCAACCTCACAGGTGGACTCCACGTCGAGGGCGAGGCCACTATCACGCCGCTGAACACCACTTACCAGCTGCCTGGCGACAGCATCACTATGGTGTACAACGAGATACTCATCGACAGCGTCCAGTTGAAAGACCGCTTCGGCAACATCGCCTACCTCTCGGGAGGCATCCACCATCGCGATCTGACCAACCTCAGCCTCGACCTGCATGTTGATACCGAGCAGTTCCTGGGCTATGACTTTACCGACTTTGGCGAAGACTCCTTCTACGGCACCGTCTTTGCTGCTGGACAGGTAGACATCAGCATGAAGGGCGACGACGTTCACATCGACTGCAACGTCACACCCCTGAAGAATACCGTCTTCGTCTACAATGCCGCCCAAAACGACGCTATATCCAGTCAGGAGTTCATTACATGGAAGAGTTCAAGGAACGAGCTGCGAGGTACGGGCTACGAGGATACTCCTGATGGCGTTTTTTCTCTCCAAGGTAATCTCGAACCCCGAAACACCTCTACCACCAACATCTACATGACCTTCCTCGTCAACGTCACCCCCGACCCCACCATGCGCCTGCTCATGGACGCCAAGACCGGCGACTACATCAACCTCAACGGCACAGGAACCCTGCAGGCCTCCTATTATAATAAGGGAACCTTCCAGATGCAAGGCACCTATACCGTAGAGAGCGGCACCTACGACATTACCATCCAGAACATCATCAACAAGAAGTTCCAGTTCCAGCCCGGAGGAACCATCGTCTTCGGAGGCGACCCCTACTCCGCCGCCCTCAACCTGCAGGCACTCTACACCGTCAACGGCGTGTCGCTCTCCGACCTGCAGATAGGCAACTCATTCTCGTCGAATACCGTTCGCGTGAACTGCCTGATGAATATCGGCGGGCAGCCCTCGGCACCACAGGTAACCTTCGACCTAGACCTGCCTACCGTCAACGCCGACGAGAAGCAAATGGTGCGCTCGCTGCTCTCCTCTCAGCAGGAGATGAACCAGCAGGTGCTCTATCTGCTCGGCATAGGACGATTCTACAGCCTCGGTCAGAACAACGCCAACCAGCAGAACCAGCAAGGCCAGACGTCGCTCGCCATGCAGTCGTTCCTATCGGGCACCCTCTCCACACAGATCAACAACGTCATCAACCAGATCGTGAAGAACGACGACTGGAACTTCGGCGCCAACATCTCAACCGGTACCGAGGGCTGGAACAATGCTGAATACGAAGGAATCGTTGCCGGACGAATGCTCAACAACCGTCTGCTCATCAACGGTCAGTTCGGCTACCGCGACAACGCCACCACAGCCACCCCCTCGTTCATCGGCGACTTCGACGTGAGCTACATGTTATTACCCAACGGAAATCTCGCACTTAAGGTCTATAATCAGACAAACGACCGCTATTTTACACGTTCTTCGCTCAATACCCAGGGAGTTGGTGTCATTATGAAGAAAGATTTCAATGGATTCCGCGACCTCTTCAGAAAGCAAAAACTAACTATTCAGCAGGAAAATAGCAAAAATGAGACCGAAGAGGGCAAAAATGAGACCGAAGAGGGCAAAAAAGAGGGTAATTGAGAACAAGGAAGTTTACCCCGGGTAAAGACGCAGTTTACTCCGACTAAAGGGGGAGTTTAGTCGGAGTAAACTTGAAATGCGGTTATGGGGCTTTTTCTGACCGTTTTATTCTTCGGGGAAGGTGAAGTCCGTTTTCTCTACTCCGTAGCCATAGATGGTCTTGAAATCGTTCTTCATGGAGATGACATTGTATCCAGCCTCGCGCCATTTAGCCTCGCGCTTGGCTCCCTCTGTCAGATCTGCATGGTCGCGTGCGTCGTCATCGGCTACGAGCTTGAAGGTTGTTGTGTGATACTTGTTGTTGCTCAAGCAGTAGTTGTGCATAGCGCAGTCGCCGCTACTGTTGCCAAACGAGAGTACGGGCACCTTGCCGATTTCCTGACTGATCTGCAGCACCTTGTTGGTCTTCAAGTTCTTGATAATCAGGCTGTCGGTACGCACGAGGCATTCGTCTTTACCCATAGTATAGTTGACGCCCGCCTCGTCGTTGCCTTGCTTGTTTGACTTATACCACACGTCCATTCCGATTACCCTGTTGGGGGCAATGCCGAGCGTATCGACGAGGGAGCGGCAGATAAAGCGGTCGGAACCTGAGACAACGTAATAAGTAAATCCGTTGTCTTTCAGATAGTCCATCACCTCAAGCATGGGCTTGTAGAAGCTATCGCCGTAGGTCATTCCCTTGAAGCCGTTGGCGGGCTTGGCGGCATAGGCTTTCACATAGCTGTCGAACTCGGTAACGGTCATTCCTGCATAGGCTTTTGCTGCCGCACGAGCGTGCTTCATATCGAAGTGTGAGGGCAGAGCCGTTCCGTTGCGCACAAAGTCGCGGATATTCTGGGCCGCCTCGCGCACGTCGTCGGGAGCCTTATCCTTATAATCAGGGTCATCGAGTACGCGATACTCCAGCATGTTATATTCAAAATAGGTGGGATAGAGCTCGCCAACAAAGGTGCCGTCCATGTCGAAGGTGGCAATACGGTCTTCCGCAGGGATATAGTTGGCCGACTTCGGGTTGGTCACGTCTTCCACATATTCCTTCAAGGCGGTCAGCGACTGGCATTCGTTCCATGAGGTGAAATAAAGCTTCGGTGCCGGAGCCACCACCGAGTCGTCGTCCTTTGTCCATGATGTCAGCACGTTTGCGCTGCATAGGATGGCCAGTATGGCGACCATCATCCATTTCCTTGTCTGTTTCATTTTAAAGTTCAAAAAATAAGATGTTCTTGGCTTACGGCGCGCAAAGTTACACTATTTTTGATGATAATCGGCAAAAAGAGCACGCTTTTATGTAAATCTCAAAAAAAATTTGTACCTTTGCAGCCGAATATATATAATAAGGTATAAAAGAAGGAAATGATAACAGTAACAAACTTAGCGATTCAGTTTGGAAAGAAGGTTCTCTACAAGGACGTGAACCTGAAGTTTACGAGTGGAAATATTTATGGAATTATCGGAGCCAACGGTGCAGGCAAGTCTACGCTGCTTCGTGCCATCAGCGGCGAGCTGGAACCCAACAAGGGTACGGTTGAGATGCAGCCGGGCGAGCGCCTGAGCGTGCTGGAACAGGACCACTTCAAATACGACGAATATACGGTAATGGATACCGTGCTGATGGGCCACAAGCCCATGTGGGACAATATGAAGGAGCGCGAGGCCCTCTATTCGAAGCCCGAAATGACCGAGGAAGACGGTAACCGCGCCGCCGAGCTGGAGATGGCCTTTGCCGAGATGAACGGCTACGAGGCTGAGAGCGAGGCTGCCCAGCTGCTGCAGAACCTGGGCGTCCAGGAAGGACAGCACTACAAGCAGATGAGCGATATATCGAACAACGAGAAGGTGCGCGTAATGCTGGCCAAGGCGCTGTTCGGACACCCCGACAACCTGCTGCTGGACGAGCCCACCAACGACCTCGACCTCGATACCGTACAATGGTTGGAGGAATACCTTTCGAACCTGGAGCAATGTGTGCTGGTGGTCTCTCACGACCGTCACTTCCTCGATGCCGTCTCCACGCAGACGGTCGATATCGACTTCGGCAAGGTGACGCTCTTCTCGGGTAACTACTCGTTCTGGTACGAATCGTCGCAGTTGGCTTTGCGTCAGGCGCAGAACCAGAAGATGAAGGCTGAGGAGAAGCGCAAGCAGCTGGAGGAGTTCATTCGTCGCTTCTCGGCCAACGTTGCCAAGTCAAAGCAGACCACGTCGAGAAAGAAGATGCTGGAGAAACTGAACGTGGAGGAGATTACCCCATCGACACGAAAGTACCCGGGCATCATCTTCCAGATGGAGCGCGAGCCGGGCACCCAGATTCTCGAGGTGGAGGGTTTGAAGGCCGTAGACGCCGACGGAACGGTACTGTTCGACAACGTGTCGTTCACCATCGAGAAGGGTCAGAAGACAGTATTCCTCTCCCACAACCCGAAGGCAATGACGGCGCTGTTCGAGATTATCAACGGCAACCGAGAAGCGCAGGCAGGCACCTTCAAGTGGGGTGTGACCATTACGACAGCCTATCTGCCGTTGGACAATACCGAGTTTTTCCAGAGCGAGATGAACCTCGTAGACTGGCTCTCGCAATGGGGACCGGGCAACGAGGTGACGATGAAGTCGTTCCTGGGGCGTATGTTGTTCAAGGAGGAAGACGTGCTGAAGCATGTCAACGTGCTGTCGGGAGGCGAGAAGATGCGCTGCATGATAGCCCGCATGCAGCTGAAGAACGCCAACTGCCTCATCCTCGACACGCCTACGAACCACCTCGACTTGGAGTCGATTCAGGCATTCAACAACAACCTCATACAGTTTAAAGGAAATATCCTGTTTGCCTCCCACGACCATGAGTTCATCAATACCGTCGCCGACCGCATTATCGAGCTGACGCCCAAGGGCACCATCGACAAGCTGACGACTTATGATGACTACATCTACGACGAGAGCATCAAGGAAAAGAAAGCAGAGCTCTACGCTTGATTTGAGGTTTGAGAATTGAGAATTGAGGTTTGAGAGCTGTGAAATGTAATTTCGGCATGATTTTTGCATAGCGAGAATCAAAAGAATACAAACAAAGTTTATCATGATGGAAAAAGATATCAACATTGAAGACGGAGAGACCTTGAACGAGGCTCCCGTTGACGAACAGGAGGAAGTAGCTGCTGCCAAGGATGCCGAGGCAGAAGAAACCGAAAAAGAGACAGAAGAGGCAGAAGAGAAAAATCCGCTGGAGCTGGCTCAGGACGAAATCAAAGAGCTGAAGACACAACTGCTCTACAAGGCTGCCGAGTTCGACAACTACCGCAAGCGCACGCTGAAGGAGCGTGCCGAACTGATACTGAACGGCGGCGAGAAGGTGCTGACTGCCATTTTGCCAGTCGTCGACGATATGGAACGTGCCATCGAGAACGGACAGAAGACCGACGACCCGCAGGTGCTGCGCGAGGGCATGGAACTCATCTACAACAAGCTGCTGAAAGTACTGGAGAACCAGGGCGTGAGCACGATAGAGACCGAGAATGCCGACTTCGATACCGACGTCCACGAAGCCGTAGCCATGGTGCCCGGCATGGGCGACGACAAGAAGGGCAAGGTCATCGACTGCCTGCAGAAGGGATATAAACTGAATGACAAAGTAATTCGCCACGCCAAAGTGGCAGTTGGACAATAATGGCACAGAAAAGAGACTACTACGAGGTGCTGGGCGTCAGTAAGACGGCGACAGAAGACGAGATTAAGAAGGCTTACCGCAAGATAGCCATCAAATACCACCCCGACCGCAACCCCGGTGACAAGGATGCCGAGGAGAAGTTCAAGGAGGCTGCCGAGGCTTACGACGTGCTGCACGACCCGCAGAAGCGTCAGCAATACGACCAGTTCGGATTTGACGGTCCTATGGGCGGAGGCTTTGGAGGTTTCGGAGGCGCATCGATGAACATGGACGACATCTTCTCGATGTTTGGCGACATCTTCGGCGGCCACGGCTTCGGCGGATTCAGCCGTCGAGGCGGCAGACAGCAGCACAGGGGCAGCGATTTGCGCCTGAAGGTGCGCCTCACGTTGGAAGAAATCAACCAGGGAGTCACAAAGAAATTCAAGGTGCGCAAGGACATGACCTGCAGCCACTGCCACGGCACAGGTGCCGAAAGTGGCAGCACACGCGAGACGTGTCCCACGTGTCATGGCTCGGGAGTCATCACACACACCACGCAGAGCATCTTCGGAATGATGCAGACACAGGGCGTTTGTCCCACCTGTCAGGGTGAGGGGCAGGTCATCAAGAACAAGTGCAAGCAGTGTCAGGGCACTGGAGTGGTGAAAGGCGAGGAAGTGGTGGAAATCAACATTCCCGCAGGCGTGGCAGAAGGCATGGTCGTCAATGTGCCGGGTAAGGGCAATGCCGGACAGCACGGCGGCATTGCGGGCGACATACAGGTGTTCATTGAAGAAGAGGAGCACAGCACTTTCGTGCGAGATGGTAATGACTTGATATACAATCTTCTGCTCGATTTCCCTACAGCAACACTCGGAGGCGAGGTAGATATTCCCACTATCGAAGGAAAGACACTGAAAGTGAAGATAGACAGCGGCACACAGCCAGGCAAGACCATGCGCCTGCGCAGCAAAGGCCTGCCAGCCGTGCAAGGCTATGGCTCGGGGCGTGGTGACTTGGTGGTGAACATCAGCGTCTATGTGCCGAAGACACTCTCGCGCGAAGAGCGCAAGGCTATAGAGCAGTTCAAGGACAGCGACAATTTCAAGGGCGACCGCCAGACGAAGGAGTCCATCTTCAGCCGTTTCAAGAACTATTTCTCTTGATGGAAGGGCTAAGATAAAGCATGGAAGTTAATACGGAAGTTAAAACGGAAGTTAAAACGGAAGATAATACGGAAGTTAAAACGGAAGTTAAAAAAACGGAAGTTAAAGGGGAAGTTAAAATGGAAGTTAAAGGGGAAGTTATGCGCCATGCGCAGGACAATTGCCTTTCCGCGTATATTGTATTGTCCTGCACGAAGTGCTTTACTTCCAGTCAGCAAGGCTGACTTGACTTCCATTTTAACTCCATTTTTTTACTCCTAAAAACTTAAATAAAGCATTATGACATATCAGGAGGCGACACAGTATTTGTTTGACCAGACGGCAAACTTCGAGAAGCAGGGGCCGTCGGGCTATAAGGAGGGACTGCGCTCGATGCAGGCGCTTGACAATCATTTCGGCCATCCGCATAAGAAGTACCGCGCCATACACGTAGCTGGTACTAATGGCAAAGGGTCGCTGTGTCACATGCTGGCAGCACAGTTGCAGGTATGTGGCTACCGTGTGGGGCTGTACACATCGCCTCACCTCGTTGATTACCGCGAGCGCATACGTGTCAACGGACAGCCAGTGAGCGAAGAGTATGTCACAAAGTTCGTGGAGACGGAACGCCCATTCTTCGAGCCGCTGAAGGCCTCGTTCTTCGAAATCACGACAGCCATGGCCTTCAAATACTTCAGTGAGATGGATGTGGATATTGCTGTCATAGAGGTGGGCCTTGGTGGAAGGATGGACTCCACAAACATCATCACCCCTATCCTTAGCATCATCACCAATATCTCGCTTGATCACACACAGCTGCTGGGCTCCACGATGGCAGAGATAGCAGCCGAGAAGGGCGGTATCATCAAGGAAGGAGTGCCTTGCATCATCGGTGAGGCCACCCCTGAGACGCGGCCCGTCTTTGAAGCCATTGCCAAGGAAAAACACTCAGAGGTGATCTTTGCAGAAGACAAGCCTGTCACGAAGCTCATCCCGTCGTGGCCTGGCGAGAGAGGACAACGCTATAGGAATACTTATGGCATGGAGTTCAGCTGTGAGTTGGTAGGTGACTTCCAAGTAAAGAACATGAACACTTTCTCAACTTGCATGATTGTGCTCATGAACATTGGCTATCTCTGCTCTTGCGCCGACCCGAAGAACGTTAATAACATTATCGTTGAGTTGAACTCCGCCTTGATGAACGTGTGCAAGCTGACCGGCCTCAAGGGACGCTGGCAGACCGTCAGGGAAAATCCCACCGTAGTATGTGATACTGGCCACAATGCCGGTGCATGGAAATACCTGAGCAAACAGTTGCAGGAAGAGCAAAAGCGTTGCCATGAGATGCGCATCGTCTTTGGCATTCTGGAAGACAAGGACATCTATGGCATCATGTCGCAATTGCCCAGGAACGCACACTACTACTGGACGAAAGGCGCTTCGAAACGAGCCTTCCCTGAGAGCTCGCTGAAAGTCTTCGGTGAGCAGTTCGGACTGAAAGGCGATTCCTATACCAATGTGCAGCAGGCTTTTGATGCAGCACTGAAAGACGCCCATCCAGACGACTTTATCTTCGTGGGAGGCAGCAATTATATCGTTGCAGATTTCCTCAAAACACGCATTTAGCCGTATTTAGTTATCTTTAACACCAATTTTTTGCCGATATGCTTGCGCGTATCGGCTTTTTGTTGTATTTTTGCAACAAGATTGTAACTAAAAACATCTTAATTATTAGTAATTATGACAGAAAATGCGAATCTCTGTGGTCTGAAGCGCGAAGACTTCCAGACCACTGTTAACGGACGTAAGACTGATCTTTACGTTCTGCGTAACCGTAAAGGCTACGAAGTGGCAATCTCTAACTATGGCGGAGCTATCTGCTCTATCATGGTCCCCGACAAGGACGGCAATGTGGGCAACGTCATTCAGGGGTATGACAACATCCAGCAACTGCTCAATGCTCCCGAGCCCTTCCTCTCCACGCTCATTGGGCGTTTCGGCAACCGTATCTGTCACGGACAGTTTACGTTGAACGGAAAGGAGTATCAGCTGGCCATCAACAACGGAGTGAACCATCTGCACGGTGGACCCACTGGTTTCCACACACGCGTTTGGGATGCCCGCCAGATGGGACCGAGAACTCTTGCCCTGCACCGCGTAAGTAGCTATGGTGAAGAGGGATTCACTGGCGAGGTTGATGTGACAGTAGAGTTCACATGGAGCGACGATAACGAGCTGATCATCGAGTACATGGCCTCTACAAACAAGAAGACCATCATCAACCTGACCCACCACGCCTTCTTCTCATTGGCAGGTACAGCCGACCCGACGCCCACCATCGACGACCAGATTCTGGAGATCAATGCCGACTTCTACATCCCGACCGATGAGACGGCCATTCCTACTGGCGAGATTCTCAAGGTGGCAGGCACACCGTTTGATTTCCGCACCCCGAAGCCTATTGGGCAGGATATCAATGCCGATGACGAGCAAATCAAATTTGGCAACGGCTACGACCACAACTATGTGTTGAACAAGAAGGAAGAGGGTGAGCTGAGCTTTGCCGCCCGCGTGACAGAGCCGAAGAGCGGCCGCACACTGGAGTGCTACACCACCGAGCCGGGCGTACAGCTCTATACTGGCAACTACCTGACAGGTGACTATAAGGGAGTCAATGGCGCCACGTTCCCACGCCGTTCAGCCCTCTGCTTAGAGTGCCAGCACTTCCCCGACAGCCCTAACCGTCCTTACTTCCCCAGCGTAGTGCTTAACCCGCATCACCGCTACAAGCAGAAGACGGTGTACAAATTTGGTATTGCAGAATAATAAAACTACGGAACAATGACACAACAGAAAAACAACACACAGTTGGTGGCCATCATCACCATGTGCTTCATCTTCGCGATGATCAGCTTCGTCACCAACATGGGCGCTCCCTTCGGAAACATCTGGGGCTTCACCTATCCCTTTGCCAAGGCATGGGGCAACCTGATGAATTTCGCTGCCTACCTCTTCATGGGCATTCCGGCAGGTAAGATGCTGATTAAGTACGGCTATAAGAAGACCGCCCTCATTGCTCTTATCGTCGGCATCGTCGGTTTGGCCTTCCAGTACATTTCCAGTATTGCCGGCGAAGGTACCTACATCTTTACCTATGACGGCATCCCTGTTGCCCTCAACCTGCTTATCTATCTGCTTGGTGCCTTCATTTGCGGCTTCTGCGTCTGCATGCTGAACACGGTGGTGAACCCCATGCTCAACATTCTGGGCGGTGGCGGCAACCGTGGTAACCAGTTCATACAGATTGGCGGCACGCTGAACTCGCTGACAGCCACACTGACCCCGATGCTGACAGGCATCCTGGTAGGCACTGTGACCGCAGAGACCAGCATGAGCAATGTGGCCCCCCTGCTGTTTATCGGCATGGCCGTCTTTGCCATCTCATTCCTCGTCATCAGCCGTGTCAACATTCCTGAGCCTACGCTGGGCAAGGAGCAGCCAAAGTACGAGCGCAGCCCGCTGGCCTTCCGCCACTGTCTGCTGGGCGTCATTGCAATCTTCTTCTATGTAGGCATTGAGATTGGTATCCCCATGCACCTGCAGTTCTATGTCACCGAGCTGGGCTTCGAAGGCTCTGCTGCTGTGGGAGGCGTCATCGCCGGTATCTACTGGATTCTGATGATGGTAGGCCGTGCCACATCGAGTGTCATCTCGGGCAAGGTGTCCACCTCGCTGCAGATGATTGTGGTGTCGAGCGTAGCCATTGCCTTGCTGCTCATAGCCATTATGATGCCAGAGAGCAGCACAGTGACCTATGACGGACACGACATTCCCATCAAGGCCTTCTTCATCGCTGCCTGCGGTCTCTGCACCTCCATCATGTGGGGCGGCATCTTCAATCTCTCCGTCGAGGGACTGGGCAAGTACACCGAGGCTGCCTCCGGCATCTTCATGACCATGGTGGTGGGCGGTGGTATCATGCCCCTTATCCAGCAGGCCATTGCCAGCACGGCAGGCAACATCGCATCCTACTGGCTCGTTATCGCCATGCTGGCCTACATCCTGTTCTATGCCACCATCGGCTGCAAGAACGTAAACAAAGATATCAAGGTAGATTAAAATTCAAACAAATAGTAAATTCTGTAAACCGTAAATCATTATGATGGACATTGAATTTGTAAGAAGTCGCTTCATTAAGCACTTTGATGGCAAGACCGGCAACGTGTATGCATCGCCCGGACGTATTAACCTCATTGGTGAGCACACCGACTATAATGGCGGCTTTGTGTTCCCCGGTGCAGTAGACAAAGGCATCATGGCCGAGATGCGCGCCAATGGCACTGAGGACACCGTGATGGCCTACGCTATCGACCTGAAGGATCGTGTAGACTTCCACCTCAATGACCCCGCAGGCCCCCGTGCCTCATGGGCTCGTTATATCTACGGTATCGCCAAGGAGATGCAGAAGCTGGGCGTGCCTGTGAAGGGCTTCAATATCGCTTTTGCAGGTGACGTTCCCCTCGGCGCAGGCATGTCGTCGAGTGCTGCTATGGAGAGCTGTTTCGCCTGCGGCCTTAACGACATCTTCGGCGAGAACAAGGTGTCGCAGTGGGATATGGTACTGGCTGGACAGGCCACTGAGCACAACTACTGCGGCGTGAACTGCGGCATCATGGACCAGTTCGCCTCTGTCTTCGGCAAGGCTGGCTGCCTGATGCGCCTCGACTGCCGTAGCCGCGAGTTCGAGTATTTCCCCTTCAAGCCCGATGGCTACCGTCTGGTGCTGCTCGACTCAGTGGTGAAGCACGAGCTGGCTGGCTCACCGTATAATGACCGTCGCAACAGCTGCGAGAACGTGGTGAAGCACATCGCCGCCAAGCATCCCGAAGGCAAGTTCGAGACGCTGCGCGACTGCACCTGGGAGCAGCTCGATGAGGTACGTGCTGAGGTAGGCGAAGAGGATTACAAGCGTGCTCACTTCGTCTTAGGCGAGAAAGACCGCGTGCTGGCCGTGTGCGACGCACTCATCGCCGGCGACTACGAGACGGTAGGCCAGAAGATGTACGAGACGCACTACGGCTTGTCGAAGGAGTATGAAGTAAGCTGCGAAGAGCTCGACTTCCTCAACGACATCGCCAAGGAAAACGGTGTCACCGGCAGCCGCATCATGGGTGGTGGCTTCGGCGGATGCACCATCAACCTCGTCCGTGCCGACCTGTACGACAAGTTCATTGCCGACGCCAAGCAGAAGTTTGCCGCCAAGTTCGGCCACGAGCCCGAGGTCATCGACGTCGTCATCGGCGACGGTTCGCGCAAGCTCGCTTGATGGGCGTAAAATGAAGGTTTGAGGTTTGAGGTTTGTGATTTGTCATAAAGATTTGCATCTCGTAGACAATAAACAAATCTCAAATCTCAAACTTTAATTCTCATATCAAAATTATTCTCAAACCTCAAATCTCAAATCAAACAAACGTGTTTCAAATCGACCGTTCATACATAGAAAGCGTCAACCTGGAGTCGCTTCAGAGCCGCATCTGGGACATACGCACCGACCATCAGGCCGACCCCACGCTTCCCCACATCGAGAGCTACGGCATCACCGAGGACGCCTTCGAGGCCTACTTGGAGAAGAAGCAGAAGTTTGAGGATTTCAAGGACACCTGGCGCAACCGTCGTCTGCTTATCTTGGGCAGCGTGTTCCTGCTCACGGTGGCCGCCTTCAGCCTTTTCTTCCGGCGCGCCACGTGGGAGGCCTATGCCGTAGCCTTCATGCTTTGCATGCTCGTCTACATGGTTTATATGACCATCGTCGCCTATCGAGGACGAAAGTTCCAGCACAACCCATGCGAGACGTTTATTAAGGCCCTTCTGTTCTGGGACGACAATAGGCAGGCGGCTGAGAAGTGAAGGCTGTTCTCTTTTCTTTTTTCCTCGTCTTGTGCGCTTGTGCCGGCAAGGAGCAGAGTGCTGTGGTGAATAACACCCCAGCGAGGAAGCGTGTTGCCTCCGACGTCCTCGTCGACATCAACCCCGTGATGTCGGGCCGTCGGCAGATGCTCGATGCCGAGATACGCTACTACATGGAGCGCCACACACCCGTTGACGAGGGCTTCGACATGGTGGCCCGCTATGCCCAGCGCGGCGACTCCACCATGGCTGTCTATCTGCCCCAAGGGCGCATGACGCTCCACAACACCCTGTTGCATGCGCATGGCAAGGCTTTGGTGCGCGATGCCCAGGGCAGGCTGGCGATAGGTCGATTCCAGGCCGACACGCTGGTGAGTGGCGTGCGCATCGATAGCGTGGGCTTCTATGCCGGCATGATGAACCGACGAGGCGAGGCATGGGGGCACGGCTTCTATCGAGGAGCCGATGGCAGCTACTATGAAGGCCGTTGGACGCACGACCAGCGCAACGGCTTCGGGCTGAGCATAGGCCCAGGCTACCTGAGGGTGGGGGCGTGGCTTCGCGACCAGTTCCGAGGCGAGCGCATGAGCTATCATAGCGACCGCATCTATGGCATCGACATCTCGCGCTATCAGCATGAGCGGGGGCGGCGCACCTTCCCCATCCATTGGAACGCCTTGCGCATCTGGAATCTGGGGCGGCGCATCAGTCAGGAGCGCGTGGCCGACACGCTCAACTATCCCGTGTCCTTCGTCTATATCAAGAGCACCGAGGGCGTCACCATCGAGAACAAATACTACGATGCCGACGATTTCGCCGTGCGTAGTCAAGGCCTCCCCGTTGGTGCCTACCACTT
>JAEEGJ010017768.1_pt1 | contig 16006 bp, 26 predicted proteins | sample 8958761 | NCBI WGS metagenome assembly JAEEGJ01 (sample SAMN16246546, study PRJNA631951) | gut metagenome | biome: gut microbiome; feature: rumen; material: RS-attached | host: Bos | place: Iran: Karaj | collected 2018-10
CTGGAGGTAAGACACCAAATGCATCAGCTGATAAGAAGATAACGTTCTTTGCTGCTGGAGCACTACTAATTGGTCTTACGATGTTCTTAATGTGGTTAATTGGGTAGCTAACACGGGTGTTTTCTGTAACACTCTTATCAGCGAAGTCAATCTTACCATTTGCATCAACAGTAACGTTTTCTAATAAAGCGTTTCTCTTAATTGCATTATAGATATCTGGTTCACTATCTTTATCAAGGTTGATAACTTTAGCGTAACAACCACCTTCGAAGTTGAAGACACCGTTGTCATCCCAACCGTGTTCATCATCACCGATTAATAATCTCTTTGGATCAGTTGATAAAGTTGTTTTACCTGTACCTGATAAACCGAAGAAGATAGCTGTGTTTTTGCCATCCATATCAGTATTTGCGGAACAGTGCATACTTGCCATACCTTTAAGTGGTAAGTAGTAGTTCATCATTGAGAACATACCTTTTTTCATTTCACCACCATACCATGTGTTGATGATGACTTGTTCTCTACTTGTGATATTGAACATAACAGCTGTTTCACTGTTTAAACCTAATTCTTTGTAGTTAGTAACTTTTGCTTTTGAAGCATTGTAGACGATGAAGTCTGGTTCGAAGTTAGCTAATTCATCAGCGTTTGGTTGGATGAACATGTTCTTAATGAAATGTGCTTGCCATGCAACTTCAACGATGAATCTAACTGCCATTCTTGTATCTTTATTAGCACCACAGAATGCATCAACAACATATAATTTCTTACCACTTAATTCTTTAACAGCGATTTCTTTACATGCATCCCATGCTTCTTTTGATGCTGGGTGGTTATCGTTTTTGTAACCTTCTGATGTCCACCAAACAGTGTCTTTTGAATTTTCATCCATAACGATGAATTTGTCCTTAGGTGAACGACCTGTGTAAACACCAGTCATGACGTTAACAGCGCCTAATTCAGTTACTTTTCCAACCTCGTAACCTTCTAATCCTGCTTTTGTTTCTTCTTCAAATAAGAGTTCGTAGCTAGGATTGTAGACAACTTCTTTTACGTCTTTAATTCCGTATTTTGATAAATCAATAATTGCCATAAATTATCTCCTTTTATTACCTACTTTAGTGATTTTTTGCCAAAATCGCTTTTATCATATAACACTTTATATGTAAAAAGATAGTGAAACCCACTATTTTTTATATGCTTTATTTTGGTTGTAATCAATTGTAATCAGTTGTTTACATTATTGTAGAAATCAAATAAAATTAGATTATGATTGAGAGGAATTTCTATGGGCACATTAGTACAATTTAGAGTTGATAATGATTTAAAAAATCAAGCAACAAAAATTTGTGATGATATTGGATTGGATTTACAGTCTTATTTAAGAATGTGTTTGAAACAATTAGTTAACCAGAAAGGAGTCCCATTAATCATGAGAAAAATAACCAAAGAAGAAGTAGTCGAAGCAATACTTGAATGTAACAAAGAAGCAAAAGAACGCGGCTTGGATAAAATGACTATGGATGAGATTGATGCTGTAATCCAAGAATGCAGAAAAGAAAGAATGAAATAAACTTTAACTGCGTAATTGATACAAACATAATAATTTCAGCACTTCTAAAATACGATTCAAATCCAGGAAAAATTATTGATTTGATTTTAGATGGCATCTTAAAACCATACATAGATATTGACACATTTGAAGAATATATTGATGTGATATATAGAAAAGAATTTATATTTGTTAAGAGAAAAGCAATTAAGTTTTTAATTTTAATTAGTCAAAACGGAATTTTAATTGAAGCAAGAAAAAAAGTAACATCTGAATTTGTTCATAATGATGATAAAAAATTCTATGAAATTCTTAAAAGTTTAAGCATCGAAAACAAAGAGTGTTATTTGATAACAGGGAATAAGAAGCATTTTCCTAATGAAACAAATATAGTTTCTCCAAAAGAAATGATTGAAATAATCAATTTAAGCAAAGAAAGCAAAGAAAACGAATAATTGTTCCAAATTAATGAGAAATAGTCTTAGATAGGCTAAAACCATAATTTAATAGGCTGTAATTATCTAAATTAGATAAGTTGAAAAAGACCGAAGAAACAAAATCCTCGGTCTTTTTAGTTTTTCTTAATATTAAGCTACAGTTGCGACTGGTTTAAATACAATATATCCTTCAGTGTCGAATACTAAACGATAGTTAGGATTTTGCATTGTCATTTTATCTACACCACCAGTAGCAGTTATTGTAAAGAATGTACAAGCTTTGAATTCACTACTGTTCATTCCTACATCTTCAGCAGTCTTACTAGTATCATATTCAACATTATTTCCGTTATAAGTAACAACTACTTGTCTTGTTGCAAAAGTTCTATTTCCGCCACTGGATGATGAGAATTTCGCTTCAAAAAACACATCATAGTCTCCAGCAGGTAATTGGAAAGTCCATCCGATTTTTCCTCCATCTTTTGCAATCTTGCCTTCTTCAAAAGTTCCTGAAATCTCTTCAAAAGTATTAAAAGATATTCTAGTTGAAACAGTTTGATGGCATTCTGAACATTCAAAATCGGTATATTCTCTACCTTTATCATCTGTTTTAGCTGTACCAGCCCCTAATGTATGTGCAAGTTTAGGTACTGGCGTTTCTTTAGGTTCGCCACAAACCGAACACTTTTGAACAGTTTTACCGTCTGTTGAGCAAGTAGCTGCTTGAGAAGATGCGGGATCGTCTACGAAATTATGATCAAGTTTTGAAGTAGATGTTTTCTTTTCATATCCACAAACACTACATACTTCAACTTTTTCACCTTTTGCCTTACAAGTTGCAGGCGTACCTTTTGATTCATCGAGTACCAATGTATGTTTTTCTTTAGCGCCTGCAGCGCCATCTGGGCCTACAATCCAGTGACTAGAATTGTCTTTTTCGTATTTTGCGATGTCATTTACTTTAGTATCACCATTCTCATCAGTGTCACTGTTGCCACATCCCGCTAAGCCCATAGCCATTAATGGGATTAAGATAGATAAAATCTTTGCTTTTTTCATTTAAGTTTACGTAACCCTATATTACGTTCCTTCCTTTTTGTAGAGATCGATAATTTTATTGCCCCTCTAATTTCAATAAAATAACAAAAACACTACAAAGATAAATCCCCTTATCTATAAATAAATGTGTCTTGTTATTCTTATGTTAATAAATAACTAAATTATTTTTTTATGCTATTTTTGCTTTTCATCGATACTATATTTTTTGAAATACACAAAAAAGCCAGGAAAATCCTGGCTTAATCGTAATTTAACTAATAATTAGTCAACCCAAGTTACTAATACGATTGGAGCATCATCGCCCTTACGATTACCAACTTTGAGTTTACGTGTATATCCACCGTTACGGTCTTTATATTTAGCACCTAAATCAGCGAATAATACATCTAATGCAAATCTGCCATCATCAGCTTTTAAATCTCTAACAAATCTAGCTGCTTGTCTTTTTGCGTTAACAACATCATCTTTCTTTGTTAATGTAACTAATCTATCAGCTTCGCTAACGACATCTTTTGCGACTGCTGCTGTAACTTTGACACTGCCTTTTAAGATTAAGTCAGTAACAACGTTACGTAACATATTTTCATATTTGCTCTTAGTATAGGCGGCTTTGAATCTTACGCCGGTTTTACCATGAACGTTTTTTCTACCTTGTGCTGGCATATTCTATCCTCCTATTCAAAATCTTTGAATGAAAGTCCGATAGCGATAAGTTTTTCTTTAATTTCTTTAAGGGATTTCTTACCTAAATTCTTAACTTTCATCATGTCTTCTTCAGTCTTATCTGTTAATTCTAAGACTGTTGCAATTCCTGCTCTTTTTAAACAGTTGTATGAACGAACTGATAAATCGAGTTCTTCGATTGGGAAGTTCTCGTATTCACTTTCTTGTGGAACTTCTTCGTCCTTTTCAATGTTAATATCACGAGTAATATCAACAAGGTTTTCAAATTTTGCAAAGTGATCAATTAAGATCTTTGCAGACATAGCAACTGCTTCTTGAGGAGTAATGCTGCCATTTGTCCAAACTTCTAAAGTTAATTTATCAAATTTGGAATCGTGTCCTACACGTGTAGCATCTACGAAATAATTTGCTTTTGTAACTGGGGAGTAATTGCTATCAGTAGCAATAACGCCAGCTGCTAAATTTGGATGGAGAATTTTGTTCTTTTCACCAGTGAAGTAGCCTCTACCATTACGTACGTGTAATGACATTTTGAGGGAACCACCTTCACATAAGTGAGCGATTTCTAAGTCAGGGTTTACAACAGTGACACCAGTTGGGCAAACGATATCGCTTGCTTTAACAACTGCTGGACCAGTAACATTGACTTCTAATCTCTTGTTGCCTTCTTCATCAGCATCAATTTTTAAAATTAAATCTTTTAAGTTGAGAATAATTGTTGTGACGTCTTCTTCAACGCCTTCAAGTGCTGTAAATTCATGACGTGCACCCTCAACTTCAATAGCGTACATACTAGCACCTGGAAGAGCACTAAGTAAGACTCTACGGAGAGCATTACCGATTGTTAAACCAAATCCTCTTTCGAGTGGTTCAATGACGAATTTACCATAGTTTTCATTTCCGTCATAGTCAGCTTGGGTGATACCAAATCTTTCAAATGGATTAGCAATTTTCATATTCAATACCTCCTACTAGCCTCTTGGTTTCTTTGGTGGACGGCAGCCATTGTGTGGAATTGGAGTAGTATCAACGATGGATAATACTTGTAATCCAGCGACTGCTAAACTTCTAATTGCGCCTTCTCTACCTGGGCCTGGACCCTTAACATCAACGTCAAGTTGTCTAATGCCTTGATCATATGCAACTTTACCAGCAGCTTCTGCAGCTTGCATAGCAGCAAATGGAGTAGATTTTTTAGCTCCTTTGAAACCTTGTGCACCAGCTGATGACCATGCAATAGCATTACCTTGTTCATCACAGATAGTGACAATAGTATTGTTGAAAGTAGCGTGAATGTGTGCGACGCCACGTGTAAATGAACGTTTAATTTTCTTTTTACGTGTTGTGGTTTTTGTTGCCATATTATTCTTCTCCTTTCACTATTAGCCTTGAGGAGCCATCTTCTTATTAGCGATGGTTTTTCTTGGGCCTTTTCTTGTACGGGCATTAGTTTTTGTTCTTTGTCCGTTTACAGGTAAACCTCTTTTATGTCTGATACCTCTATAGCATCCGATTTCAGTTAATCTTTTGATGTTAAGAGCGACTTCTCTACGGAGATCACCTTCTGTTTTGTAATTACCAATCTCGTTACGGATTGCACCGAGTTGATCATCTGTTAAATCTTTGACTCTGATACCGCCATCAACTTTTACAGCTTTGCAAATTTCTTCGGCAGTATGACGACCAATACCATAAATATATGTAAGAGCGATTCTTACTGGTTTGTCGTTAGGAATATCAACACCAACTAAACGTGCCATATTCTTTTCCTCCTTTATTAACCTTGTCTCTGCTTATGCTTTGGGTTTGAGCAAATGACCATAACTTTGCCTTTTCTCTTAATAACCCTGCATTTTGGGCAGATAGGTTTGACTGAAGGTCTGACTTTCATATTTTCTTTCCTCCTAATTCGTTTTCTATTTGAAACGATAAGTAATGCGGCCTCGTGTTAAATCATAAGGCGAGATTTCTACTGTAACTCTATCTCCTGGGAGAATGCGTATGTAGTTCATACGGATTTTTCCAGAAACGGTGGCCTGAATTACAACGCCATTTTCGAGTTCTACTTTAAAGTTTGCATTTGGTAGACACTCTTTGACGATCGCCTGCACTTCGATGACATTATCTTTAGACATATTGTTTTAACTCCTTACTTTCTTCTTCAGTTAAGGTGATAATCTTTAATCCCTCCTCAGTTAAGACTACTGTATTTTCATAATGGCAAGTTAACTTTCCATCTTTAGATACCGTTGTCCATCCATCTGGAAGAATTCTAGTTTGATATTTGCCTTCTAACACCATTGGTTCAATAGCAAGAGCCATACCAACTTTAATTGCAGGCCCAGTTCCTTCATTTCCATAGCATAGAACAGCAGGATCTTCATGCATTGAGCTACCAATACCGTGTCCGGTGGCATCACGAGTAACACTATAACCGAACTTGTTAACGTAGGCTTCGATTGCGTGGCTTATGTCTCCAACATGATATCCAACTTGGAAGAATTTAATTCCTTCAAAGAATGATTCACGTGTGACTCTTACTAGTTGTTTTACTTTTTCGGAACATACTCCAACTTCAAACGTTCTAGTCGCATCAGCGCAATAGCCTTTATAATTCGCTACAACGTCAAGAGAAACAATATCGCCTTCCTTAAGAATGATTCTCTTACTAGGAATTCCGTGAATAAGAACATTATTCACAGAAACACATGTCATTGCTGGATATTCATAATACCCTTTGCATGGACCTGTGCATCCATTCTCAGTGATGACTTTTTCTGCTAACTCATTAATTTCAAACGTGGAAACTCCAGGTTTGATAATGGCTCCGCAAGTCTCGAATACTTTCGCGACTACTTTGCCAGCCTCTTTCATGAGAGCAATTTCTCTTGACGATTTAAGCGTAATCATAATTTAACTAAGTAAGAATTTTTTTACTTCATCGAATAGTGTTTCACTGCCCATTAATGAGTCATACTCAACTAACAAGTTTCTCTTTTGATAGAAATCAAGAAGAGGAGCTGTATCGGCAGCGTAATGTTGTAAACGAACTTTGAGCGCTTCTGCGTTATCATCTTTTCTTTGGTAGAGTTCTCCACCACATTTATCACATATACCTTCTTTCAAAGGCTTTTTGTTAACAATGTGATATGGAGCACCACATACCTTACAGACAAGACGTCCGGAGATACGCTTTATAAGTTCTTCTTCGTCACACTTGAGACTGATAACAGTTTCAATTGGACGATTTATCTCTTTAGACATGACTTCAAGAGCTTCCGCTTGAGGGATAGTTCTTGGAAATCCGTCTAATAAGAATCCGTTTTCGCAGTCAGGTCTTGCTAATCTATTTTTTAGCATTTTGATAGTAACCTCATCAGGGACGAGGTGGCCATCATCAATATAACTCGCTGCAAGTTTGCCTAGCTCAGTTTTATTAGAAATTTCCTCGCGGAACATATCTCCAGTAGAGATGTGTGTCATTCCTAATGAAATGAGTTGCTTTGCTAAAGTGCCTTTTCCAGCACCTGGAGGACCCATTAAGATGATATTCTTCTTCATGGGACCTATTGACCTCCACCTGCGACAACTTCATCAAATGATTTACCTGCGAGAAGTCCATCAATTTGAGAGTTAAGTTCAAGTGCAACACCAACAACGATGATTAAGCCAGTTCCACCTAATGCAAGAGCTTGGCCGTTAGCGCCAAAGATTCCTGACATTGTTAATACTGGTGGGAGTGCTGCAATAAATGCGAGTGATAATGCACCGATACAAGTGACACGGTTAAGAACTTTTCTAATGTAACGTTCTGTTTCATTACCAGGTCTAATACCTGGGATGTAAGAACCGTTCTTGTGGAAGTTCTCAGCCAATTGTTGAGGATTGATTTATAAATTCGCGTAGAAGAATGTAAATGCAATTGTGAGGACTAAATAGATAATTAAGCCCCATGGCATGTACCATCCACCTGGCATCTCATAAAGAGTGGACATGTTGAAGATGTTGAGCCATGAATCACTTGCATGATCAGGGTCTATAAACGCGACGATGATACTTGGTGTCATTAAGATTGAGCTAGCGAAGATAACTGGAATAACACTAGCGGAGTTAATCTTAATTGGTAAGAAGCTTGCCTTTGCCATACTTTGAGTTTGGCCACCCTTTCCAGAGTGTTGGACAGGAATCTTACGTTTTGCAAGTTCTGTAAATGTGACGAATGAGATAATGAGTAAGTAAGCTAAGACATATAACAAGAATTGGAATACGCCTCTGATTGCTTGTACATCACCTTGCGCCATAATGTTTGGACCACAGTAGTTCATGAATGCTGTAGTCATTTGTGTTGGTAAACCAGATACGATACCAGCAAAGATGATCATAGAGATACCATTACCGATACCCTTAACAGAGATTTGGTCACCAAGCCACATAACAAGCATACTGCCAGCAAGTAATACGATAACAATATAAATGTATGTAAATACTGGATTTGTAGCAGTATTGAATGTAATGTATTGGGAATTCTCCATTGTTTTGATAATTCCATAGGCTTGAACAGCACCTAACATAAGAGTTAAGTATCTTGTAGCCATTTCCATCTTTTTACGGCCATATTGTCCTTGACGTTTTAATTCAGATAATGCTGGTAAAACGTCAGTGGATAATAATTGGACGATAATTTGAGATGTGATGTATGGAGAAACACCAAGAGCGAAGATTGAGAAACTTTGAAGTGTTCCACCACCCATTAAGTTCATTAAGCTTAAAGGGTTGTTTCCACTTAAGAATTGACCAAGTTCGCTAGCTTTATCGATGACAACACCTGGAACAGTGATTTGTGCACCGATACGGAATACGAAGAGAATTAAGATCGTAAATAGAATACGATTCATAATCTCCTTATTTTTTAATATTGAAGCGATTTTCTTCATATTACATCACCTCAATTTTTCCACCTGCATTAACAATAGCAGCCTCAGCGGATTTAGAGAAAGCGTTAGCTTGAACAGTTAAGCTCTTTGTGAGAGTTCCTGCACCTAAAACTTTTATTCCATCACGTTCATTTTTAATTAATCCAGTTTCAACGAGTAAAGCTGGGGAGACTACTGTGCCGTTTTCGAATCTCTCTAATGCGGACACGTTAATGGTGGCATAATTGATATGATTAACATTCTTAAAACCACGTTTTGGTAAAGCTCTCCAAAGTGGTAATTGACCACCTTCGAAACCTAAAGCGACACCACCACCGCTACGAGCGTTTTGACCTTTATGACCTTTACCAGCTGTTTTGCCGTTACCAGATCCAAGACCACGACCCTTACGATAGTGTTCGCGACGTGAGCCTTCAGTGTATTGAAGTTCATGCAATTTCATATTATGTGCACCTCCTAATTTCTATTCTCTGCAAATGTAGTTAATTTACAGTTTATTCTTTGCCACGAAGCTCTTTCATAGCTTTGTAGCTCTTGAGGTTATTTAAGCCTTGGTTAGTAGCTCTAATGATATTGATTGGAGCTCTTGAACCATAAACTTTTGAGCAAACGTTTTGGACACCTGCAAGTTCGAGGATAGCTCTAACTGGGCCACCTGCGATAATTCCAGTACCTTCAGGAGCTGGTTTTAAGTAAACATTACATGCGCCATATTTACCAACGACCTCGTGGGAGATAGTTGCACCTTTTACGAGGTGAATGTTGAATAAGTTTTTCTTTGCTGCTTCGCTAGCTTTCTTAATAGCATCTGGTACTTCAGCTGCTTTTGCTAAAGCAAAGCCATATCTACCCTTGTGGTCACCGATGACTACGAGAGCAGTGAATTTCATTCTACGTCCACCTTTGACGGTTTTACTAACACGGTTGATGAATACAACACGTTCTTCAAACTCTTTTGGTTCGTCTTTTCTATCTCTTGGAGCACGTCTGTCTGGGCGGCCACCTTTACGGTCACCACGTGGTCCACGTGCTGGACGATCTGCTTTTGCTTCTGCTTTTGGAGCTTCTTCAGCTGGTGCTGCTTCAGCAACAACTGCTTGTTCTGTTTTTTCTTCTAACATATTCATTTGCTCCTCCATTAGAATTCTAAGCCAGCTTCACGAGCTGCTTCTGCCAAAGCTTTGATACGTCCATGATAGATGTAACCAGAACGATCGAAGACTACTTTTTTGATTTTCTTAGCAACTGCTTTTGTAGCAATGTCTTTACCGACTGCTGCAGCTGCTTCAACATTGGAACCGTTATCGAGTTTTAAAGCCATTGAACTTGAAGAAACAAGTGTAACGCCTTTAACATCATCAATAATTTGAGCTTCAATGTTTTTATTACTACGGTAGACACAGAGTCTAGGAGTTTCAGCTGTACCAGAAATTTTATTTCTAACACGAGCATGTCTTCTTAAACGAGAGACATTTTTGCTTTCTTTACTAATCATAACTCTTACCTACCTTCCTATTTACCTGCACCAGCACGTTTACCTTCTTTAGTAACAACGTGTTCGCCTTTATAACGAATACCTTTACCTAAGTATGGTTCTGGAGGTCTAACTTCTCTAATTAAAGCAGCAGTTTGACCAACAGCTTGTTTGTCAATACCTTCAACTTTAATGTTGACTAAGTTATCAACAGAAACTTTAACGCCTGTTTCAGGTTTGATAATGACTGTATGTGAGTAACCAGCCCAAATTTCAATGTTTTCACCTTTCATTTGTGCTTTGTAACCAATACCAATCATTTCAAGTTCTTTAACATAACCTTTGGAAACACCTATGATAGCGTTATTAACGTTAGCACGGACTGTACCATGGTTTTGTTTGATTTGTTTTGTATCGTTAGCTCTCTTGAAAGAGACAACGTTACCTTCAACACTCATAGAGATGCCATTGTTTAATGCAACGTAGAGTGTTCCTTTTGGTCCAGTAACTTTAACTTTGTTATCAGCTTGTTCAACTGTAACACCAGCAGGAAGTTCGATATGTTTATTACCAATACGAGACATAATCTATCCTCCTATTACCAGACGTAGCAAATCACTTCACCACCAACACCAAGTGTACGAGCTTTAGCGTCTGTCATAACACCTTGTGATGTGGAAATGATTGCGATACCTAAACCTTTAAGAACTCTTGGAAGTTTTTCACAACCAACGTTAACTCTTAAGCCAGGTTTAGAGATTTTCTTTAAGCCAGAGATGACTTTAGTGCCATCTGCAGCGTATTTGAGTGTGATTGCTAATTCTTTTTTAACTTTGCCAGTTACTTTGTAATCAGCAATGAAGCCTTCTTCTTTAAGAATACGAGCAATTTCTGCTTTCATCTTGCTAGAAGGCATTTTAACTTTTTCATATTTAAGTGCATTTGCATTGCGGATTCTTGTAAGCATATCCGCGATTGGATCTTGCATCATGTGTTATTTACCTCCTATTACCAAGATGATTTTTTCATGCCAGGAATTTCGCCTTTGTAAGCTAATTCTCTTAAACAAATACGGCATAATTTGAATTTGCTATATACAGAGTGAGGACGTCCACAACGTTCACAACGTGTATATTCACGGACCTTATATTTTTGAGGTCTGGAGCAACGAACTTTTAAACTTGTTTTTGCCATTGTAGAACTCCTTTCTCTATTTATGGAAAGGCATACCTAATAATTCTAATAAGGTATATGCCTCAGCATCTGTTTTTGCAGTAGTGACGATAACAACGTCCATACCACGAACCTTTGCGACTTTATCGTATTCGATTTCAGGGAAGATTAATTGTTCCTTGATACCAAGTGTGTAGTTACCACGACCATCGAAAGCGTTTTTAGAAACACCACGGAAGTCACGAACACGTGGGAGAGCGATAGAGACTAACTTATCTAAGAAGTCCCACATTCTTAAACCACGAAGTGTAACTTTACATCCAATTTCTTGACCTTCACGAACTTTGAATGTAGCAATAGATTTCTTTGCTTTTGTAATAATAGGTTTTTGACCTGTGATTTGAGCAAGTTCAGCGACTGATTCTTCTAAACGTTTGCTATCTGTTGTTGCATCGCCAACACCGATATTGATAACGATTTTAGCTAATGCAGGGATTTGCATTGTGGAAGAGTAGCCATATTTTTCCAAGAGAGCTTTTCTAACTTCGTTTTCGTATTTAGTTTGTAAACGGTTAACGATAGCTGCTTTCTTATTGCCCTTACCTGTTTTCTTGCTAACTTTCTTAGCTGCTGCTTTTGGAGCTTCTGCTTCTGCTACTGCAGGTGCTTCTGCCTTAGGAGCTACTTTTTTAGCTGTGCTTGTGGACTTTTTAGTGCCAGTAGCTTTTTTGATTTCTTCTGCCATTTTCTAATTCCTCCTTATAGCACAGTTCCGCTCTTCTTAGCGACGCGGACTTTTTTACCTTTGACTTCTTTATGACCAATTCTTGTTGGTTTCTTTGTCTTAGGATCAACTAACATGACGTTACTAGCATCGATTGGAGCATAGATTTCAACGATACCACCGTCAGGGTTTTGTTGTGTTGGTTTTTTATGTTTTTTACGGACGTTAACGCCTTCAACGACAACACGGTTTAATTCTGGGATAACCTTTTGGATTGTGCCAGTTTTGCCTTTGTCGCGACCAGCAATGACGATAACTTTATCACCTTTTAATAAGTTCATCAGTCATACCTCCTTATAAAACTTCGGAAGCGAGGGAAACGATTTTCATAAATCCTTCGATTCCTTTTTCACGAAGTTCACGAGCGACAGGACCAAACACACGTGTGCCTACAGGTGCGTTATCATCATTAATAATAACGACTGCATTGTCATCAAATGCGATTTGAGAACCATCTTTTCTCATGATTTGCTTCTTAGTTCTAACGACGACACATCTTACGACGTCGCCTTTTTTAACTTTACCGTTTGGGATAGCATCTTTAACTGCTGCTAAGATGATGTCACCAACGTAGCTAGATTTTCTATAAGAACCACCATAGAGGTTGAATGCACGAACACTTCTAGCACCACTGTTATCTGCGACAACAAGGTTGGTTTCCTTTTGGATCATTATTCTTTATCCTCCTTTGGTTCTTCAGCTTTAGCATCATCTTCGATTTTTGCTTCGAGGATTTCTTCTTTTAATTCTGCTTCAGCTTCTTTAACTGATAAGACAGCTTTCTTATCAATGGAGACTAATCTCCATCTTTTACTTGCGGAGAGTTTACGGCAAGCCATGATAGTGACTGTGTCACCAACTTTAGCTTGGTTCTCTTCGTCGTGAGCATAGTATTTCTTACCGTATTTAACACGTTTTCCATACTTGCTGTGTTTTTTATGAGTTTCAACAAGGACGACAATTGTTTTGGCGTTCTTGTCAGAGACGACTACACCTTGAACTGTAGCACGTGCTGCAACATTTCTTTCCATCTACAATTTCCTCCTTATTTATTCTCTGCTAATTCTCTTTCGCGTAATACTAAGTTAACGCGTGCAATGTCTTTTCTAACTGTGATGACATCTTCACCTCTTTCGAGTGCTCCGACAGCTTTCTTTCTACGGAGTTCGAAGAGTTGTTCTTTAAGTGAGTATAATTTTTCTTTTAACTCACTCGTAGATAATTCACGAACTTCATTAATTTTCATAAATCTTACTCACCTTTCTTAATAACTTTACATTTGATTGGGAGTTTGTAAGCTGCTAAGCGAAGTGCTTCCATCATGTCTGATTCTGCAACACCTGCGATTTCAAACATGCAGCAACCTTTCTTAACTACTGCTACCCAATCTTCTGGAGAACCTTTACCAGAACCCATACGAACTTCAGCAGGCTTTTTAGTCTTTGCTAAATGTGGGAAGATTCTGATCCAGATTTGTCCACCTCTTTTTGTATAACGGGACATGACGATACGAGCTGCTTCGATTTGGCGAGTTGTAATCCATGCGCCTTCTAAAGCTTGTAAGCCATATTCACCAAAGGCTACTGTTGTTCCGCTTTTACAATGTCCTTCGTATTTAATGATGTGAGGACGACGATACTTAACACGTTTTGGTTGTAACATGACTATTCTCCTTTCCCATTATTCTTTTTAGAAAGTTCAGGACGGATTTCGCCACGGCAGATCCATACTTTAACACCTAAACGGCCATATTGAGTTGCTGCAGAAACTGCTGCATAGTCAATATCACTTCTAAGTGTATGAAGTGGGACAACACCTTCACGGTATCCTTCGCTTCTAGCAATATCAGCACCACCTAAACGGCCACCGACAGATGTCTTAATACCTTTAGCGCCTGCTTTACGTGTTTTTTGAATTGCTTTCTTTTGAACTGTTCTAAAGCTTGCTCTTTCTTCTAATTGCTTTGCAATTGTTTGAGCAACGATAGTTGCATCTAAGTCAGGATTCTTGACTTCGATGACATCAACTCTAACTTCTGCGCCAGAATAAATCTTAGCTAATTTAGATTTGATGACTTCAACGTTCTTGCCTTCTTGTCCGATGACAACACCTGGACGAGCGACAAATAACATAATTGTGAGCTTATAGCCTTTGTCTGTCTTAACTCTTTCGATTTCGACATGGCTTAATAATGCATCTTTGAGAGATGATTCAAGATATTCACGAGCTTTGATATCTTGATTGAGGAATAAGCTGTATTCTTGATCGTTTGCGTACCAACGAGAATTCCAATTCTTGTTGACACCGATTCTCATACCAACTGGACTAACTTTATGACCCATTGTTTCTCTTCCTCCTATCTCATCTTAACAACCACATAGAGGTGGCTGTTTCTTTTAACTAAGCCTGATGCTGAACCTTTAGCTCTTGGTAAGTATCTCTTCATTCTGAGACCATCATTAGCCCAGATTTTAGCGATATATAAGCTTTCTTCATCCATACCGAAGTTGTTAATTGCATTAGCAGCTGCGGATTTAATTAATTTAGTAATAGGTTCGCATGCAGCGCGATTAGTATTAGCGAGAATTCCTAATGCCACTTTGACATCTTTGCCACGAACTAAGTCCATAACAAGTCTTGCCTTACGTGGAGTTAATCTCACATTCTTAGCAATTGCTGTTGCTTCTGTTGGCATTGGCTTTTTAGGAGCTTCTGCTTTCTTTTCAGCTTTCTTTTCAGCTTTTGCTTCAACTTTTTCTTCTTTTTTAGCAGCTGCTTTCTTAGCAGGTGCTTTCTTTGCTTTAGGAGCTTCTTCAACAGGAGCTTCAACTTTTACTGCTGCTTCTTTAACTTCTGCTGCTTTTTTAGCAGTAGATGTTTTCTTTGCAGTTGTTTTCTTTGTTTCTGCCATGTATCAGTCCCTCCTATTATTTACCAGCTGCTGCAGCTTTATCTTCAGCAGTGTGGCCTGTGTGTCCTGTGAATTTTCTTGTTGGAGCAAATTCACCTAATTTGTGACCGACCATATCTTCTGTAACGTAAACAGTGATATGTTCTTTTCCGTTATAAACCGCAAAGGTGTGGCCAACAAATGATGGATAAATTGTTGAACGTCTTGACCATGTTTTGATGATCTCTTTTTTGCCAGCAGCATTAAGAGCATCAACTTTTTTAGTAAGATAGGCATCAACGAATGCGCCTTTTTTCAAACTTCTTGCCATAATTCATTTCCTTTCTTTACGATTACTTAGCGTTGCGGCGTCTTACGATTAATTTACCGCTTGCTTTCTTGAGGCTTCTTGTCTTGACACCAAGAGCACGTTTGCCCCATGGAGTACGAGGTGCATCACGTCCAACTGGACATTTACCTTCACCACCACCGTGTGGGTGATCGATAGGGTTCATAACGCTACCACGAACTGTAGGTCTTGTACCAGCCCATCTTGTTTTACCAGCTTTACCTTTGTTAACAAGATTCCAATCGTCGTTACCAACATAACCGATTGTTGCTTTACATTCGCCTAAGATTTTTCTCACTTCAGATGATGCTAAACGGACCATTACGTATTTTCCTTCAGCACCGAGAACTTGTGCAGCAGCACCAGCTGCTCTACAAAGTTGTCCACCATTTCCAGGAACTAATTCAATATTGTGAATGAATGTACCTTCTGGAATGTTCTTTAACTTCATTGCGTTACCTGGCATGATATCTGCGACATCGCCAGACATAACTTTATATCCTATTTTGATATCCTTAGGTGCGAGAATGTATCTCTTTTCTCCATCAGCGTAAGCGACTAAACAGATGTTTGCGTTACGGTTTGGATCATACTCGATCGTTTTGATGAATCCTGGGATATCATCTTTATCACGTTTGAAGTCAATAATACGGTATTTACGCTTATGACC
>JAEEGJ010017770.1_pt1 | contig 16004 bp, 20 predicted proteins | sample 8958761 | NCBI WGS metagenome assembly JAEEGJ01 (sample SAMN16246546, study PRJNA631951) | gut metagenome | biome: gut microbiome; feature: rumen; material: RS-attached | host: Bos | place: Iran: Karaj | collected 2018-10
AAACTATCTTTCTTTTCATTGTTCATACCCCTCAAAATCAGATCCCCTTATTTGGGATTATACCACCACGTATGAGATTGTGGGACATTTCGAATGACAACATATATCAGATATGTTAGCATTTTCAGATATTTCAAAAAGCACATTGGGGACACGCCTCATTATATAACATATTTATTGTATTTTTATCGAATTTCGGGCGAATTTCGATTTTGACGTACAGTTTTGGCAAAGTTCCTTACGTATATATAGAGGAACATTTTTTCTGAGTTCCTTATTCTCCCCGCTCTCCATCTCAAATTACATACCGCGAAAAACTGAGTCCAAAGCTTGCGGCTAACTGCTTCTATGTAACAGGGACCAAAGCTTCGCGGAATAAAAACAAGGAGGTGATTTGCTTTGAGTGCAAATCTCGCAAACATTCTCGGAATAACGAGATCAGATATCATGTTCAAGGACGAAAAGGAGATCATGGAGAGTAAACTTCCCAAGATCCACGAAATCCCCATTGAACTGATAGATCCCTTCCCCAACCATCCGTTCAAGGTACGGATGGACGATGACATGTACCAGCTCGTAGAGAGCATCAAGGAACAGGGCCTCATCACCCCTCTCCTGCTGCGCCCAAAAGAAGATGGACGGTATGGGAAAAAATCAAGAGCGGAATCAGGAATACCTCATTTGTTACCTACCACAAGCTCTACCAGCGTTATATAGAACCGAAGTTCGGCAAAACTATGCTCAAAGACTTAAGCTACAGTAAGGTCGTAATGTTTTACAAAGAGCTTCTTGAGGATCGAGGGCTTGGAATTTCAAGTGTTAATAACGTAAATGTAGTACTCTCAATGATCCTCAATGTTGCTATCAGAGACGGTGTATTAAGGACAAACCCCTGCACCGGAGCGATGAAAGAGCTTAAGCGTAAATACGCAGGCACCAAAAAGGACGTAAAGGCTTTAACGAAGGCTGAACAGGAAGTTTTCGAAGATTTCCTCAGCAAACCGGGAATATTTCACTGCTTATATCCTTTGATAACAGTAATGCTGTATACAGGAATTAGAGTCGGTGAACTCGGAGCCATGAGATGGGCTGATGTCGATTTTGAGAAAAACGTGATTGAAATCTCGCACACTCTCGTTTTCGACGAAAGCACAGATCACAAAGGCAGCGTTTTTACCTTGAATCCGCCGAAGACAAAGACAAGTGAACGAACGATCCCCATGAACCCCAAAGTCAGAGATGCTCTGCTGCGGGAGAAGAACCGCCAAATGGCAAACGGGATCAAGTGCAGCGTAACGATTGACGGATTATCAGACTTTGTCTTCCTTGACGATAAAGGCGGGTTGTTCCATTACAAGAAGCTTAATCACCGTCTGGACAGGATCTCGTCTGCAATAGACAGCGAGATCAAGAGCAAGGGTACGGTAAATGGTCTTACCTCCTTCCCTCACGTTCACAACCATATGCTGAGGCATACGTTTGCGACAAGAATGAGAGAAGCCGGTGCTGACATCAAGGCAACAGCGGACATAATGGGTCACACCGAAGTCGAGTTAACGCTGAACACCTATACCGATGCCAGTGAAGATTTCAAAAGACAGGAAATCGCACTACTTGATGTCCTCAATACAAAACAAGTGATATGAGCTCAAAGCTTAAACCAAAATTTAAACCAATAAATATTAGACATTTGTAGGTTTTCGTAGGTTTATTTTGGATAAGGTTTTCAGACGAAAAATCCGTAAGAACCGCTAAAACAAGGCTTTTCAAGGCAAAACAAAAGGGTCTGCCAAACTTGGCAAACCCTCTATGGTGGGAAGAGGTGGTTCCCAACACCAAAACCCAGAACTCAATAAATTCAGGGGTTTTCGGGTTTTCAAGCCATCAAAACAAGCTCAACTTACCACGAATTTACCACAAATTTACAACATTTTTCAAAAGAGAATGAGAGCACGAAAACGTCTGGATCTTCAATCCAGACGTTTGATTTTTGCAATGCTATTAACTTTTCAAGAATTATTTCACTTTATAAATCTGAGAAGGAAATCTGTTACACCGATTATGGTAAACCCGTTCTCATCACGGGTTTCCTTGACAGGCCTGTTGATCACCAACACCTTCTGTACCGGATCTTTAAGCAATTCGAACGGTTTTATCTCTCTTGCCCGTGTACTTTCATCCGATATGTTTTCTGCGATTTGAATATAGTAGGCTCTGTTTCCCTTTATTGCGCGGAAATCGACTTCGTTTGTTTTTCTGACAGACTGTCCGTTCTTGTTCTTTTCAATAGAATCAAAAACTCCAACACTTACAGAATAGCCGTTATAGCACAGCTCATTGAACACAATGTTTTCCAGCATCTGTCCCTCATCAGGGAACGCAAAATCAAGCCTGGCATTTCTTAATCCGGTGTCAGTGAAATAATACTTTCTAAGCGCACCAATCTCTTTTTTGCCTTTTATGTCGTATCTTCTTGCTTCTGATAGGATAAAAGCATCCTTAAAGTAACTGATATAACTTTCGATCGTGTATTTATTTAAATCAGCCTGACTTCTGGATTTATATGTATTGGATATCTTTTCGGAATTTAGTAGTTCTCCCGTATACATGCTTAAAACATTGCACAATTCGTCTAACGCATCACTGCGCCGAAGATGATTATGCTCGATGATATCTGCAAAATACGTTGTTTCAAAAAGTCTTTTAAGATATTCTTTCTTGTCTTCAGAACCTTTTAAAACAGCCAAAGGCATACCTCCGAATTGCATATATTCATAAATTGCTTCCGCCTCATATCCGCCTCTGTAGTTATAGTATTCTTCGAAAGATAATGGTGAAAGATGGATGTTTGTAGCTTTGTCTCTGAATTCCGTGACTATATCGGAAGACAGCATCTTTGAATTTGAGCCGGTCACATAAAGATCAATATTCTTCTCTCGGGACAGCCCCAAAACCACTTCAACAAAAGTTACTGTATCATCGTCAGTTTTCTTCGCTGGGACATGCTTTCCGTCAGTCAGATTCGGATTCACTATAGGATAGACCTTTTGTATTTCGTCCAGGAAAATAAAGTACATGTCCTGACCAATGCATAGATTTCTAATGTGTTCGCCTAAATAGACAGGATCGCGGTACCTGACATTTTTATCGTCATCCAGTTCAAGAATGATGATATTATTCTCACTTACTCCCTGAGAAATGAGGTATTTCTTATATATCTCCTTCAGCAAAAAGGACTTTCCGCATCTTCTGATACCGGTTATTACCTTAGGGAAACCATTCTCACGTGATTCTATAAGCTGCTTTAAATATTTGTCTCTGTTGATCATGCTATTCCTCAATTCTGTAGAATTCTACACTTTTTACGAATAGATTGTACTGCGATTTTTCGTTTAATTCAATAAATCTGTAGAATTCTACACTTTTGAAGAATAACAGTTCAAAGCTTAAACCCAAATTTAAACCAATCAATATTGGACATTTGTAGGTATTCGTAGGTTTGTTTTACTATCACCCATTTGTACCATTATTTGTAAATTCAGATCACAACAGCCGCCTGTTTCCTGCACTGTCACTGACAAGTTCCCTAACTGATCAGGATGCATTTCAAAAAAAATGCACGCCACAATAATTGATCCCCCGAGATTGTTTCTCGAGGGATCACACTTAAATCAGCTGTTTTACTTGAGCTTAGTATAAAGAACAGCTTTTCCATTATCTCGTCAGAATACTTATTGGCACACTTATGCACAAGGTTAAATTCTGCATGCCCGAATATATGATTCTTAAAGTCGGCGGTATTCTCAGCTTCTTCCAATATTTTTCCGTCATAAACAAGCACGGCTCCGAAAGTATCGAATCCCTTCTTGCCTGCACTGATAGCTAATTCGTAGCATCTTCTCATGTATTTCCCTTGATTACTGTTCATTTCAAAACTCCATGCATTTTTGCCATTTTTTCCTACGTATAAGTAGAGGAGTTTTTACTACCCCGCGACTTCAACCTGTATTCTACCGGTGTCATGTAATTCAAGGATTTCTTGATCCTTTTGGTATTGTAATACTTAATATATTTGTGGATCTCACGTCTTAGTGTTTTGAAATCCGTCCACTCATTAGGGTAGATCAGTTCCTTTTTCAGAAGTGCAAAAAATGTTTCTGCAGCGGCATTATCAAGGCAATTTCCGGTTGATGACATACTGCGAAGATAGCCTAATGAGTTCAGTAACTTAATGTAGTAAGTCGCACAGTAGAACCATCCACGATCGGAATGAAGAATCGGCCGGCAATCAGGCTGCTTATAATGTGCGAATCTTACTGTTTTCAAAACCGCTTTAAGATCTGCTTCTTCGGATATGTTATAACCCACGACTTCGCCATTGAACATGTCTATTATCACGGTCAGGTAAACCGTAATATCACCGGATTTGATACGTGTCATGTCGGTAACCCAAATCTCACCGAATCTATCAGTGTGGAAATTTCTCTTAAGAAGGTCTTCACCCTTCTCTCCAAATCGTGGGCTATATGTCATAAAAGGCTTATCCGATTCAGTTTCGACCTTGATTTTACGCTCGCATTTCAAGCCCTCTTCATTCATCAATCGCTGAACAAGTTTATGGTTAACGTGATAGCCTCTTGCATCCAGTTCGGCGGTAATGCGTCGGTAACCATAGCTTCGGTAGTTTTCCTCGAAAACAGCATGAATTTCCTTGCGGACTATTTCGTAATCATTTTGAGCAATGCCTTTTGTTCTTTTCATATGACTCACCTCTATAAAAGTATAAACACAAGGGGTTCATATCGGCAAGGGGGTCACAACGAATGCTACTGGCAGATCAAATTCGCATCGGAAAGGTGTATGCCTAAAAAAAACAAGCCTTCTCGGTGGTTTACATCGAGAAGGCTGTATATTTCACCAAAGGGTTCACATCGGGAACGGGGTTCACTCCATAAATAAGAGGGTTAGTTAGTAAATTTTACAATTTCAACTACTTTAGCAGAATAATTTTGAAGATTATCTCCATATTTATTGCTAAGTTTTTTATCAATAACTTTACCATTATATTTATAGCTTGAAAGGGTCTTTGTATGCCACTTAGAAGTTGTAGCTTCAATTTCAAAATAGTCAACATGCTTCTCAACTTCATCAGATTCATCATCAACATATACATGAGAAGTTACTTTAACCTTAACAATTGCAGTACCCTTAGAAGGTACAGGTGTTGCAGTAGGCTTAGGTTTCTCAGTAGGCTTAGGTGTATTTGTAGGAGCCTTTGTTGTAGCAGGCTTTTTTGTAGGTTCAGGCTTCTTTGTGGAAGCAGGCTTCTTATCAGGAGCCTTGGTAGGTTTTACTGTACCACCATTATGATTCTTATGAGTTTCAGCTGCGTTTTTATCATTACCAAAGTCAATGTCGTTGTTCTTATAGTTAGATTCAACTGTAGACTCAATTGTAGAATTTTCAATTGTTTCTGTTGTTTCTTCAGTTGTTTCGGAAGTTTCAGTAGTAGTTTCCTTAGTCTCAACTGTTGTTTCTACTGTAGTTGTTGTAGTAGCTTCAGTTGTTGTAGTTGTTGTAGTAATACTTTCAGTAGGAACAAGTTTGCTTGAATTTGTTCCAAAAAAACAGCCGGATAAAAAGAACGAACTTAATGCGATTACAGGAAAAACTATCTTTCTTTTCATTGTTCATACCCCTCAAAATCAGATCCCCTTATTTGGGATTATACCACCACGTATGAGATTGTGGGTTATGAATCAGACAAGCTGAATCTGCGTTTGTGTGTACAAACGCGTTGCTTGCTAATTCATTTTCCATTTTCAGAGGCCTCATTACATACCCACACGGGTAAATACAAATCAAGGAGGTCTTCACTATGAAGAACAACACATTATCAATTTCAGCGAAGTCACTTCTCACACTGGAAGAAGCAGCCGAGTATTTCAACATTGGTGTAAAGAAGAGAGGTGAAAAGTATGGCAATTATGCCCACCGTCTCCGCCAACAATAAAACCTCCCGATTTTTGGCCCGGGAGGTTTTTGTTTTTCAAATCTTTTGAGGTGGAAAACCGAGGTTTATTTTTCAGAATTCATAATGATCTTTTCGAGACCGTAGGGAGTAAAGTCCACATAGACGGCTTGATTAAGTACGCTTCCGAATTGCTTTTTCATATACTCAGGATCGCGAAATGCACGCTTCTTTATTAGGGTGCTCCAGATGAAAAGACCTGCTCCGCAGGCGATTGCAGCCAGAGTGACAAAAAGGAGCGCCAGGGGATTGACGGAACGTTGGAAGAGGACGACACCCATGCCGATAAACCAGCCGACTATTACCACACCGGTAAGTATTGTGTGAAGAGTCATACCGCGTCCGGCGATGAAGGACGGCTTTCCGCCGGCGTTGGGAACCTGAACGGTCTGGCAGTGGGGACACTGGAATATGATCGCTTGGTGGAACTGCGTGCGCGGGGCGAGACTGTCGTAGGGTTGGAGAAAAACGTGTTTCTTCCCGTAATCCGCAATGTGTTTCAGTTGATCGCGAGTATCGAGCGGAAGATTCGATTTGAGGATTTCATGTGCTTTTTCGGGAGAGAATCCCGTGATCGAACCGCCGACGAAAAGATCCTCGGACAGGGTGACCTCCTGGCCACAGGCGGCGCATGTGTATTGGATCGTGATCGGAAGTTTATATTCGGAAATGGATACGTTAACAGTTTTTCCCATATGCTGCCTCCCTGTCTGAATCGGGGCCGTTCTGTCACTTATCTATAAGGTATAATATCGCCGGATGAAAGGCAATGGGGACAGTTATTCCATGAGCCTTATATCGTACAATTTGATCGATTCATCATTACTGCCGATCCTTTCAACATATAATGAATCAACGGTCATTTCGAATGTATCGTCTAATTCTATTTCCTCATCCAACGGCATATTGGCTAAACTGATATGAGGAACATAATTATGTTTATCGCGATGTTCCAATTCACCCGGAATGATACTCTTATAAATGTCATCGCTCATGCTTCTGATGATGTCTATGTTTTCTGTAACATTTAAAAACCTGTAATTGGGTTCACCGGCAGGAGTTGAAACGCCATGACAAGTGATCTTAAACGGTTTGTATTTCTCTGCTATCTTGCTAAGTTTTTCATATAGTTCTTCATCAGAAATATCAGAATCAAAAGGAAACGTCACAGCAATATGCGGTCCTATCTTATCCGCTATGTCATAGTACTTTTTCTGTATCTCTTTAATCTTATTGATATTGGGAAAATCAGCCATTATCAATACATCTCTTTTATTTGAATTATCGAATGCCACAATACCACTCCCCTATGATCCGATAGTTTATCAGAAATTGAGTTTCCTTCCCATCATACAGGACGGATGCTGCTCAAGGAATTCATATCCGGCATCTTTTATATGCTGCATGATGGTCGGTTTCATCTTTATCGGGATGCCAAGTTCAAGGCATTTATCGATTCATTCTGTTAATTATCCGACACCTCGGAAACAAAGTGTTGTTTAAACGCAAATAGCCGTCCGAGGATAATGATCAGTCCGTTTTAAGACGGCCTTTATCATCCGTCATATACGCTTTTGTGCCGAACAGAACTTCTTCAACTTTGTCGGTAGCCATGAATTTGAATCTGTATATCAGATCGTTATCACCCAAATAGAAGCAATATTCACCGTCGAGCGGTAATTTTTTCCTGTAAGCAGGTGTTCCGGCTATCTTAAGGACTTCATCCTTGGCTAACCAGATACGGATACCATTAAGGTCAAATTCGATCTTATCAAATTGGGTAACCATGATAGCGGAAACAGTATCTTCATCGTTAATTGAGTCTTTTTCTTTATAAGCGTTTCCTTTATCCAGACACAGATACATGCACAGATTATTGCCCCTTCTTTCCTCTGCGACATGCCACATCTTTACATAACCTTTTTCATAAAGGTAATCTGTCTCAAATCCTTTGTTTTTGAGATCTTTGACTTTACAGGGAAGTGAGATCTCTTCACCCGCAACCTTCGGAGCACCTGATATCGGATTTGAATCCTTGTCCGGAGTAAAAGGTTTCGAAGACAGCAAACTGCACCCTGCGAGTGACAGGAGCATTATTCCGAAAACAATAAACGCAAAAACTTTCTTCATGTCTTATCCTTAGCTGCCCACTCAAGCGCTGTAGATATTATGTCTTTATGGCCTTCCGGAGTGGACGGAGCAGCCAGGTCATCTTTCAGTCTCCTCATGCCGTCGTATTTTTTCAAATATGGTAACAGGTACGCGAGTTTTATGGTTCCTTTCTGATACTTTGTCCAGATCAGATCTTCAAACTCACTTCTCTCCCAATCATAGATCTTGTCAAAAGATTCTTTATAGTATTCGGTGTAAGCATATTCATAACCGTTATCCCCGGCTCTTTTGATCCGTTTGAATTCTTCGCTGTGTTTTGAATCCGCCTCTTTTTCACGTTTGTCTTTTACAGCCGTTAAGATGAGACCTGCTAAAACTGATACAAAACACACAGCGGAAATAACTGCCAAAACCCATATCTTCATATATACGGCACAGGCACATACAGGCAGCGATAAGACCGCCGCCACTATATAAACCGCTTTATATTCCTTGAGAACATTATGTTTCATATTGCTCAGGCCTCGCGCAATACCGTCACGTTATAATATGCATTGTTGTAGTCGTCGTTATCGAAATCGTTAACGAATTCCGTGGCAACTTCAAAGGCCTTGCCGTTAAAGGTATGAAGCTTTGCCTTTCCCTTGAAGATTATACCCTGGCCGCCGTAAAAAACCATCTGGTCAATGACCTGCTTATAGTCTTCGAGTTTATCTTCGGGCACTTTGCTTATACCGTAATCAGGTCTTCCGAATTCTGCCATTCCCCTTGTGTGGATCCAATATCCGTCTTTTTCTTTGGAGAACATGATGAGCACATGATTCTGGGCATTTACGTCCTTGCCGAAGAAGCGTGAAGCCCATTCTCCCGGTGAATAAAGAGTAAACGTCTGGAGGTCTAAGATCCCTTTTGCGCCCTTATCGATGAAAGCCTCGCAGATGCCGATAACGTTTCTCATATAATCGAGAGTGCTGTCATTTTCGATCTGGCCTCTGATGATGACTACTTTCTCAGCAGTCCTGCAGGTACCGTACAGAGCGCTGTCAGCTTTTTTGAGCAGTTCTCCTATCCCGCCTCCGATAAGTCCGTCTATGTATTCCGAATGTTCAGGCCGGGCCAGCGAAATAATCTCCAGTCCCTCAGGCATACCATCAACATTATGCTTTTTTTGTGATACTTCCAGCTCGTCGCCTGACACACCGAAGACCACATAGAATAAGAACGGCTTATAGCCGATGTCTTCGTAGTACTGTCTCTCATTGCTCATTGTTCTAATCCCCCATTCATATCAAATATGTATCGCTTTACAGGTTCATCAGTCCACACCTGGGCTTCTATATACCGTTCCGGACCATGTGACCCGTCGTCATTCCAGTCCTGCGGCAATCCGTAACGGCCGATGATGTCCAGTATCTCTTCGTAAGTATAGACCTTTTTCCTGTACTCTTTTCCGTCTTTTACGCGCGGGCTGAAGGCCGGCATGGAATCTCCGTAAGTGAACGAGATCTTGCGGGTATCGAACTCTTCTATCGGGATCTTGATAACCCCCGGATCTTCGAACCATGTGCCAAGCCACGGACTGTGTTCCACGACAAGATAATAGGGCGAAGGAATATCCATTATGATACCCTTTTTCTCCGCTTCTTTACGGACTATTCTTTCACAGTTCATGCGTTTGGAGATATACCCTGTATTCCTTTGGGCAGTCAGCGAAGACGGTCTTTCGAGCTTTATCCTCTCAAGAACGGAAAACGCCTCATCCTTCGGCAATGCAGTAAGGCTCTTAAAAGGCCCCGAACGTCTGTCGTAATAATGATAGAGATACAAAAAAACATCCTCCCAAAAAGCTGTCTGCCGTCTTCATTGTACCAAAACAGAAGATTTTTCCGCATCGATTGACGTCAAATACAAAGTAACGTACGAACAGCCAAACACATAAAAGAACCGTAAGCGATAAGCATGGTATAATGAGAAAAATGCTTAAAAATCGGGGTTTGCAACCTTAAGTTGACAGATTGCAAACCCGGGTTGGTGGTCTTGTAAATCGCATCTTTGTTAATCTCAAGCCATCAAACCCAGGAGGAAAAACGAATGACAATCGCTGACAGAATACAGAGCCTCAGAAAACAGAAAGGCATGTCCCAGGAAGAACTCGCTGACTCAGTCGGAGTATCCCGCCAGTCAGTATCAAAGTGGGAAAGCGAGCAGGCAACCCCCGATCTCGATAAAGTAGTGATAATGAGCGAGCTTTTCGATGTAACAACGGATTATCTTCTAAAAGGCATAGAGCCGGTCAAGACAGATGACCATAAGACCATGGCCGACGTGATCGACCAGAAGGTCCTCACCGAGAAAAACGGCAAACGGGCTAAGACCGCCCTTAAATGGTTCCTCATAGGCTTTGGAGTGTTGCTCGGAATAGATTTCATTTCGATGCTCATCTATTTCCTGGTTAACGGCTTCCCTGCCTGATCATTCACAACAATTCATTTCGTAAAGATGCCTGCAAAGCACAGGCTGTTGCTTTAATGCGCCCAAATACAGGAGAAACACCATGAACAAGATAAAAGAATTCATCAGAAACATAAGCCCTTTCAATAGCCGCACGGAGATGCCCGCTGTTCTTTACACAGTCAAAGTCATCCTTATCTTCTATGCCTTCAAGTTCGGAGCGGAACTCGTTGGCGAAGCCCTTGCTATGGCAATCCATTTTGCCTGCGGAAAGAATCCGCTTCAGGGCGAGATGTTCGACAGCAACACGATCACGCTGATTACTTATCTGGGCTACTCGGTCATGATCGCAGTGATACTGCTTTTCTGGAAACTGTTCCAGAAGAAGAATCCGTCCGAGATCGGATTCACAAAGAGCGCAGGAAGTTACTTTACCGGTATTGCTTTAGGAACAGTCATCCTGGCAGCCTGCGTTCTCCCCGTAATGCTCGCCGGCGCACTTAAGTTTAACGGTGTGTTCTCAAACATCGACATTAAGATGGTCCTTCTCATGATCCCCTGCTTCATATTCCAGGGAGCCATGGAGGAAGTGCTCTGCAGGGGAATCGTCCTGCAGCTCCTTATTAAGAAGACACCCGCTTATGTTGCATTTGCGGTCACCGCTGCTTTGTTCACCATTCCGCATCTCGATAACATGGCGCAGGCATCCCCTGCCATTGCAATTGTTGCAGTAGTCAACCTCGTTCTGATCTCACTGGTCTTCTCTCTCCTGACGTTCCGCTTTAAGAACATCTGGGCTGCTTGCGGTCTTCACTCGGTATGGAATTACATCCTTTTCGTCGTTATGGGACTCAACCTGAGCGGAAATGATGAGACCGTAACTGCAGTCTTCGACGTGAGAACAGCAGGAAACAGCATCCTGAACGGAGCAGAATACGGAATAGAGGCAAGCATCATAACAACGGCCGTGCTGGCTCTGGCAGCAGGAATACTTTTCCTGACACTGCCCAAGAGCACAAAGGAAACAGCAGGAATTACTTCTGAGGCCGGGTGTTTGCCTTTGAACGGCTAAGTTTTATCGCAGTGATCAAAAACCTGATGACCGTGATAATGAAGAATACGAAATAGACCGTCATAACAGGTGACGTCGCCATGCTTATGAGCAGTGTGAGAAGACTGCTGTTGCCTGACAGCGCAGGATCGTTCAGCAGTTTATCTCCGCCTGCGATCACATATACCGAACCGAAAGCCGGGGTTATGGCATATACGATGATAAGCATTACCGCTTTGCCCGGCTTATCTTTCCAGGCCTTTTTGGATACAACGAATACCGTAAGGAAAAAGCATATCAGCCCAGTGAGCATGCAGAAGAACATGTAGTAAGGAATTACCGTTCCCGTTCCCATGTGCTTGAAATCGACTGTGCTCCTGAGTGCATCCATATATAACGAATTGTGTTTCAGGAAATGCATCGCACCATCTATAACATTCTTCTGGAACATCGTCATGATGTTCGTAATAAGTATCGCCACAACAAGTGATACTGCCATTCCCGTGATCGTTTTCTTGTAAGTCTTGTCCATGTTTTTCATCCCGGATTTTTTTATTTTGGTTGCCCTAAAACGCAGTAATTATATCATGACAATAAAACGTGATAAAATTGTTTATCAGGCAATGCCTTAAAACTGTTTTCGGAAAGTGACACTATGAAAGCTGACAAAGAGACCCGTGCAACCGGAACACGCAACGGAGCGATCGATTTCCTCAGATTCGCTGCTTCGTTCATCCTGGTACTCCATCACTATCAGCAGGCACATAACGTCTTCATCGACAACGGGATCAATTTCTACAGCGGTCACTTTTACTGGGGACTTTTAGTCGATCTTTTTTTCGTTATCTCGGGCTTTTTCCTTTTGGGTTCCGCCGAAAAGATCCATGACGGACAACTCGGATTCAGGAAATACTATCTTCACCGCTGCGTAAGGCTTCTGCCTCTGGTCGGCGTAACCGCCATAGTCTATTACTTCGTCAACAACTACGTTTATTTCAACATCATGGGGGAATACTGCAAGGCGAGGTCCACCGGAAGCGAGCTCATATTATCCATACTCGGAATGCAGGTCGGCTGGGCAAATCTCGAAGGTTCGCACCTCAACCCTCCGATGTGGTACATCAGCGCACTTTTGATAGCATTCGTTGTTCTCTATCTTATTGTCTCCGTAAGCGGAAAACTCAAGTTCAGCTATATCTACGCGGTCATCGGACTGATCCTTATCTCCATGATGGGAGACCTGTTCGGTCTAAATCTTCCGTTCTTCCAGACAGATGCCAGAAGAGCATATATCGATGTTTCAGCGGGTCTTCTTCTCGCTGTCATCCTCAAAAAGCACAAGGTCAAGGATTTAGGTTACCTTGCGGTTCTCCCGCTCGCGGTCTCAGGCGCTGCCCTCTATCTGGTCGCTCGTGATGCCGAGAGACAGCTTTTCCAGCAGTATGCTTTAGTCTTCCTCTTCTACCCCGCGGTCTTGATCCTTTTCACATCAGAGACCGCAAAGAAGATATTCTCCGGCAAGATCTGGACAGTCCTGGGCGGAGCATCCTTTGACACTTATGTACTGCATTACCTTCTGCTGATCCTTGAAAGATGTGCAAACAAGTACTTTAGCCTCGGTCTAAACTTCGAACACTGGTACATCGAGTACCTTACAGCCATAATGATCTTCGGCATCGGCATCCTTTGCTATCTGTTTGTTGAGCCAAAACTCAAAAAGATCGCCGAAAAAGCCGTAAATCTTATATAACCGGCTCATTTTCACGGCTTTTTAAAAGCTTTTTCGCAAAACGGCATAATATGTTGTATAATATCTGCCGCTTATAATATAAAAAATCAAAGAATATATATGGAGGCCCGACATGAACGAATACATCAAGCAGATATCCGACAGGATCAGGGAACTTCGTGACATATTAGATCTCGACGCAGAAGACGTCGCACGCAATATAGGCGTCAGCAAGGACGAATACCTGGCGTATGAGACCGGCGCAAAGGAGATCCCGATCAGCCTTCTCTACAAGGTTGCTGAGATGTTCAGGGTCGATCCCACAGTCCTCATGACCGGCGACGTCCCGAGAATGGACGATTACACGGTCGTAAGAGGCGGCAACGGCGTCAAGGTCGAGCGCTATCCCGGCTATTCGTTCAGCGCTCTGGCATTCAACTACAAGCACAGACAGATGGACCCCATGATCGTTACCCTCTCAAAGTCTGAGACGGCAGAGCTCGTTAAGCACGGCGGCCAGGAATTCAACTACGTCATCGAGGGCACCATCAAGGTAGTCGTAGGCGACCGCGAGTTCACGCTCAACGCAGGCGATTCCATCTACTTCAACCCTGAGAAGCCTCACGGCCAGAGGGCAGTCACGGACAACGCAAAGTTCCTGACGATAATCAACGGTTAATACCTCAAGGAGAAACACGTAAATATGAGCTTACTGGAAAGATTTGTCGAGAGAGTTGACTTCGACAGTTACGAAGATTTCAAGCAGAACTTCAAACTGAAAGTCCCGAAGGATTTCAACTTCGGTTTCGACGTAGTCGATGTTTATGCTGACACTGAGCCTGAGCGTGAAGCACTCATCTGGTGCGACGACAACGGCAATGAGAAGCATTTCACATTCACCGACATCAAAGAGAAGAGCAACCGCGTAGCCAACATGTTCAAGGGTTTGGGCATCAAGAAGGGCGACAGGGTCCTCATGATCCTCCGTCAGCGTCCTGAAGTCTGGTTCACCATGGTCGGTCTCCACAAGCTCGGCGCGGTCGTTATCCCCGCAACATTCCAGCTCGAGTACCACGATATCGTTTACCGCTGCAACGCGGCTAACGTTAAGATGATCGTCTGCGCAGACGACCAGTGGATAATCGACAACGTAAACAGCGCACGTCCCGACTGCAAGACAGTTCAGATCTGCAGCGTTATCGGCAAAGCACCCGAGGGGTGGCGTTCGCTTACCGACGACATCGATGCGGCTTCTCCTGTTTTTGACAGGCCCACAGGCGATGAGGCTACACACAACGAAGACCCCATGATCATCTACTTCTCTTCCGGCACGACCGGTGAGCCCAAGATGATCCTCCACGATTATCTTCTCCCTCTGGGACACATCGTTACTGCCAAGTACTGGCAGCAGGTCTACGACGGCTGCAGACACCTTACACAGGCTGACTCCGGCTGGGCCAAGTTCGCATGGGGCAAGATCTACGGACAATGGATCGCAGGCGCTGTCAACGTTACTTTCGACACACAGGGCAAGTTCAGCGCCCAGAAGATGCTCGAGATAATCGAGAAGCTCAAGCTCAACTCATTCTGCGGCCCTTCCACGATCTACCGTTACCTGATCCAGGAAGACCTTTCCAAGTACGACTTCTCCTCCATCAAGCACTGCTCGATGGCAGGCGAGCCTCTTAACCCTGAAGTATTCTACAAGTGGAAGGATGCAACGGGCCTCGAGATCAGAGAGGGCTTCGGACAGACAGAGGGAAGCGTACTTTTTGCCAACTTCCCCTGGATCGACGTAAAGCCCGGTTCAACCGGAATGCCCACTCCCCTTTATGAGATCGAACTCTTGGATGACGACGGCAACCCCGTTGAGGACGGTATCGTAGGCAACGTTATAATCAAGAACGCGTCTTCCCACCCGACAGGACTCTTCAAGGAGTACTACCAAAACCCTGAGGCAATGGCAGACCAGTGGCCGGGTGCCGACTACAACACAGGCGACACCGCATGGAGAGATCCGGACGGCTACATCTGGTTCGTAGGAAGAAACGATGACGTTATCAAGTGCTCAGGCTACCGTATCGGACCCTTCGAGGTTGAGAGCGCTCTTATGACCCACCCTGCGGTCCTCGAGTGCGCAGTCACATCCGTACCCGATCCGATGAGAGGACAGGCTGTAAAGGCCACTATCGTCCTCACAAAGCAGTATAAGGGCAAGGGCACACCCGAGCTCGTCAAGGAGCTTCAGAACCACGTCAAGCACGCAACCGCTCCCTACAAGTATCCGAGAGTCATCGAGTTCGTCGAAGAACTCCCCAAGACTCCGAGCGGCAAGATCATGCGTAAGGCGATCAAGAAAGCTGACGAGGAAAAATACAAGGCAGCTCAGGCACAGGCCGGACAGCAGTAAACAAAAAGGGGGACTACGGTCCCTTTTTTGTTGCGTAAACTCAAACGTAAACATTCCGGTCCAAAATGTTTACGAAAATCTTTACTTTGTCCAAAAGTAAACTTAAACGTAAACTTTTTGCCCTCAAAAGTTTACGCTGAATTTTACGGCCTTAAATATTTAAAACTGCAATCTCAAGCCCGCATGTATATTTATAATACGGCATCGCACTTTTCTGCAC
>JAEEGJ010017772.1_pt1 | contig 16003 bp, 15 predicted proteins | sample 8958761 | NCBI WGS metagenome assembly JAEEGJ01 (sample SAMN16246546, study PRJNA631951) | gut metagenome | biome: gut microbiome; feature: rumen; material: RS-attached | host: Bos | place: Iran: Karaj | collected 2018-10
CTCTAGAATCAGATCTAGCTACTACGGTAAACTTTATTAATAATATGGAAAAATCCATTCGTGATTTTGATGTAAAAACAGCAACCTTGGAGTGGAGCCTTGACCGTATCTCCTTCCACGCCAATGCAAGCGCATATTACGTAGATAAATCTATCCTACACGAATCTACTTACACACAACCAGTGGAGGGCAAATAATGAAGACTGATTTAGTTACATCAATCGCAGCAGCAATTCTTGGCGTAGCGGTATCCTACTTTATCTGTGGTATCTTGCTCCCAGATATCGAGCCGGCAACCTTCAAGAAAATCAGCAATAGCTCTTCAAGCTATGAGTTGTTGGATCCAGACGCAGAAGTGTTTAATTACAAAGCATTGAACCCTACTGTAGAAGTATATGTAGGTGACTGTACTGAATTTGACAGCTTTGGTAACTGTGTCGAAAAGAACCCGGATCAGCCAGAAGAAGAACAAGACGAAACTGAGGACACGGAAGATGCTGAAAACACCGAGAACACTGAAAACACAGACAATACAGAAAACGAAAATAGCGGCGAAAACACCGACAATACGCAGGGGGAATAAATGGCCCTACTTACTAAAGAAGCCGAAGAAAGAATCGTAAATCTTCTTGTTACAGAAGGCCTTGCGGATAGCCGCCTTGTTTTTAATCTTAAAAATGAAATCACTGGCGAGCAGAGAATTCTAGACGAACTCTTAAACCGTAAGATTATTAACCAAGATATGATTGCTCGTGCTACCGCGGCAATTATTGGCGTTCCATATGTAGAACTAAAGAATATCACTATCGACCAAGATATCCTTACAAAAATCCCTCGTGAAGCTGCTGAGCGTGTGCTCGCAATTCCACTTGGAGAAAAGGACGGGCTTTTGAATGTGGCTCTTGCTGATGTAACAAACGTTCAAGCGACAGATTACATCTCAAACCTCATCAATCAGCCAATTCGTGTTTGGATGTCTTCAGAACATGGTATTCGCGAAATGCTCGAACAATACCGTGGCGACTTTTCCGGTGTTAAAGAAGCCGTTAAAGAAACTGGTGAAGAAGCTTCAGAAAAAGCCAATTCAAACGTCAAAACAATTGTTCAAGACTCCCCAATTTCAAAAGCTCTTACTACAATTCTAAGCTACGCTGCTCGTTCTAAGGCATCAGATATTCACATTGAACCGCTAGAAAATTCACTAATTATTCGCTGCCGTATCGATGGTGTGCTCCGCAAAATTATGGATCTTCCAAAGACCGTTGCGCCAGCACTTGTTTCTCGTATCAAGATTTTGTCTAACCTAAAAATTGATGAACACCGCGCCCCGCAAGACGGCCAGTTTACTGTGCTCGTAGACAACAAAGAGATCGATCTTCGTATTGCCATCTCTCCAGTTACTTGGGGCGAGCAAGTAGTTATTCGTCTTCTCGATAAAACTGGTATGTCTATGGACATCGAAAAAATGGGTATGAGCGGTCGCGCTCTTCGCTCTGTTCTCAGTGGCATTCACAAGCCAAACGGTATGATTCTGACATCCGGTCCTACTGGTTCTGGTAAGTCCACTACTCTCTATGCGTTGATTCAACAAATCAAATCTGAAGAAATCAACATCGTTACGTTGGAAGACCCAGTCGAGTATAAAATGGACGGTATTAACCAGATCCAGGTAAATGTTGATGCTGGCCTTACTTTTGCATCTGGCCTTCGTTCAATCCTTCGTCAAGACCCAGACGTAGTAATGGTAGGCGAGATTCGTGACTCTGAGACTGCAGGCCTTGCTGTGCAAGCAGCTCTTACTGGTCACCTTGTATTCTCAACTCTCCACACCAACTCAGCTGCAGGCATCTTGCCTCGTCTTCTCGATATGGGTATCGAGCCATTCCTTCTAGCATCTACTTTGAACGTAGTTATCGGCCAGCGTCTCGTACGTCGCATTCCAGAAAAGCGTGAAACATATAAGTCTACCAAGCTTGAAGCAGACGGCATCAACGCTCTTGTTGGCGATCTACTCCCACAAACTAAAGAAGACGTAGCTGCAATTAGCGAAGACTTAGGCTACACTGGCCTTCCAGTTAAAAACGAAGAATACTACATGTTGTCAAAAGGCATTGAGAGTAAAGAAACCCCAGGCGGTTACAAAGGTCGTGCTGGTTTGTTTGAAACTATCGACGTGGATGAAGATATCCAAAACATGATTATTAAGCATGCAACAGCAAATGAGATTATGCGCCTTGCTAAAACCAAGGGAACTATCACTATGCGCCAAGATGGTATGTTAAAGGTCTTGTCCGGCATTACTACCATCGATGAAGTTAACCGTGTTGCGAGTGATTTGTCGTAACGCTTATGGTATAATATTGATATGGAAAGTAGTGGGATGAATACAGACCAAACACAAAATCAACCAGTTGCCACACCGGCCCCTCAGCCAGCTGCTCAGCCAGTTCCAGTACAGGTAACTAGCTCAAGTCAACTCAAGATTGAAACACTCCTAGAAGAGTGTGTACGCCGCAATGCGTCAGATCTTCATCTCCAATATGGTTTGCCACCAATCCTACGCGTAGATGGTGCTCTCGCACCAATTCCTGGCACTCCAAATCTAAACGAACCAATGCTAAAAGATCTTATCTATTCTACTTTGGATGAAGATCAACGCAATATTTACGAGAAAGATAAAGAGTTCGACTATTCATTCTCATTCGGCGATATCGCTCGCTTCCGCGTGAATGCTTTTCACGAACGTGGCAAAATGGCTGCTGCCTTCCGTTTGATTCCAAATCAAATCCGTTCTGCAAACGACCTCGGCATGCCTTCTATCGTAGAGACTTTTGCGGACTTTCCTCGTGGCCTCGTACTCGTCACTGGCCCTACTGGTTCTGGTAAATCTACAACTCTTGCTGCACTAGTAGATAAGATCAACCGCGAAAAATCTACTCACATTATTACTATTGAGGACCCAATCGAGTTTACCCACAAGTCTCAACGTTCCGTTATTGTACAGCGTGAAGTCCACTACGATACCTTTAGCTTCTCAGCTGCACTTCGTTCTGCTCTTCGTGAGGATCCAGACGTTGTGTTGATCGGTGAGATGCGTGACCTCGAGACTATCCAGGCCGCAATTACTATTGCTGAAACTGGCCACCTTGTATTTGCAACGCTTCACACCAACTCAGCTGCGCAATCCATCGACCGTATGGTGGATGTATTTCCACCACACCAACAGACCCAGGTACGTACTCAGCTTTCAAATATCTTGATGGCGATTTGTGCACAACGCCTCGTCCCAGCAATTGGTGGTGGCCGTGTAGTAGCTGCAGAAATCATGATCGCAAACCCAGCTATTCGAGCACTTATCCGTGATGGCAAAACCCACCAGATTGATAACGCTATCCAAACTGGTGCAGATCAAGGTATGCAAACTATGGACCGCACTCTGGCAAAGCTCGTCCAAACTGGCGTTATTACTTATGACGCTGGTAGGGAATATGCTGTTGATATCGCAGAGTATAATCGTTTGGTAAAGGGCTAGAATGAAGCGTTTCAACTATAAGGCAAAAGAAAAAGCCACCGGCAAAGTCATCAAAGGTAATATTCAAGCCGAGAATGAGCAAATTGCTGGCCGCCTTTTGGTTGAACAAGGCTACATCCCAGAAAGCGTCGTAGAAGAGGGCGGAGAGAATATTCTCGAGAAATACAAAAACCGTATTACTGCCAAAGATCGTATTATGTTTACTCGTCAGCTTGCAACCCTTATTGGTGCAGGCCTTCCACTTGCAGCTAGCCTCCGTACTGTTGCAGGACAGACAGACCGCAAGGGAATGAAGGCTGTCGCAGAAGAGATTCTAGCTTCCGTAGAATCAGGTAAATCACTTCACGATTCTTTTGCACTTCACCCAGAAATCTTCAATGGCGTTTATCTAGCGCTTATCCAAGCTGGTGAAACCTCTGGCACTTTGGATCTTGCTTTGAAACGTCTAGCAGACCAGGAAGAAAAAGATGCCGCTATGATGAGTAAAATCCGTGGTGCTCTTGTGTATCCAGGTATCATTCTTGTAGTTATCATTGCTGTGCTCGCTTTCATGATGATCGCTGTGGTCCCACAGGTTCGTAATCTCTATGCAGATATGAAACAAGAGCTCCCAGGCATGACTAAATTCCTCGTAGGTGTTACAGACTTCTTCGCTGCAAACTGGTGGCTCGTCTTTATCATTGTAGTTGCCGTCATCGGCGGCGCTGTTTACTACGTTAAGAGCACTGAAGCTGGCCGCAAGATGCTCGATAGCTTCAAGATTCATGTTCCACTCTTCGGCCCACTCTTCCGCAAACTCTATGTTTCTCGTTTCGCCCGTACAGCCGAAATGATGCTTGCTACCGGTGTGCCAATGCTAGACTCCGTAAAGATTTCTATCGACGCTGTAAACAATAAAGTTGTAGAAGAAGAGTACAGTAAATCACTTGATATCATTAAAGGCGGTAAGCCACTTTCTACGGCCCTTACAGACCTAGATTATATGCTTCCACTCGTACCGCAAATGTCTTCAATCGGTGAGGAATCTGGTAAGATTGATGAAATGCTTGGCAAGGCTGCACAAGTATACGAAAATGAGCTAGACGAGCAAATCAACAACATTTCTACTATGATCGAGCCAATCCTTATGGTGATTATGGCAGGCCTCATTGGTGTAGTTATTGGCGGTACTCTCCTCCCGATCTACTCACTAGTAAACAATGTAGGGTAATAAAAAGGGAATTAAAAAATCGCTCCCGGAGGAGCGATTTTTGTTGCTATCTATATATTAGTTATGACCACAGTAGAAGCCTGCACCCTCGAGTTTGAGGATAATAGCGATTCTACGATCACCTTGGATATAGGATGGATCTTCACCATCACAAGTAGCATTGGTATAAACGTAAATCTTACCCATTTCAGTTTCGCTTGAATGAGCGTTGTTCTTGGTCTTTACGTTGTTTACTTCGGCGATTACGTAATCGTTACCAGTAGATGGATCAGCAAACTGGTCGCCACCAACCTTTAGATAGTTAGAAATGAAGGCTTCATATTTGCTCTTGTCTGCAGGAACCTTACCATTGTTGTTGGCTTGGTATTGGCTGAGCTGAGAAACAAATCTAGCCATATCATTACGCCTCTGAGTATCACGTTGGCCACGCTGAAGAGCAGGCAATGCGATGAATACCATCAAGAAGATAAGGCCCGCGATAGCAAGTACGAGCACGACTTCGATGATGGTGAAGCCTTTCTTAGAGTTGGTATTTGATTTTGTCATAAATAAATCCTTTCAAGATTTTTTATTAACTTTACGCCGCATAAATAACCATATGCGGAATAGATTTATCTTTAATATAATAAATTTTTAGTAAAAAATCAAGGGTAATTTAAATCGCGTAACAGAAGTTTTCGTTGGATTCGAGCTTATATACAAGAGCAGCTTTTCTGCTGTTTGCGGACTTAATTGGAAGGTTAGAATCGCCACAATCTGCACCCACTACAAAGTAAATCTTGTGGGTATTAAATGTGTCTTCGTCGAGCTTAATGTTGGCACAAACTACGCCAGGTTTGGTGTTGGCTTCGCCACATGAGTTGTGCGACAAGATATAATCTACACCATCTGGATCGGTGAACGTACCGATATATTTGTCGCGCACGGTATAAAGTTGCGATGCGTTTGGCAAACCGCCACGGTTGTTATTAGATTGAAACTTCTTTACGCTGTCTGCGTAAGACATAATATCACTTTTGCGCTGAGAATCGCGCTGGTTTCTAGTAAGAGTAGGGAGTACGATGAAGGCGAGAGTTAGAATAACACCGGCAATACCAAGTACCAATGTAACTTCAATAATCGTAAAACCTTTTCTTAATTTCATACTATAAGTATAAATTAATCTGATAAAAATTCAAGCTTCTTATGGTAAAATAAGAGCATGCAAATTGGGTTTATGGTGATCATGTTTGTAGTTGGTGCAGCCATTGGCTCGTTTCTTTGTTGCCAGGTAAGACGCCTCAACCATTTCGAAAAAACCCACAAAAAACTTGGCTCTAGATCTATCTGTCTCAAATGTAAAAAGAAACTCCACTGGTACGAAAATATCCCAATCATTTCATGGATAGTCCTGGGCGGCAAGTGTAAAAAATGCAAAGCCAAAATTGGCATAGCAGAGGTACTTTCGGAAATTGGCATGGCGCTAGCGTTCCTGGGTATTGCCAGCAAAACAGATATCATGTCTGCGTCTCTATCAGAGTGGATTTTGTTCGGTCTTTACCTAGCGGTCACTATCGCACTTGGCTTCCTAGCAATCTACGACGGTATTTATGGCGAACTACCAAACTTCGCTCTTGTGATCGCTGTATGCATTGGCCTCGCAATCGCTGCGTATACTTTATTCCCAGCGTGCTCATGGGACAAAATAATCGCAACTATATTTGCAGTTTGTATTCTTGGCGGCATTTATCTCGTGCTATATCTCATCTCGAAAGGGAAGTGGGTCGGTGATGGCGACTGGATCCTCGGCACCGTTATCGGTCTTTCGCTTGGCAGCCCATGGTTAGCGCTCGTCGTTTTATTCTTATCAAACACAATTGCTTGCTTTGTTATGTACCCGTCAGTAAAGAACAAAAAATCAAAGCAAATCCATTTCGGGCCATTCCTCGTGATCGCATTTGTTATCGCTTTAACCTTTAGCAATTTCATCGAAGGTATGATATTATATTAATATGAGATTTAGAGTGGGTAAAAAACGTGGCGATACGTTGGTAGAGGTTACCATTGCTATCGGCATTTTTTCCATGGTAGCTATTGCTGTTGTCTCTGTAGTAAATGGCAGTACGTCTAGCTCGCAGTCCGCTCTCGAAACTACTGTTGCTCGTGAAGAAATCGATGCTCAGGCTGAGGCTCTTAGGTTTATTCAAAACTCTTACCTTACCGACATCGGTAATGGTGGCAACGAATCAGAACTTTGGGATGCTATCACTAAGAAGGCCGTTGAACCTGGGGATGTTCTAGAGTACAACGTAAACCAGTGTTCTGATATCTACAATACAGACAACTATAAGATTAAGAATTCATTTATCATTAATACCAGAAAGCTTCGTGACGGGACAACGAATGACATCATTAAAAGCTACGATAAGAATCTTTTTTATGAAGCATCCACGTATCCACGCGTCGTCTATTCAAATAACAACTCCGAAGATGGCACTCTCCTAAACCAAGACAAGGGAACGGTTTTCCAAAGAGTTGAAGGTTTGTTTATCATTGCTGTAAAGAACTCTTCTTCTGGAGGCTCCGCTACAAATATCGTAGAAGGTGACACTATCAAACGCCGCTCTGCTTATTATGATTTCTATATTCGTTCATGCTGGTACGCGCCAGGTTCAAACTCGCCAACTACTATTTCTACGGTTGTACGTTTGTACAATCCAAACGTTGCAACTAGTGATAACGTTAAACCAATCGTCACAAACTACGGTGACGTTATCAACTACGTAACCGGAACCTCCGGTACTATCGAGAGACAAAGAATCCCAACTGGTAATTCTGGCACCATCAAAAGTGGTAGTCAGCTAACTGCTCCAGCCCACCAAGAGTTCTCATTTTGGTGTGAGGGAACTGCTTCATATAATCCAGTTACAAACGGCACTTCTTGTCCAGCTGGCAGAAGACAATTTGCTTCTGGCCAAGCTTACACGACACCAGCTGGTTATACTTCGGACCGTCAGATCTATTTGTATCCAGTTTGGAAATATAAGGAAACAGCAACGGTTAGGTTCTATCGCAACTACAATGGTAGCGTGCTACTAGCTTCACAATCAGTGTATATCAAAGAAAGCACGACTCTTCGCCAAGTAAACCCTACGCGCGAAAATTATGCATTTAATGGTTGGAACACTCAGCCAAACGGTACTGGCATGGCCTACGCAGCGAATGGTTCAGTTAATCCACAAACTGCAGGTGAAGTAATTAATCTCTATGCTCAATGGAAGGCAAAACCAAAAGATACCGTTATGTTCGACTGCGCGGGGAACGGTAACTACAATGCTACCCAAGATTTCTATGCAAGCGGCAAACTAAAAACCTATGCAACGGCTTGCGGCAACGCTCCTTCTGGAAAGAAGCTCTCTTCATGGTGGGTTGTAGAAGGGAATACCGGCCAATATACTTATGGAGATGGGTTTAACTACACCTTTGTTGGTGGCAGGACCGTTAAGCTGAAAGCAATTCTTATTGATCAATGTTCGTTCAGCTCCGCAGATTATAACTATACGGGCGGAATGCAATCGTTTACTGTTCCAAGTGGTTGTGCTGGTACGTATCAAATCGAAGCATATGGTGCACAGGGCGGTTCATCCTTGAAGAATGGTAGCCGTGTAGATAACGGCGGCAAAGGAGGATATGCTAGAGCAAGTGTTACATTAACCGAAGGTCAAGTCATTTATATCGCAGTAGGCGGTAAAGGCGGCGAAGGCAGACTCAGCGGCTGCGCTCCGGGCGGTTGGAATGGCGGCGGCCAGGGCACGAACGACGGCGGCGGCTGTGGTGGATCAAGTGATGACGAAGGCGCTGGCGGCGGCGGTGGTGCAACTCATATTGGTAAAACAAACTCACTTTTGAAGGATACAGATAGATCCAACTTGTTCATTGTTGCTGGTGGCGGTGGTGGTTCATCATTTGGCTACTCTGGCGGCACCGGCGGCGGCACTAGCGGTGGTTCTGGTTCAAACGGTGGTGGTGGCGGTGCAACGCAAAGTAGTGGCTATGCATATGGACAAGGCCAAAACGGCTCTGGCGGCGGCAACAGTAATGGCGTTGCTGGCGGCGGCGGCGGCTTTTATGGCGGCCGAATCAACTCTCACAGTGGCGATCTAGGTAATAGTGGCGATGATAGAAATGCTGCAGGTGGCGGCTCTGGCTATATTAATAGCAGCTTAGCTACTAATGGCGTCATGTATAATGGTAGCCGTGCGGGCAATGGCTATGTCAAGATCACCAAAAAATAATTATTTCGTATCTGAATGAAACTTCTCGTGTACTTCTTTTAGATGTGCATCGGTTACGTGGGTATAGATCTGGGTCGTAGAAATATCAGCATGTCCAAGCATAGACTGTACAGAACGAAGATCCGCGCCATTCATAAGAAGATCAGTAGCAAATGAGTGACGGAGTGTATGCGGGGAAACATGCTTAGTAATCCCGGCCATCTTGGCATACTTTTCTACGATTCTTTCTACACTACGCGCGGTAATGCGACGATAATTGCCAGAAGTGTCAGCAACTTGTAGATTGTTACTATTGTTCAAGAAAAGCGGTGCAAGGGAATCGGTTCGCGCATCTAGATAATCCTGTACACGCATCGCTGCAGATTTACTGATGAAAATCGGGCGGTCCTTGTTGCCTTTACCACGCACCATAAACTCGCGGCGCTCAAGATTAATTGAACCGCGATCGAGCCCAACAAGTTCAGAAACACGTAGCCCGCCAGAATAGAGTAGCTCGATAATGGCACGGTCACGAAGTCCAGATTCAGTTGACAAATCGATTTGCTCAAGCATATCTTCTACTTCGCCGTAGTGCAAAAAAGACACTTGCTTTCTTGCTACTTTTGGCAATTCCACCAGGGAAGGGTCGAGTGATTTTATTTCGCGTTTAGTGAGATATTTAAGAAAGCCACGAAGAGCAATTAAATGATATGACTGAGTAATAACTTTAAAATCGTCAGTACCATTAGAAGAACCATAGCGGTTTAGTTTCAAACGGTATTTACGAAGTAGCTCACGATTTAGATCGGACGGTTTTATATCATCTTTATTCAAAACTTCCTGCGAAATCTCTAAAAAACGCTCTAGATACAATCGATAGTTTTCGATTGTCTTCTTAGAGCGTCCTTGCTCAATCTCCAAATGCTCAAGAAAGTCTTCGATTAAATCTGATATATACATAGCTACATTATATCAAAAAAATAGTCGGGACCAGGCCCGACTATTTTTAACAAATATATTATTTGCCAAGTTTGTAAGCGTCACGAATAATCATGATTTCTTCGTTGGTTGGCTCTACGTATACAGGCACAGTAGAATCTTCTGCAGTAATGATGCCACTTGTGATTTCCTTGAAGCTTGCGATTGCATCATTTACTTCTTTGTTAATCTTAATGCCAAGTGGAGCAAGACCAGCAATGATAGATTCACGGGTTTCTGCACCATTTTCGAGAACGCCAGCGGTAAATACGATAGCATCTACTTCACCGTTTAGTTCTAGGTAGTACTCAGCGATGTAACGGTCGATACGATCCACATACATATCAAGAGCGAGACGTGCGTTTTCGTCACCTTCAGCAATTGCTTTCTCTACGTCACGGTTGTCGTTAAAGCCACAAACACCCATGAGGCCGGACTTCTTGTTAAGGGCATTGTCGATCTCGTCATAGGTCATGCCAGCTTCATCGATCATGTATTTGATGATTGAAGGGTCAATAGAACCAGAGCGGGTACCCATCATGAGGCCATCGAGTGGGGTGAGACCCATGGTAGTATCATAGCTTTTACCGTCTTTAACAGCGGTAATACTTGCGCCAGAACCAACGTGACAGATAATAAGATTGATATCTTCTTTGCCAAGCTTCTTTTGCATTACTTCGGTAATATATTTGTGGCTAGTACCATGGAAACCGTATTTTCTTACGCCGTACTTTTCATACCATTTCATAGGTACAGGGTACATGTATTGAATCTTTGGAATAGTCTGGTGGAATGCAGTATCAAATACGGCAACTTGAGTAGCCTCAGGAAGTGCTTTTTGCATTGCCTTAATACCGGCGATATTGCCAGGGTGATGAAGCGGAGCAAACTTAGTGAACTCTTTGATATCTTTTAGTACTTCATCATCGATAAGTACTGACTTTGCGTACTTTTCACCACCATGAACTACGCGGTGACCAACGCTACGGATTTCTGATAGATCTTTTACTGCGCCGTAGTTTACGAGCTCTTCAAGCATGACTGCTACAGCTTCGGAATGATCGGCAATTAGTTTCTTGGTTTCGGTCTTTTTACCTTCGAACTTGATATTATAAAAGCTATCTTTGGCACCGATTTTTTCTACATAGCCGCCGATGATAGCAATTTCTGAAGGCATATCATAAAGCTGGAACTTGAGTGATGAAGATCCGGCGTTGACGCATAGTACTTTCATTTTTTCTCCTTTATTTGAATGGTGACCCGGGTGCGAGTCGAACGCACAACCTCTTCCTTAGGACGGAATTGCTCTATCCATTGAGCCACCGGGCCATAATTAAATATGGTATAATTGTACCATGAAATTGATCAAGAAAAAAGATGACAAGAAGACTGAACAAGAGAGAGTGGAAGAGCGCCGCGAAGAGGTTCTCGCCGCCGGCCGCAAGTTCAAATATCCTCTTCAGTGGACTAAACATCGCGTAGTTATCAATACTGTTCTTATTGCAACCGTTGTGCTTGGTATTATTATCATTAGTGGTTGGCTTGCACTCTATCGCTTTAACATGACAGATGAAATGCTCTATCGTATCACAAAGATTATCCCAGTTTCTGTTGCTGAGGTCGATGGCGAAAGCGTCCGCTTCTCAGATTACCTAATGATTTATCGTAGTAGTATTACATCCATCGAGCGTCAATCTAGCCAAAACGATAGTCGTGGCTCGCTAGATGATCTCCGCGCACAATACCGTCGCGCTGCGCTCTCAGAAACCGAAGAGTATGCTTATGCAACAAAGCTTGCCAGGGAACTAAACATCGAAGTATCGGACGAAGAAGTTGCTAACGAATTCAAGCGTCACCTTGGAATAGGTGGTACGGAGCGTAGTGAAGAAAGCTTCATGAAAATAATTACTGAAAACTTTGGTATGGATAAAAGCGAATATGAACACATGCTTTATCTAAACCTACTAAAGTCCAAGGTGGAAATCACTATCGACGACAATGCAAACAAGATTGCGAACCAAGTCGAATCCATGCTCAGCAAAAACGGCGGCAATTACGAAGCTGTTTATGATGCGCTCGGTGATGCTATTGAGTACCAGGAAACCGGTGGCTTTGTATCTACCCAGAACATCGATGGCGGCCGTGCACTCGAAGCTTACAAATTGGAACCAGGGAAGGAAAGTGGCAAGTTTATCTCTATGAATGGTGACGGCTATTACTTCGTAAAGCTTATCAAGAAGATCGAAAACGAAGTAAACTTTGTATCAATCAAAGTTCCATTTACCGAATTCCAAAATCGTTTCGAAAAACTACGTGAAGAAGAAAAGGTCAAAGAGCATATCGACCCAGCTCCAGTAAAAGAAGAGCCACAACAAGAATTCACTGAATAAAAAAATGGTGCGGGTACAGGGAGTCGGACCCTGATCTCATCCTTGGGAAGGATACATAATAGCCGCTATACGATACCCGCAGCCTGTTCTGATTATAGCATATCCCTATAAATATGGTATAATATTTTTATGCAAGAGATCCAAAATCAACTAAAAGAAACTATCAAAAATTTATACAACATTGATTTTGATCCAGAAATAACTGTTGCTCCGGCAAATATTGACGCAGACTATTCATCAAACGCTCCATTAAAACTTGCTGGTGTACTTCACAAGGCTCCAATGCAGATTGCCGAAGAGCTCGGTATTGGCACACCTTCTGCTCCTGGTTTTGTGAATTTTTCTTTAAGTGATGATATTCTAAAGTCCTCCATTGATAATCTAGATTTTACAAATAATGATTTCGCAGGGAAGACCGTTATTTGTGAATTTAGCGATCCAAACCCATTCAAGGTACTCCATGTCGGGCATCTTTATACATCCGTCATGGGAGATTCCATTTCCAGACTTTATGAATATGCTGGCGCAAATGTAATCCGCGCAAACTTCGGTGGTGACGTCGGCCTTCATGTCGCTAAAACTATGTATGTTTTGAAGCAAAAAAATATTGAAGATCTAACCATCGAAGATATTGCTAAATGCTATATCGAAGGCACTGCCGCTTACGAAGATGATGAGGCGGCCAAGGCTGAGATTACCGCTATGAACAAAGAGATCTACAGAATTAACGCCGAGGATATTCATGGTACCGGGCTCTCAGATTTGTATTGGAAAGGCAGGGAATTGTCTTATGAATATTTCAAGAATTTTTATGCTACTATCGGTGTAAAGTTTGATAAGTTCTATCCAGAATCCACCGTTGCTGCCCTTGGTCTAAAGACCGTAAAAGAGCAACTCGAAAAAGGTGTTTACGAAATGAGTGATGGCGCCGTAATCTTTGACGGTGACAAATTTGGTCTTCATACCCGCGTATTTATTAATAAGGAAGGCGTCCCAACCTACGAAGCAAAGGATGTTGGCCTTATCTTTACCAAGTGGGCAGATTATCAGTTCGACAAATCTGTAGTTATCACCGGTAGCGAACAGCTCGAGTATATGAAAGTTGTTTTGAAATCCGTTGAGCAATATGCGCCAGAGCTAGTAGAAAAGACTTCTCATTTAACTCACGGGCTAGTAAAGCTCCCTGGCGGAGTAAAGATGTCCTCAAGAAAAGGCAATTTTTTGAAAGCCGTTGATGTGCTAAACATGGTAAAAGATGAGCTAAAGAACGAATACAATTCCGAAGACGAAAAGGTCTCCCTTGCTGCTACTAAGTATGCATTTTTGAAATACAAAATGGGTGGCAACATTATCTTCGATCCAAAGGAATCCGTAAAAATGACCGGCAACTCCGGCCCATACCTCCTTTACTCTTGCGTCCGCGCCAAGAAGATTCTTGCCAATTGTAACAGTAACGAGGAAAAAGAATACTCGTATAGTAAATATGAAAAGAATTTGATCAAAAAAGTACTAGAATACAAAGGAGTTCTAGGCGAGGCTGTTGCCGATATGGCCCCACACAAAGTCGCCAACTTCCTTTACGAACTCGCACAAGAGTTTTCTAGATTCTATGAAAACTGTCCTGTTGCTGGCGCTCCAGAAGAGAAAGAACGCGCCAAACTAGTAGAAAAGTATCTTGAAGTAATGACCCACGGACTAAACATTTTGGGAATTGAAATCCCGGAGGAGATGTAATGAAAAAAGCTAAGCTACTTTGGATTGATCTAGAAATGACTGGTCTCGAACCAGACAAAGATAAGATTTTGGAAGTCGCTGCTATTGCTACAGATATGGACCTTAACGAAATTGCAACCTACGAAGCCGTTGTAAAAGTAGACGATAATCTTATTAAAGAACGTATGGTTGGCGAGTTCTGGGAGAGAAACAAAGAATCATACAACGCCCTAGTCGCACAAAATGAGAATGGAAGGCCAGTAAAAGAAGTTGAAGGGGAACTACTTGAATTTTTGGATAAAAATTTTGGCAAAGAAATCTATCTTGCCGGCAACTCCATCCATCAAGACCGTAAGTTTATTGAACGCGAGATGCCAGAACTAAACAAGCGCCTTCATTATCGTATGCTTGATGTTTCTGCTTGGAAGATTTACTTTGAAAATGCATTGGATAAAAAATTTACTAAACGTGATGCACACCGTGCACTCGATGATATTAACGGAAGTATAGAGGAGCTCAAATGGTATTTGACATTTCTAAAGTAACTGGCATCGAAGATTACACCGAAAAAACCGAAGAGTTAGAAGACGAAAAATTTCGTACACTTTATTTTAAAGACGAAAAAGTTTTTCTAGTCGTTAACAAAAATACCATTGAAATTCGCACCGACGAAGAACTCAAAAAACTTCTTATCGAAAAATATGAATCCGTGATGGAGTCTAGATATTTCGGCCGCGGCGGCGTAGAAATTGTCTTAGCTGGCCAACTTAGTGATGAAGAACTACAAGATTTAACTAGACTTAGCTATAATCTAAGTTAATTTTCCTCAGAATCAAGGTCAATAAATTCACTAATTTTGTTGTCGTTTTTCAATTGATCAAAACGATTTTGGAACTCATTAAACGGCACTTTAATAGACACAAAGTTCACTTCCGTTTCGGTCTTTGCCACTAATTTCACAAAGTAATAACCATCACCATTGATCGATACAAACCGCCCGGTTTCTTTCCCTGCGTCTAGTTTAATTGCTTCCGAAGCGCGACCACCGTCAATATTCTGCGCAGACACATAACCGCCAGTTTCCTCATATTCCACATCCTCACCCATTTCTTCTGCCACTGCCGAATAGTCCGAACCTTTTTCCTTCAACAATTTCTCTACTTTGCTAGCGAGCTCAGAAGCCTTAGTATCAATCTTTTCTTCAACCTTAGCCTTAAGAAGCGTCAAATAAAGCATCCGTTGATATTCGCTCTTCGTCAAACCAAAGTTATCTTCAATAATTTTAATAAAGCTATCCTCACTCCGTTCAATCCCACCGATATGAAGATGACGCTCGAATTCCGCATTTACGTCCTCATCAGACACCGTAATATCATTCTCACGTGCAAGCTTCACGGCATAGGTATATTTTGCGGCCTCCGAAAGTGCCGCTTTACGATATTGTGAACGTAAAGCATCCATTGAAGCTTCGTTATCTACTTGCCCAGATTGACGCTCGATAGAAGTAATACTACTTCGGTAAAGCATCAAATAGTCCGAAAATCTCACTCGCTCATCATCCACCGTTGCTACTGCAACCGGTAAAATTTTGGTGATCCGAAAAAGCATATCATCGGTCATGTTGAAACGATAAAGTGCAAGATAACCGCCTACGACCAAAGCACTAATTACTACAAAAGCAATCAAAACCGTGCTAATCACAATGCGATGTTTAGTCCATTGCAAAGGATATTTGAATTTACGGCCCTGAGCCAGCACTTCTTCGCGCCGCTCGTCAACCTTCTCCTGCTCAGTCTTCTTCTCTTTTTTAGATAGTAATTTCATGGTATAATATATTTATTGTACCATAAGTGGCTCCGTAGCTCAATGGATAGAGCGGCTCCGTCCTAAGGAGAAGGTTGTGCGTTCGACTCGCGCCGGGGCTACC
>JAEEGJ010017773.1_pt1 | contig 16001 bp, 14 predicted proteins | sample 8958761 | NCBI WGS metagenome assembly JAEEGJ01 (sample SAMN16246546, study PRJNA631951) | gut metagenome | biome: gut microbiome; feature: rumen; material: RS-attached | host: Bos | place: Iran: Karaj | collected 2018-10
AAGTTCCAGGCGGTATGTTATCTAACTTAATCAATCAACTTAAGCAACAAGATGCTTCTGATAGATTAGATGAAGTTTTAGCGGAAGTTCCTAATGTCCGTAAGGATATGGGTTATCCTCCACTTGTTACTCCATTATCACAAATGGTCGGTACACAAGCCGTTTTAAATGTTCTTTCTGGTGAAAGATACAAGATGGTGCCAAAGGAAATCAACGAATACCTACATGGTAGATATGGTAGATCTCCAGCTCCAGTTGATGAAGAAATCAGACATAAGATTATTGGTGATGACAAAGTCATCGATTATCGTCCTGCTGATGACTTAAAACCAGAATTTGCGGAATTAAAGAAACAATACAAAGATATCGCTAAGAGTGATGAAGACGTCTTATCCATCGCTTTATTTGGTGATGTCGCTATCAAATTTATTGAACAAAGAAATGAAGACGCGATTCCTACCGTCATTCACGTTGAGGCTTAATTATGCTAGCAGTGTGGGAAAACTGGGAATCAATGACTGTTGTTGAGTCTTTACTCGTCGCAGTTATTGCTATATTCATCGTCTTCCTTGTTCTCGCTATTATCATTTTCATTACTTGGTCGATGCAAAAAGGCATGGAGAAATTCGATGCCTCCACAAACATCTTACCTAAGGAAGAAAATAAAATTCTTAGTGAAGATCCAAACGCTGTTGTCGCTGCATTAGTCGCGTCAATGGAGTTCTATCGTGAAACAGGGAAAGAAGTACGTATTGTTTCAATTAAAAGAATTGAGGACTAATTTATGAAGATTTATAAAATTAAAGTTAACGGTAAAGCGTACCGTGTTGAACTCGAAGCCATTGAACAAGTGGATACAGTTCCATTAGAAGAAAAGAAGAAACAAGAAACAAACAAAATCGTGAACACCAATGGTGCCAAAGAAGTTCCTTCTCCAATCCAAGGTCAAGTCACAAACGTCAAAGTTAAAGTTGGCGATAAAGTCAAGAAAGGTGACGTCTTAGTGATTATCGAAGCGATGAAACTTGAAAATGAAGTTGTTTCTCCATTCGAAGGTCAAATTGCACAAATCTTAGTGACCAAAGGTCAAAACGTTAAGGCCAAAGAAGTCATTATTACTATTGAATAACGGAAAAGAGAATTATGGAAAAATTTTGGAATACAATTGTCGCGTTTTTCCAAGGTTCCGGTATAGCAGGCTTTTTCCAAAATGGAGGCTGGCTCAATTTAATCATGATTTTAGTGGCGTGCGTATTAATCTTCCTCGCCATTAAGAAAGAATTTGAGCCATACTTACTCTTACCAATTGCATTTGGTATGTTACTCGTTAACTTACCAGGTGTCGCTAATGAATTATTTGCGAAAGGCACAACCGTGTATGACGCCACTAAACTTGCGGGCGCTGTCGCGGGTGTAGATAGTGTTGCCGCTGAAAGGGTATTTAGCCTATTAGGCGCAAGCGAAGCTACAACCTTTGATTTACATAAATTAGTCATGGGTTCAGATTTCATTAGTAAAATGGTGGAATTCGGTTATTCTGAAAATGTTGCTACCGTAATGGCTAGTAATATTGACCATCTTTATAGTTATGACTACACCGGTATCTTCGGATACTTATATTACGGAGTTAAGTGGGGCATTTACCCATGCTTAATCTTCCTCTGCATTGGTGCGACCACAGACTTTGGTCCATTAATTGCTAACAAGAAAACTATGCTATTAGGTGCCGCTGCACAAGTCGGTATCTTCATCACCTTCATCGGTGCTATTGCCTTAGGTAAAAATGGCTTAGGCTGGACAGGCTTCACCGCTAGAACAGCTTCCGCTATTGGTATTATCGGTGGTGCGGATGGCCCAACTGCTATCTTAGTGACCACAAAGTTAGCACCTGAATACTTATCATCCATCGCGATTGTGGCGTACTCATACATGGCTTTAGTGCCTGTGATTCAACCACCAATCATTCGTTTATTAACAACCAAGAAAGAAAGAGCCATCAGAATGGAAACTCCAAGAGAAGTTTCTAAGACTGAAAAGATTCTCTTCCCAATCGTTGTTACTGCGATTACATGCTTACTCGTTCCAAGTGCTGCGCCATTAATTGGCTGCTTAATGCTTGGTAACTTAATTAAAGAATGTAATGTCGTACCAAAGATTAGAGATACATTAGCCAATACATTAATGTATATCATCACCATCTTATTAGGTGTCTGTGTTGGTTGTACCGCTGATGCTCAAACATTCTTAACTGTTGATACAATCTTAATCTTCGTCTTAGGTATCATTGCCTTCTCCGTCGCAACAGCGGCTGGTGTGTTAGGTGGCAAGTTAATGTGCTTCTTAACAAAGGGCAAAGTTAACCCAATGATTGGCGCTGCTGGTGTTAGTGCGGTTCCAATGGCGGCTCGTGTCGTCCACAAAGAAGGTTTAAGAGAAGATCCAACAAACTTCTTACTCATGCACGCAATGGGTCCAAACGTTGCTGGTGTTATCGGCTCTGCCGTTGCCGCTGGCGTCTTGCTCCTCTTATTTGCATAATTAGAAAACCCGAAAAAAGCAAAGCTCTCGTGAGAAACGAGGGCTTTTTGATATGTTTATATGCGTACTGAAAAGTGTACTAATGTACTTGAATACGTACATATCTTATGTTACACTAATAGTGGGAGGACACACATATGCCAACTACAAACATTTCAGTTTTGAGAAAAGATTTATTTAATTCTATAGATAATGTTATTGAATATAACGAAATTATCACAGTCAACACAAAAAAAGGTAACGCAATCATCATTTCTGAAGAAGATTACAATGCTCTTTTAGAGACTCTTGCTCTTCAATCTGATTCAAGAGTTATAAAGAAAATTAAAGATGGAGAAAAAGAAAGCATTGATTCCATGACCACCTACAATCCGAACGAGGAATGGTGATATGTGGCAAATCAAGTTTACAAAAGCAGCAGAAAAAGATAAGAAAATGCTTAAACAAGCTGGGTTAGACACAAAAGCAAAAAAGTTATTAAACCTTATTGGTGAAGATCCACTTCAAACACCACCGTCCTATGAAAAGTTAATTGGTGATTTGAAAGGCTATTACTCTAGACGCATCAATATTCAGCATAGAATTGTTTATAGAATATATCCAGAATTGCAAACTGTAGTCATCCATGCAATGTGGACTCATTATGGTGATTAAAACAGTCTTCGCTTAAAGCGGAGGCTTTTTTGTTTTACAATAAACACATGCAATATCATCAAATTCATTTTCAAGAAATAGATTCTACGAATACATATATAAAAAATACTTATAAGTTATTAAGTAACTTTACTTTTGTATCCGCTGATTATCAAAGTCATGGTAAAGGTAGAAATGATCGAATTTGGAGCAGTGAACCAGGTGAAAACTTGATGTTCTCATTTTTAATTAAGGATGAGGGTTTATTAAAACAATCACCAATTATTTCCCTTTTAAGCGCAGTAGAGGTCGCAAAAGTATTAGAGACATATAAAATCAAGCATGTGAGTATAAAATGGCCCAACGACGTCTTAATTAATGATAAGAAGGTATGTGGCATTCTCGCAGAAGGTCAGCTACCTGATTATATGGTCGTGGGCATTGGTCTTAATGTTAATCAAAAGAAATTTCCTGAGGGATTAAGAAGACCAGCGACATCGTTGTGCTTAGAACATAAGAAAGATATTAATATCGAAGAACTTAAAGAAAAGTTATTCCCTGCGCTTGTGAATTCTTTAACTAATTTAGACTTGGACAAGTCTTTAGAATACTTTAGAAAGCATAACTATTTATTAAATAAAAGAGTTAAGGCCATTGTTAATAATCAGACATTCATTGGTGAAGTAGTGGGAATTGATGATTCATTCTGTCTTCAAGTCGCCACTCATGGTATGCTTTTACACATTGATAGCGGAGAAATTGAAATCTTATGAAATTATTGGGCAAAGACATCAAAGCGGTCATCTTCGATATGGATGGAACAATGATTAATTCCACTGGTCTTTGGCATGAAATTGATAAAAAATTCTTCGCTAAAAGAGGAATGGAACTCCCTAAAGACTACGCACAAAACATTGTGCATCTTGGTTTAAAAGAAGCCGCGAGATTCACTAAAAAAACATATGGTATCAAAGAGAGCGAACAAGAAATCATGGATGAATGGCATCAAATGTCCATTGATATGTATCAATATGATGTCGAATTAAAACCAGGCGTTAGAGAATTATTAGACTTTATTAAATCTAAAGGTATTCCAATGTCAATCGCTACAGCGAATGACGATTCTTTATATATGCCATGTATCAATAGACTTGGCTTAGGCAAATATTTTGACTTTATCGCTGATGTGAATAACGTTAAAGAAGGTAAGCATAGTGTGCGTATCTATTCATATTTATGCGAAAAGATGGGCACTCTTCCGGAGAACACTCTAGTGTTAGAAGATATGCCAACATGCATTAAGACATGCCATGATAATGGCTTTATCACAGCAGCGGTTTATGACCATGCCTCTCAAGATTTTGATAATGAAAAAAGGTCTAATTCAGACCTCTTTATCAATGATATGAGCGAACTACTTCCTTTATTAAAGTAGTTCAACGTTATATTTCTTAAAGTTTTCGATATCTTCTTTAGGCCAATAGGAGGATTGGACTTCTCCGATGTGGACTTTTTTTAATAAGTACATACATAATCTGGATTGACCGATACCACCGCCTATAGAAAGTGGTAATTGTTCATTTAAGATTAATTGGTGATATGGAAGATTAACCTTGCTCATTTCACCTTTAGCTTTGAGCTGTTTCATTAATGATTCTTTATTAACTCTGATACCCATACTGCTTATTTCAAAAGCAATTTGTAGTGGTTCATACCAAAGTAAGATGTCACCGTTAAGTTTCCAATCATCGTAGTCCGCTGCTCTACCATCGTGTGGCTTGCCATCTTTAAGATTGGCGCCGATTTGCATTAAGAAAACTGCGCCATATTCTTTAGCGAGAGCGTTTTCTCTTTCTTTTCTATTAAGGTTTGGATACTTAGTTTCTAATTGCTTCGTTGTTACGAAGGAAATATCTTTTGGTAAGTTATTGTTTTCTAATTCAGGATAACGTTTCACTAATAAACGATATGTTTTTAAGAATGATTTATAAATCTTTTTAACAGTGCGTTTTAATGTTTTAACATTTCTATCTTCCGCTGTTAATCTCTTTTCCCAGTCCCATTGGTCAACATAAAGGGAATGCATATTATCAGTATCTTCAAATCTTCTAATAGCGTTCATATCGGTATATAGACCGTTGATATCGTATTTCTTTAATGCATATCTTTTCCATTTCGCTAAGGATTGAACGATTTCTAAATCTTGTCCGTTTTCGTTCACAACGAAACCAACAGGTTGTTCATAACCATTTAAATTATCGTTTAAACCAGTATTTGGTTCCACGAATAGTGGAGCACTGACACGGATTAACTGTAAATCTTTAGCGAGTTCTCTTTCAAAAGTGTCCTTAATCAACTTGATCGCAATTTGAGTGTCCACTAAGTTAAGAACACTTTGATAGTTTTTTGGATAGATGTTGTTTTTCATACTAGATAATTTCTTTCTTGTTCTTGTTTTTATATGTTGTAAATCTGATTTCTAAATCTCCATCCATCACTGGTGTACCTTCATCGATACATTCAAAGTCTGGATTTTCATCTAAATTAACGAAGAAGACTTCTGCTCCTCCATCAGCGTTGACCTTGGTTAAATAGACTTCGTCAACGTATGGAAGTGTTTGTCTATAGATAGAAGCGCCACCGATAACGAATACCGTGTCGCTTGTTTCGTATTCTTTCATCTTTCTTAAGAAGTCTTCAAATGTGTGAACATTGATAACTCCTTCATAGTTATGAGTGGGGTCTTGAGATAAGACAATATGTGTTCTATTTTTAAGTGGTTGGCTATTTGGGAAAGATAATAAAGTGTTTTCACCCATACAAACCACATGCCCTTTAGTGGTTTCTCTAAAGAACTTCATATCTAAAGGTAAAGAAAACAATAAACCGTTTCTTTTACCAATACCAAATTTTTTATCGCAGTTAAGAATGGAAATAATCATAAATTAAATAGCCACTGGAATCTTTTTATCTAAAGGTTCGTATTCGTAATCAATAAGTTCAAAATCTTCCACTTTGAAATCATAGAAGTTTTTAACGTTTGGATTCATTTTTAATTTAGGTGCTTTGTGTTGAGGTTTAGCGATGACTTCTTTAACGATATCAACGTGTCTATCGTAGATATGCGCATCAGCGATAACGTGAACAAGTTCACCCGCTTTTAAGCCAGAGACTTGGGCAAACATCATAAGAAGTAGGGCGTATTGTAAAACGTTCCAGTTATTCGCTGTTAACATATCGTTACTTCTTTGATTTAAGATGCCATTTAATGTATCGCCACTGACATTGAATGTCATGGAATAAGCGCATGGATAAAGATTCATTTCATGTAAATCTTCAAAGTTATAGATGTTAGTCATAATTCTTCTAGATTGAGGATTATGCTTTAAGTCATATAAAACTCTATCGACTTGATCGAATTCACCTTCTGGGTAAATGGATTTCTTCGCTAATTGGTAGCCATAAGCTTTACCAATGGAACCTTTTTCATCAGCCCAGGAATCCCAAATATGAGAACCTAAATCATGAATATTGTTGGATTTCTTTTGCCAAATCCAAAGTAATTCATCTAAGCAACTCTTAAAAGCGGTTCTTCTAATTGTTAAGATTGGTAATTCTTCTTGAAGATTATAACGGTTAACGATACAGAATTTTTTCACTGTGTGCGCTGGAGTGCCGTCTTCCCAATGTGGTCTGACTTTTAAATCAGTGTCCCAAAAGCCATTCTCAAGAATGTCTTTCATGTTGCTAACAAAAATTTCATCTGCTTTTGACATAAGAGTTACCTCGCAATGAATATATTATATTCAATAAACCGCCTATCTTAAAGAGAAACTATTTGAAAAGCAAATATTGTATAGATGTGGTCTTAAATTATTTATTTTCAATAAGTTAAAAACTTTTAATAATTTTTTTAAAATTAAGAAAAGTATTTTATAATTAATATATGCGCGAGATATTTTCTAAAGATAAAAACATTATTGTCGCGGATTTTGATTATCAATCCGCGCTTTTCCTCTTTAAAAATAAATATCCTGAATTAGATATTAAGATTATTTCCCGTCACGAATTAATTAATAAGGTCTCATATTCTTTCGCTAAAGACCCAATTCCTTTCTTACTTAAAAATGGTATTGGTTATAAGAAGGCTAAGAAATATTTAGATATTCTTTTAACCGCGGATGTTTCTAAAAGTAGCCGCCTTCAAGAATTATTCAATGATTTAAATGATAATGGCTACTTAGTTAAAGATGAGTATGGTCTATATGAATTAAAAGATAGCCATATCTTCTTATTTGAAATGAAATATGACGCCGCTATTCAAGAGTTCATGAATAGAAACGGTCTAGCGTATGAACAATTAAGACTAGAGGATTTAGAGCTTGTTAAAAACAATGCTTATATCAGCCCTAATATCATCTATTTTGAAAACAAGATGTCGCAGTTCCTTTATATCTTTTCTTGGATTAGAGACAAAGTTAAAGAAAATGTTAATCAAAAACATAGAATCATCATCAACGGTAATGAAGATATCTTCTATGTCAAAATCATGAGTGATTTATTTGATTTACCAGTCTGCTATATCGAAGAAAGACCATTATTATCCGTTAAAAAGGTCAAAGCTAAAATTAATGAAATATATAACTCCAAAGAGTTTGCTTTTAATGAAGAAGAATTAGAAGATCAAGACGTTAAAGCGCTTAAAGATTTAATTGATTATTATGATTTAAGCCATCTTGATAGTTTTGAAATAGGGTACGCTAATTTGTTAGAAATTGTCGCTTCTAAAAATACTCGTATCCCAGTTGGTAACAAGGGCATTGTAATTTCTAATAAATTTACTTTTAGTCCTGAATTTTTTACTTACGTCACTAATTTCAATTCCGATAAGTTCTATAAGATTTATCAAGATGATAACGTCTTACCTGATACCATCTTAAAAGAAATTGGTTATAACACTTCTTATCAAAAGACCGCGGTGGAAAAAAGAAACAAGATTAACTTCTTGAGACATAATAACGTCGCTATTCTTTCTCGTGTTAAGAAACACTTAAACGAACTCATCTATGATTCTCCTTTAGTGGAGGAACTTGGCTGGAAAGATAATGTCAAAATAGAAGATGAAAATCTCTTCTTTCCAACGTTTACAAGTGAAGCATCCGACATTCGTCGTTCGATGATTTTAGATAAAGAAAACGCTAGGGTAAGTGAATACTTCTATCGTACTTACGATCAAAGATATACACCAATTGAATGTGGTAATGATTTTAAAAAAGATACCTGGTATATCACTAATCTAGAAACATATATCAACTGTCCTTTTAAATATTACTTAAATATTCTTATTCCTATAAAAAGAGATGATTACTCAAGAAGATTCAATGGTACCTTCATCCATAAGGTGTTTGAGAAGTTTAATCATTCTGACTTTAATATAGAAGAAGCTTTTAAAGAAGGGGAAGAAACATTCTTAAAAGAGTTTGAGAAAAATGAAATACAACCAACCCCAGAAGAACTAGCGTCTTTAGAAATCATTAAGCATTGGTTAAGAAAACTTATTAAGACTTACCGTAAAGTAAGTGACGATATCTCTTTTGCTAAACCAGTGGAAGATGATTATGAACTAAGGATTAAATTCAAATTAGAAGATAACCAAGGTGAAACATATAACTTCAGTGGTCGCATTGATAAAATCGTGGTTACTGAACTTAACGATAAGAAGTATTACTCAATCGTCGACTATAAGTCCGGTAGTGAATCATTTAAACCATTAGAAGTATTCCTTGGTAAATCTATTCAATTACCTCTTTATTACTATGCGATTGAAGAGAACATCCAACCAGATTTCTACACGAAAGGTGGTGTCTTTGGGGGATTCTATATCCAACACCTTTATTTCAACAGCATTAAATCTGGTTTCAAAGATAACAACACTCCACGCTTAATGGAAAAGAATCTGATTAGTTCTTTCCGTTTATCCGGTATCAATAATCAAGATACAAACTATATCATTTCTGTTGACCCATCAGCGTTCAACACTAAAACAGGTAAAGTAGTGACTAAGGGCACTAATTTATTACAAGTTAAGAATCAATTTAATGATCCTGAAGGTGATGAACAAATCATTGATAATAAGAAAGTTCTTATTGATAAATATAACTTAAACGATTTAGTGGAAGATGCTAAAGAGGCGGCAATTGAAACAATTCATCGTATTTGTGAAGCGGATTTTCCAATCGCTCCAACCTCATTATCCCCAAGTGAATTTAATGATAAAAAGCTAGTGTGTACATATTGCCCTTATAAGGCAGTTTGCTATCACGATAAATCAGATGCGGTGGATTACCGTAAGAAGATTTGGAAACGATTCCAGAAAGGAGAAAAGTAGATATGGGTTTTAATAAAGATCAATTATCTGCCATTACCGCTCCAATTACGGAAGATGTTTTAGTGGCCGCCGGTGCGGGTTCTGGTAAAACCAAAACTCTCGCAGAAAAAGTGTATAGAATCATCGCTAATGGTGAAGTTAAACCAAGTGAACTATTAGTGCTTACTTTCACTGAAAATGCCGCTCATGAAATGCGTAATAGAATTATCAAAGTATTTAAAGATAATCATCAAGACGATATCGCTGAACAAGTCGCTTGCGCGCATATTCAAACATTCGACTCATTTGCCAGATATTTAGTGGCCTCACACGCTGATGTTTTAGGCATCTCTTCTAATATCAATTTAGCTAACTCTGATGTTATTACCGCGAAAAAGAATGTCTTATTAGACGAGATATTACATAGTTATTACGTTGATGATAATAAAAGAGAAAGATTAATCAAAACGCTTTGTAAATTTAATATGTCTGGCGATGAAAATACTAAGACAGTCATTTTAGATTTGTATAAGCAATTAGATAAACTCTCTTCAGAGAAGAAAGAACAAATCATTAACCACTATGATGAAAAATATCTTAGTGAAGCTTATTTTAAAAAGGTTATTGATGAACTAGTGGCCGCTAATAAACGCACAATCATTGATACGATTAAAGAAGCCTGGTTTATTGAAAAGAATTATGACGTCATATTTGGGGATAACCCCGCTTTAATCGCGCAGTTATTTAATAATAAAGACGCTTTTGAAATTGACGAAAAGTTATGTAGTTTCGCTAATGATCCTTATAACCAAAAAACCTATCAAAGATTAAAAGATGCTTTAAGAAGTGAACCTAATGATTTCTTAAAGAAGATTAAAGAGCTCGCTAGTGATGAAACACTCCTCCCTCAAAGAATGAAAGGCAAAGACTTTGAAGGTGATAAAGATATCGAAGTTAACAAAATCTTTAGAAGTTTATTCAAAGGTGACGATAAGAGATTAGATTCTCTTCTCTTAATTGATAGCTTTGATAAAGAAATTGAAAAACTCAAATACTTCCAAGATGATATTGCTTTAATGCTAGAAATCATTAAGGAATTAGATAAAGGCATTAATGATTATAAACGAGTCACTAATTCGTTTGAGTTTAATGACATCCTTTTAAAAGCAGTTTCTCTTTTAACTAATCCAGATTATGAAACTACCGCAATGAGTGTCCGTAATCAATTCAAGTTCATCATGGTGGATGAATATCAAGACACTAATGATTTCCAAGAAGATATTATTAATAGTCTTTTGAAAGAAAAAGAAGATGGCTCAAGAGCCCATCTCTTCTGCGTTGGTGACGCTAAACAAGCCATTTATGGTTTTAGAAATTCTAAAGTCGAATTATTTGTTAAAAGGCAAGAAGACTATAGAAGTGGTGAAGGGCATAGAGTCATTACTATGCATAAGAACTATCGTTCAGGTAAAGCCTTACTTCATGAAATTAATCACGTCTTTAATTTCTATATGACTTTAGCCCATGGTGGTATTGATTATGCCTTTGGTAATGAAAGCCTAGAATATGATGATGAAGTAGGCTTATATAGCAAATATAAGTATGATGACTTTGGCGTTTCTCGTATCACTTCTATCAGTGGTAAAGATAACGACGCCTTCCCTGAAAAGAGTGCCGCTCTTTGGGAAGCCTACGCTATTGCACACGATATCAAAGAGAAAGTTGATAACCATTTCCAAATCTATAAGCGAACTAGCGAAGGTTCTAAATTAATGGACTGTGATTATGATGACTTTGTCATCATTATGAGAACCACTAAAGGGTTTGATGATTATCAAAGAATATTTAAAGAATGTAATATCCTTTTAAATAACAAACTTAAAGGTGACTTAAGAGAGATTAACGCTATCTTGCTTATTCAATCTCTCGTGGAATTAATTGCTAATGAAATGTATGAAGGACTTAATAGTCAAAAGGATCTTTTATTCGCTTCTGTTGCCCGTAGTTATATCTACCGCTATAAAGATCAAGTTATCTACGATATTTTAAAAGATCACGATGAATCAAAGATGGAAGAAGACAAAATCATGCAAGACGTGCATGCGTTTGTGGAGAAAAATAGAGATTCCAGTGCTTATGAATTCTTCACTAACATGATTAATGATTTTGGTATCGTCACTAACTTATGTTATATCGGTGATATTGAAAATAATGTCAGCAAGATTGAATCTCTCGCCGCTATTCTCTCCTCACAAGAAGATATGGGCGATGGTCTAGAAGAATTCGTCAATCTATTAAAGATTATTGATAAATATGCGATGGGTATTTCCGCTGATACAACAGTGAAGACCGCTAAAGCGGTGGATATGATGACCATCCATGCTTCTAAGGGTTTGGAACAAAAGATTGTTTATCTTCCAGTTAGCTTTAACAAGATGTCTACTGGTAACAACTCTGAAAAACCAGATTATATCTTTGATGAAAACTATGGTATCGTTCTTCCTTATTACAACTACGATGAAAATGACGTTGATGAAGAAGGTAACGTCAATAGTGTGGTCTATGAAACATTACCAAGTCTATTAATTAAGAAGAGTGATAAAGACCCAGAAAGAGATGAACATGTGCGTTTGTTCTATGTGGCTTTAACTCGCGCGGAAAATATTGTCTACATTGTTGGTGATCGACCAAAAGATGAAGAAGGCGATAAGAAGAGTGAAAACCTTTATGGCATGCTTTCTTATTTACCACATTATTTAAAACTCGATGAAGAATACGCTATTAAGAAAATTAAAGAACATAAAATCGACAAAGTTAAATACCAAAACTATCTCAACACAATTGAGATTATTAAAGGTATTCATTTAATGTCAAAAGATGACCTTAGCGAAAGTAGTTATCAAACTTATAACAAATTATTTAATAAATATTATTCCGATAATTTAACCAATCTTTTAAATGAACAAGTCCATCACATGCTTTATGACTTATTCAAAGAATACTATTTAGAATTCATTAATATGACACGTGATGCAAATAATGATACGAATGTTTACGCTTTATATAAATATAACGATGAATTTGCGTCCTTCGAAGAACTCGAAGCGGTTGCTAACGAAGACAATGAAGCGCCCGCGGATTTAGGACAAGCGATTAATGAATTTATTACCGCGATTTGTGATGGTGATCTAGTTTATTTCCTTGGTTCAACCAAAGCTAAAGAAATGAAGAATTTAACCGTAGATAATATCCCGTATGGCCTATTTGATGTTTTAATGCCAGTTTTCGTGAGATTCTTCGATGAACAAAAACGCTTCTTGTTTGAATCATATGAAAACAAAGATTTCAAAGATCATGTAATCGCTTATGACTATAACGACTTTGAACATGGTTATACCGATTACGACGCTGAAGACGTCATTACCAAATTCCTTGATTTACCAACTGATGATACAAAAATCTCTTTCCCAGAAATCATTAAAGAAAGAGCGAGTAAGCAGCGTCACTATGAAGAATCGCTCGAGGATACTGTTCCAGATCAAGTCTTAACGCGTGGTGTTTGTCTCCATAGATTAATGGAACTTGTTAACTTTGTAAGTAAAGATACATCGTTCATTAGAAATGAAAAAGATCGAAAACTTATCAATAATGTTTTATCAAATCCTGTTTTTGATGATTTAAGCACTGTAAAGATCTATAAAGAATACGGTTATTATGATGAGCTATTACAAACAACAGGATTTATTGATTTGCTTTATTTCAAAGGTAGTGAATGTTACATCGTTGACTATAAATCTCGTTCCATCGATGATGAAGCTTATGAAAGACAATTACATATTTATCAAAGAAACGTGCAATCACTATTTAATATAAATAAGGAACACGTGCATCTATATCTCTTATCATTAAGCGAAAATAGAATAAAAGAGGTCCAGCCAGAATGAACATTAAAGACTTGATTGTTTATGAAGATAAGTATCTCGTGATTATTAATAAACCACGTGGTCTTTTATCACAGTTCGATGGTAACAAAGACAATGTATCTTTAGATGTTTTACTTTCTCAATACTTAAACAAACAAGCGATGCTTATTAATCGTTTAGATAAAGATACTTCTGGTTTAATCGTATTCGCTAAAGATAATAGAAGCGCGACAGAGCTCGCTAATATCATTAACGATCACTCGATTGTTGAAAAACATTATTTAACTCTAGTGGCGGGTGAGATTAATGAAGATGGTGCAGTGGACGCACCTTTAAGAAAAAGCTATGAACGTAAGAAAATGGTCGTAGCTCCTCTTAAAAGTGGTGCAAAAACCGCAGTGACTAAATACTTTGTTAAAGAAAAATATAACGGTTATACATTGCTTGATGTTCAATTAGTGACTGGCCGCACTCACCAAATCCGTGCGCATATGTCATATATCCGTCACCATGTCGTAGGCGATATTAAGTATGGCGACTATAAAGTAAACAATGAATTTAAACGTAAATTTAACTTTGAAAATCAATTTTTACACTCCTATAAACTTATTTTTGGGGACATAAAAGGTACCTTTTCATACCTAAAAAACCAGGTATTTTCCGCAGAATTACCTCCTGAATTACAAGAAATAATAAAAAATTTAAATAATTAATTATTTAATAAAATTATTTTCAAAAATATTTGGCACTCCTATTGACAGAGTGCTAATTTAGGTTATAATGTAGGTGTTAGCAGTCCAAGAGGAAGAGTGCTAAAAGGTAATATAAGGAGGTACGAATTATGAGAAACTATATTACTAATTACGATCCATTTTTCGACAGATTTTTCCTTAGAGCAAACAACTGTTCCGCATCACACATGATGAAAACTGACATCAAAGAAAACAAGACCGATTATCAAATGTTCATCGAACTTCCTGAAGTGAAGAAAGAAGACACAAGAATCACTCTTGAAAACGGTTATCTTAAAGTCACTGCTACCTTAAATAAGGAAGATGAAAATGACGAAGACTACATCTATAGAGAAAGAAGCTATGGTGAATTCTCTCGTTCATACTACGTTGGCGATACAGTGAAACTTGAAGATGTATCCGCGAAACTTGAAAACGGTGTCTTAACAGTTAACATCAAAAAACGCAGCGAAAAAGAGATTGAAAAGGAACACTTAGTGCAAATCGCTTAATTCCTAATCAATAAGAATAGACTCCTTTCGTAAAAAGCTTTGGGCTTTTATATCACGGGGTGAAAACTCCGTGATTTTTTAAGGAAAGGGGGCTACACTAAATACGGTAGATTGTCATACATGACAAGAGGACATAAATATGAAAGAAACAAAACAATTTCAGACTGAATCAAAAGAGTTACTCAATTTAATGATTAATTCCATTTATAGCAATAATGAAATCTTTTTAAGAGAGCTTATTAGTAATGCTTCTGATGCGATTGATAAATATCGTTTCCAAGCTTTAAATAGTAAAGGTGAAATCCCTCTTAAAGATTTCGAAATTAACATTAAAGCAGATAAGAAAAAGAGAACAATCACCATTACCGATAACGGTATTGGTATGAATAAAGATGACTTAGTGAACAACCTTGGTACCATCGCTAAAAGTGGTTCTAAGGATTTCGCCTCTAAGTTAAAAGAAGCCAAAGAAAAACAAGATCTTAACATCATTGGTCAATTTGGTGTTGGCTTCTATAGTGCCTTCATGGTGGCATCCTCTATCCAAGTGAGAACTAAGACATATAACGGTCAAGGTTATTTATTCACCAGTGATGGTCAAGAAAGCTACACCATTGAAGAATGCGATAAAGAAGAATCTGGTACAGAGATTACCTTAACTTTAAAGAAATCTTCAAAAGAAGTGGACTATGATGCATTCTTAGAAGAATACCGCATTAAAAACTTAGTGAAGAAATATAGTGACTATATCCGTTACCCAATTAAGATGATGGTCACTAAACATGAACAAGTTTTGGATAAAGATGGTAAACCTGTTGAAGGTAAATATGAAGATAAAGAAGTCTTAGAAACTCTTAATTCCATGATTCCTCTTTGGAAGAAAAATAAGAATGAAGTCAGTGATGAAGACTTAAATGAATTCTACAAGAATAAATTCGGTGATTATGAAAATCCATTAACATCTTTATTTGTGAGAGTGGATGGTAAGATCACCTATGACGCTTTGTTATTTATCCCAAGTCATATCCCATACAACCTTTATAGTGATTCCTATGAAAGAGGCTTACAACTTTATAGTAAGGGCATCTTTATCAAAGATAAATGCCAAGAATTAATTCCTGATTACTTAAAGTTTGTGAAAGGTCTCGTGGATTCTGGTGACTTCTCACTTAATATCTCTAGAGAAATGCTTCAACAATCACCAATCATGCAAAAGATTAGTGAAAACGTCGAAAAGAAGATTGTTGATAAATTAAAAGATATTAAGAAAACTGATTTTGATAAATATGTCACCTTC
>JAEEGJ010017774.1_pt1 | contig 15998 bp, 11 predicted proteins | sample 8958761 | NCBI WGS metagenome assembly JAEEGJ01 (sample SAMN16246546, study PRJNA631951) | gut metagenome | biome: gut microbiome; feature: rumen; material: RS-attached | host: Bos | place: Iran: Karaj | collected 2018-10
CGCGAATGAAGTTCAACACAACGCTTAAAGGAGTATATTCACAAGCCGGTAAAGAGTCTATCAAGGAACTTGCTAAAGAAACGGGCATTAACCCCGCCATGATCAGAATCAAGAATGCCACGTCATCGAACATTGACGATCTATTGTCAGGAAAGACCGTAACTTTCGATAACGACATCACTTTCTATTATATAGACAAAAACGGTGTGACAAGGTATTTCGATCAAAAGCTGACGGAAAGAATATACAATGCGAAATTCCGCGAGGCTTTAAATGCCATAACACTACCTAAGAATGCCGCTGGTATTGGTGTTAAACCTACAGCTGCACAACTTCTGAAAACTCAAGAACTGGCTGACCGTTTGGCCAAGCACATGGACCAGACAGTAATTGAGGACATTCTGAAACATCATGAGAGTTATGGCGTGGATCTGGAGAAAATGATTGTTAAGGCACTGCATGGCGAAGGACTAAGTAATCCTAAGAAGGTGGCCGATGCTGTATTGCACAAGGGTTTAGACCGTTTCAATTATGCTGCAAAACTTATTAATGCAGCTGATGAAATCACAGATAAGATACTCAAAAACGAGCTGAAGGCTACAGCTATTGGTGAGATTATGGAGGGCTGTCGCCAACAAGTAAAAGTATTCACACTGATAGAGTCACGTGATGTGATGCGCAACTTCACAAGTAAGATTCCCACTAAGCTACGCGAGGCAATAGCCGTTATGGAAGAGATGACATCTAGAGGCAATGCATCGCTCGGTGAGGTGGAATATGCTCTGCAGAAATTAGGCTATAATTCGTTTGAGAGCGTCACCAAAGCCGTATCAGACTTAGTCATAAAAGTAGGATAGTATAAAATAGCATAATATGAGCGAAGATATTAAAAATGGTGTTCAGTTATGTCCAGATAGCAAGTACCGTTGGGCTTATGAGGTCAATATGTATCGAAACCCAACGATCTTCTATGTGATAGCAAACATGTTTCTTATCTGTTATCTGGTATGCGTGGTGCTCTTCTCGGTAATCTCTTTCTGCATAGACGAGGAGGTGCTATCATCCATACTGATGTTGACTGGCGTGTTTTTGTTTCTCTTCCTGATCACCATTCCAGCTTATCTGGCGATTGCAGCCATCATGGGAGGTACCTATGCCGCCCTGTTTGTGATGGACGAGAAAGGCATTGAGCACCATCAGATGCCCAAGAAAGTGAAGAAGCTACAGCTGATCAATACCATTGGAGGGTGGATAGGAGCTGCCAAGGGCGATCTGAGTATGGTGGGACTATCGCTCTTCTCCTCTGGCGTACAAGTCACAAAGACGGACTTCAAGAATGTTCATTCAATAAAGACTGCCCCTCGTCGCAATCTTATCAAACTCACTGAGGCATGGTACAGTTGGAACCACATCTATGTGGATGATCAAGATTACGACTGGGTTTGCCAATACATCAAAGATCACTGTCCGATGGCGTCATAATCCGTTGCAGTTCTAAAGAAGGTCTGTTGCGTGACCTGACTGCCACGAGTGACATAGATGCTGTCAGCACCAGGAAAGACATATATTAATCGTCCTTCAAAACAAGCTTCCTTATTATTATATAAGGTATAAAGACCTTTCCCACGAGACTGAACAATATATTGAGCCGTACCCTCCAAACTGTCAGCTGGCATACCCCAACGATCTTCTCGCATGGCTATGGAGACTGTCACGATTGAGTCGCTTTGATGGAATATCATACTACTACCTGTTGAGGAAGATACATAAAGTTGATCAGCTTTAGGTAACGTGTTGTCATCTGTCAGCGGCAGATGAATATCACAACCTGCCCCTCGCAACTTGTCAGCAAAATCGGGCGTCATCTCAGCCAGTTGCTCTGCTGTCATCTTCTGTCCCTCTTCGCTGTTCAGGAGTGTTTCCAGTTCATTCTGTGCATTGACATACGACGGATGACATGCAATCAGCATCATACTCATTGCAGCCATCCCCAGTATAGTCATTATAAGTTTATAGGTGTACATCACTATTTGTCTCGAGTATAAGCTATATTTATTATTTCTTCGTCTCTATTATTTTTTTTCTTTTTACTTTGCTCAGCAGCTCTTTTCTTTTGTTCAGCAAGCCTTTTCTGCTCCATTTCCTGAGCCTTCTTCCGAGCAATATCTCCCTGTCTTTTCTTGGCTTCAGCTGCTGCCAGCCTATTCTGCTTTTCAGCGTCAAGCTGTCTTTTCTTGGCTTTTGCTTCCTTCTGTGCTAATTCATTATTCTTCTTCCGAGTCTGCGTCTTGGTACTCTTGTTTACTGTTTCAGTATACTTCTTCCTGATTTGCTCGGCTTGTTTCTTTTCACTCATAGTTATGGAGTATTTATACTCACCAAGGTTATCACCGTTCGAGTTTGTCCAGATTTTCTTCCCATTCTTAATAGTTGTATGTACACCTGGAGCTTTATCGTTAACGATATACTTATAGACTAATGCTCTCTCAAAGAGAGACTGGGCGTTGATGCCTGTTGAGAAGGCCATCAGAACCACGATAGTTAAGAAAACTTGTTTCATAATTCTATATTCTTAAATGGGTTAGTTGTCCTCGGAGGAACTGCTTGCAAGGTTGAAGATGACATCAACACCTTTATTCTTTAGTTGTATCTTTTTAGCACCAGGATAGATGTAGACTTCGCCATCTGGGGTCATCCCATCCGACTTGAAGATAGTATAGTGACCTTTATCTGAGGGTTGTATCTCCACCATCTCGTAATCTTGCGTGTCATCCGATAGGTAATACATGATGTAAACAGGTTCGCCACCATCTTGTGCTTCACTTTTTGAAAAACCGATCTTGATTTCAAGATCCTTGTTGATATACTCCTTTCCTATAGGGAGTTCTTCATCTGCATTCTCTGATGAGGTTTCATCATCCTCAGATAATGATACACCAGATATACCTTCATTATTTTCTATTTTGACAATACCCTCAGGAGTTTCGATGCTATTTAAAATGCTTCTACTTTCTTTCTTGTCATCTTGATACAGCAGGTAAGCAAGGATTCCGCCACAGATTAAAAAAATAACCAGTAGAATCAAACAACCGCTAAGCATGCATGACTTTGATAAAGTGCCTGGACTACTTTTGCGCTCAGAGTGCATCATTCTTGGTTTGAAATCTGACGACTGAGAGTTGGGACGAGTCTCATGGGATGGAGGTTCTGCCACCTTATGCGCATGCCTAGGCTGTGTATGTTCTTGTTTGGGCTTCTCCACATGCGGATTTGCTTTTTCATCAGACTTGGGGGTATCCTCATCTGGCTCAAGATCGAACACAAGAGGGGGTGGCGTCGACTGTCTGATATCCAGACGTGCACCACACCCACCACAGAATTTTGCATTGTCATCATTGGAGTGACCACATTTCCTACATATTGCCATAAACTATAGTCTTTTTAAATTGTACTTCTTCACTTGCTTATCTAATTCCACCGCCAGAGCCACCACCAGAGTAGCCGTCGCCACCGCTCATTGAGGCAGAGCCTCCACCTCCACTGCTACGACGCTCTGCATCACGAAGGGCTTTCCCACCTTTGTTTGCGTAGCGCTGGGTAATAGAAAATAACTCAGGTAATTCTTTTTCATTGAACATCGAACGATAGATGTCATCCATCTTGAAATATTCAGGATTAATACGCTGCATGTCCTTACGTACCTGTTTTGCTATGCCGAACAACTCTGCATAGACCAGATAGTCCTTCCAGAGGGCTACTTCAACAGCAGATCGTTCATTTGCTAGCGTAAAATCTATCAGGAACTGCTTAAGTCCAAATACCTGACGGCATCGATCTATGTCTTTCTTACACTCCTTCAACGAACGCTCCTGAGAGGCTTCTGCCATGAACTCCACGACGTATTCCTCATGACGTTTCATCCACTTCTGCAGTTCTTTGGGTTGCAAGATGCCATCCTCACCTGCTGCTTCGGCAAAGATACCATATAGCAGACGGAGCATCTTTGTATCGGAGAAGCCACGTACACGTTTCAAATTACCGATAACGAAGGCTGATTTGTCTGGATGATCCTGCAATGGCTCTATACGAATTGCTCCTACGCTGATAAGTCGCAAAACACAGGCACTGATTAGGTTTTTCGTGTTACGTGACTTGTAGTAACTCGCATCAATCACCTGATTGGCATAGAGCAGATTGCCGTTGTAGGGGAAGTCACGGTACCATAATAGATCTTTGTTTACTGCTTTACGAAAACGCCATACCTGAATGTATCTCCATAAAAGGAACAGAGGTATTGAGAGAAAAACCAATGCACCTATCAACCACGAAGCAATCTCCTTCAGCCAGTCGGTTATCGACCTCTTGGCGATGTAGTCACTATATTTAAAGGCACGTTCCTTGACTTCTTCAAAACTTCCTCCTGCATAATGTCTGGGATGGAACATTTCTTTCTCAAATTGCAACATGACAATCATCGCATGTTCAGCATCGAGCTCGCCAGTCGTCTCTGCTACCACCTTGCCATCAATCAGATTCACATCTCCTCTGAAGCGGAAAGCCCACATACGTACATCTTCTTCTGTAAAAGCACCATCTTCTTTGTTGATAACCACACGGGCGTGCTCTGCATGTGGATTCAGTTGCGATGCCACAAACATGTAGTTAAAGCCATCATAGTCTTGGTAGGAGCGCACCAATGTCGTTAGGGTATAGCTTACTTGGTAGATTCGATTGCCACTGGCACCTAAACCCCAGCAAATTTCATAGCCATTGTTTTTTTCAAGGATAACTGCATGATGAGTCTTGGTAGAGCGAGAACCGTTTAAATCCCAAGAACTACTGGTATCAAAATAGGTGTCTGTCTCGTCACGAACCTCCAAATCGCGAACTACACTGCCATTCGTGTTGCTGATTACAATATAGCATTCCGTACCAGTATCGTCAACTTCCATATCCCTTACCTCCGTAATACGGGCATCGCCATTATCCTGAAGACTGACATATACAGTCAAGTCCTTCAGTCTTGGGCCACCGAACGCGGAACAAACTGCCCACAGCAGCAGGAGTGTTAGAATACACCTATTTTTTAAATACATCATCTAAATCAGGATAACTTGACTTATGAGCCTCATCAACATCCAGATATTCTCTTTCATCAAAATGCAACATACCAGCAACCATCGAAGAGGGCCACTGACGTACGATACGATTCATTTTTGTCGCTGTATCATTATACACCATACGACTCATGCGTACTTTTTCCTCGTAGTCGCGTATGCCATCCATCGTATTCTGGAAAAGATTATCGGCTTTCAGCTCTGGATAGGCTTCACTGACAGCCATTAATCGACCAAGAACCTGGGATATGGCTCCTTGCTGTTCATTGATCTGCTCTGCTGTTGTAATATTCCCCTGACGACGCTCACGAATAGCACCGATGATGGTTTCTGACTCGTGTCGTGCGTATTGGGCAGCTGTTTTTGCCAAGGCCTGGACGGCATCCCAGCGAGAATTCAATTGAACGGCAATCTGGCTGAGTGCATTGCGGCAAAGCTCATCAAGATGAACAAGCTTTCGCTGTGTCTTGAAAACATAAAACGCAATAAGGAGGACCAAAGCAACAATGCCTCCCATGATGGTTACAAGAATTGTTATTAACATAATTCCAATAGCTTTAAGATTATTACTGCACAAAGATAGTAATAATCATCAGAAAAGGAACTATCAAAAATTGCAAAACGACTGACAATTCTTGTTTTGTCAGTCGTTTTGTTGGTTTTTCCATTCTTTTGGTGTCAAACCTGTTACAGCTTTAAATGCCCTGAAGAACGTTGTTTCATTAGTAAAACCTGAATCCAGGAAGACGGTAGAGATTTTCTGATCTGGGAAATCGCGAATAATCTGCTGGGCATGTTGTATGCGATAACTGTTAACGTATTGAGTAAAGGAATAATTCGTCGAGAGTTTGATGCAGTCGGATACATAGCGGGCATTAGTTCTCAACTCATTAGCGATATCTGAAACTTTCAAATCAGAAACCTTAAAAAGCTGTTTCTCCTCCATCAAAATCGTTATGCGTTGCATTAATTGCGTATCAGCAATAGTGGATAATGGCTCGTCAGCCATCTCAGGTCCTGCCTGAGACCTATGCAACTTTCTTTGTCTTATGATAACAAAGGCAGCCAATGAGACTAATACCAATATGATGATCCATATCCAAGGCCATAGAGAAGTTTCCGACTTGTTCTTTTCATTGAAACGTAACAACCAGACAGAAGCCTTTGGCAGGAAGTTCTCGTTAGGCGCTTTATCATCAATACCGCCCGTTACTATCAGATTGCCATCTTTTGTTAGGACTGGGATACCCAACATGCCAGCATCATGAGGTAAAGGGTCTGTATGAAAGAGTGTCAGTTTGGCAGGTATTTGGGCATAGTCGATACAGAGGGTATAAACACGACGCGTTTCGTCGAATCCCAATACGTATCCTCGATGTCGCAGACGATCAGCATAAACTGGGGTGATATACTTGATGACTCCCCACTGACTCTTCATAGGTATAGGACATATCGTTGGTAGAAGAGAAAAGACTGTATCGCGTACATCAACAATCGCTAATTGTCCCTGAGTATTCTCTACAGGTATCAGATAACGGTAAAAATGTTGTGCTTCGTCACCTATGAAACTGTCATCACTATGTTGAGAGAGGTCATAATGCAATGGGCGCCAGGTATTAAATAGTGTATCTTTGATAGCTTCACCATATAGACGATCAACAATAATCGTGTCAAGCGGTTCTCCATGCATATCATAGCCCGCTACTATCATTGCATTATTACCTGAAGTACGTAACACATGAGGGAGATAGCGAGATTGAGAAACAGCCTTTGCATGCGAGAATGATGCCTTGCCATCATATAGCTCCATTTCGTCATCAGCATACCAGTTGCCAGTAATCAGAACTTGACCATGATCCAATTCTACGGCTGCTGCCGAAGCACGTTTTTGGTTCAGACATCCGAACCCCTTGCAAGTATGAGTTTTTGGATCGTAGAGTTCTACTTCAAAACTCTGCGAAATACCCAAGTTATCCTTAAAACCACCAGCTAACAACACTTTTCCTGACTTCATGACTATAGACATACCCCCATCATGTGAATAGACAGTAGGTAACTGATGCCACTCGTTATCCTTCAGATATTCTGCTGTTGGTGTCAATTTGAATCCTAAAGTATGACCACCAACTACTGTTACCTCGCCATTCACCACGAATATAGAGTGACCACTGCGAGGAATCGTCATATCTGGCAACCGTTCAGCCTCAATCTTAACTATTGGGCAATTGTTAACAGGGGCTGCACTTGCAGAAATGGACAATATAAGGGACATTAATAACATATACCCCAGTTGATTCATCTTAATTCTTGTTTTAATTAAGTCCATCACAAACCAATTTGTTTGCAAAGATACAATAATAATTCAATAATTCCCTGAATTTCCATAGAAAAAATGTATTCTACTATCAAGACCCCATTTCTAGTTGAATAGACTACACGCCCTCAGATATGACACAAAAGTGACATTGACATTAATGTCGTTTAGTGGCTTTTATTCAAAACTCCAAGAAATTATCCAAAAAAGATTATCCTTTTTAGATAATTTGCAAATAACGGGTATCTCCAATATCAAAAGCTGCAATTCATTGTAAATCCCCTCATCCCTCACATAATCTTTGGAAATACCTTTGTACCTTTATGGACAATTTGTTAAAAGATAAGCTGAACACGGCTCGTGAATGAAAGGAATTATGATTTTTATTTTCTAAATTTGCATACACTGCATACACTAATAGCTAATTGTTTGATATTCAATTTAAAAGTTAGTGTATGCAGTAATATCTTTAGTGTATGCAACGGATAATCTTGTGTATGCGTTAGATGGCCATAAGCATGTAGCTTGCAAAATGGTTAAAGCGACTAATGATCCTGGGCAAACGTTAAGCGTTCATTGTCCCACCCCCTGGGACGTTTTGTCCCACCCCATGGGACAACTTGTCCCATCCCTTGGGACAATTATTAAACGGCAAGAAAAGATGGAGCGCCTAGTTATCAGACAAAAAGAGTTGCATACACTAACAAATAGGCTGCATACACTTATTGAAATACTTGATTATGAGAAAAATAACTGCTTAGTGTATGTAGTGTATGCAGATTTTAAACAAATTATTATACGTAATGCCTTAGCCGACCTGATGGGCAACCATTCTTGCGTCCCTTCGGTAGCAAGCGGCAAAGCCGAGCGTGGAAGCGGATCGCCAGCCGTAGCCTACCTCGTCAGCGATAAGCGCCACTTAATTTTCAAGGAGTGCCACTTATGAAGCATTAACGACTTACAATTTGCGCAATGTAAGTCGTTTTTCAAAATTTGTAAGTAGTCCTGTCGGATTATTTACTATCTTTGCGAAAAGATAATTGGAAACTAAAGCAATATTATTATGATCAAGGTAAAACAACTATTCAAGATGCTCTTCTTGCTGATGACGATTATCAGTTTGTCAGCTTGTACAAAGGAAGACAGTGGTAGCAGTGATCCTGTAGGCACTAAAAGTCTACAAGTAACGCCAGGCAGACTGAACTTCACAGCTGCAGGCGGTACGCAACAACTGCAAGTTAAGACATCCTATGACTATTATGGATACAAGATCACAGCGGATTGGCTAAAAGCTGGATTCTCAGACGATAACACTAAAAATATCATTAATATTACTGCTGAACCCAATAAGAGCACTTCAGCCCGTACTGCCACCATTCTAGTTACTGGTGGTAACAGTCAAAACTCAACTGACGAAAGTGTTAATATCATTATAGAACAAGAAGGTGAGAGTAGTTCTGATCCAGAGGGTAAGACGACAGTCATTCCAGCCACAGGAGGCACCATCGTAGAGGGCGACATTAGTCTCAGTTTCCCTGAAGGCGCGTTTAGTAGCGACACAAAGGTAACGTTGTCTGAGGCTAATGCTGACGAGATTGTTGGAAGTGAAGCCAAGAAATCTGCTTTCTATACCATTACATTGGGCGGTCCAACGGAAAAGGAATTTTCATTAACCCTGAAAGGCAAAGACACTGACGAACAAACAAGGGCAGTCAGAAGGTCGGATGGCGTAAATCTGCATGCAGGCAACACGTTGGAATATACAATCCCTGTAGATGCGACTGTTAAAGAAGGAGTCTATACTGTAACTATTCCAAAGATTGAATGTGAGGCAGGCGATAAGCCCAGATTCACAATGGGATTGGCCACAGTTCCCACATCAGAGACAGCCAAGACGCGAGCTGACAGTCCTGGTTGCGAAGTATCGTGGAGTTGGAAGTGGATACTTAATTCTACAGACAAAGAAATCGTTAATCGCACAAAGGAATATGCAGAAGAGGCCTTCGCAGCGCTTGCAAAACTAGGTTACGAGAAACCAAACAGAAAGGTGCCATATATCATTCAGCAGGTTAATGGTTCTTGGGGTAACCATATTCAGTCAAAGTACTTTAATAGCGACAATTATATTGAGCTAAATGAATCCAAGTTCAAGAATCTGTTGTCAGCTTCGGAGAAAGACCTGCAAGAACTAAGGCGTACTCTTATTCATGAGACATCGCACTATTACCATCAGCAGGTATATGACAAGCGCTCTGCGCCAGTGAAGACAGCCAGAGGTCTTATGGGCGATGAATGGACTATGCTGTCAGAGTCATTAGGTGGATGGACAGAGAAACAAACTGCTCCATACGAAATGGACTACAATGTTTATCAAGAGCGCGAATCGTTTATCAAGCACTTTATACCCTATAATATAAATATGAATACCAGCATCGCTCATGGTTATAGTATGGGTGTTGCCATCGAATATTTGGCAAAGCATACCAGCGACAAGGAAATCGTGAAATTGCTGCAATATCAGCGCGACCAAAAAGCTACAACGCTTCGTGGTTGTTACGACCTGTTCCTCAGAGAGCATAACATGACGCTCTTCGATTATACAAGCTATGGAAGCTTCCTGACAGAACTGTTCAAAGAGAAAATAGATGCTCGAATTAACCTTGATGAGTTGGCTAATCCCATGACAGCTGCCAATGCCATTGGTTTTTACAGTGATCCTATACAACTGAAAGGAACCATTTATGACTGGGGAGCTGATATCAATAAATTCAAGGTCAAAACGAGTGATTTGGCATCTGTTGATGGTAAAATAATATCTGTAAAGGAAGAGGCTGATGGCATCAGAACAGAGGTTTACACTGCAGATATGCGTGATTCTAAGAACTTCAAACTGATTGGAACTGCCGAAGGAAAGGATTCTGTCGTTATCAGCGACCTGAAGCAATTCGAGACTAACCAGAATATGGTCATTTACCTTGTAACTCGTAAAGTTAATGAGGATGGTAAAACGACAAACAGCAACACGACTATCAAAATGATAGAAGGAGAAAAGGCTGACTTTACCATAGGTAGTGTTTCGTTTAGTATTTTTAGCTACACAGACTTGACGGTCTATCATGGAGAAGTTGACGAGCCATATACAAAAACCTCCTCTGATGTGAGAAGAACGCATGCCGACTATTTTTTTGCTGACGACCTATGGCCTGAAAATAATAATTTAAAGACTACCGCCAAGGGTAAAGGACTTCACGTGGAAGGTTATTCATCATCATCAGACCCATCTTATGGCACTACAACTATAGGGAAAATATCATTTGACATAGATGATTTGTCGAAAGGTATTGCTGCAGCAAAGATCATCAACTTTGAATATACGGTAACAGAGACGTGGAAAGAAGAGAAAAGAGAATTCACTTCCTCTGTAACCAATTTGATATTTGCAGAAAAATCCAGCAACGAAAGTTGGGTTACATGGGAAGGAGGCGATGCTTGTTTCATTTCTTATTCTGATACAGATACTGATCCAAGTGGATACAAGGCCACATGGGCATACAAAAAGAATGCTGAGAATAAAATAAGTTTTACGATTAATCAATTTAAATAACTAAAGCAATATTATTATGATTAAGGTAGAACAACTATTCAAGATGGTCTTCCTGCTGATGGCGATCATCAGTTTGTCAGCTTGTACAAAGGAAGACAGTGGTGAAGGAGGAGGTGGAGGCGACAGCGAGTACCTCTGGGGCGAGACTGGCAGTGAGGCAACTTCCTTGAAAAAGGATGTGCCCATGAGTGATCTGGAAACCTTCATCGAATATGTGGCCAAGGTTGAAAACTTGAAACTGCAGACCATCAAGCTGTTCAGTAACAATTGGGAAGGTGAACTCTTTTGTGGAGATATGACCAACGCTGATCCTGACAAGATGAATGCGCTGATTACAGAAATCCTCGAGAATAGGGTACGCTATGAAAAGGCAGCCTCGCAACTTGAGGTGACTGGCGTATTGAGCCAAGTCACTACGCGAGGTCCTGTAACGGCGACACTTGACTTTATTAACGGTTTGTCGGAAGTGACCAGTGATGACGAGGAACTTATCAAGGACGCCCTTGAAAGAACAAAGATGATGGGCGACAAAAAGGCTCAGCAGCAATTGTTCGATGTGCTTCCCAATAATCTGAGGGCAGGCTGCACAGATGCATCTACCTGGTTTAAGAAGTTCAACAATCGCGAACTGACCACCAAGGCTCACGAAATCAAGAAATGCTGGTATTTCCAGACCTCTGATGTGAATGATGCCACCATGCAGTTTAGGGATAATCTTGACGCTGTGACTGGCACCAAGAATGGTAATGCCGTTTGGAATACAGCTGCAAAGACGACGATGACCTTAGCAGATAAGGGTATGAACGTTCAGCTTGCAACACTCGACCAGCTTTCAGGAGGAGGCATCAGTAAGATGCAGGATGTAGAAATCGTTATGGAGGAAACCGCCAAGATTCGTAAGAAGTATAAGGAGGGTACACTGACAAGCAACGACTTCGCTAAACTTCAGACGGTTGTTGGCAAGAACCTATTAGATAAGGTGTTAGAGAAATATCTGCTGCCTGAGGAGTACAAGACCATCAGCGATGAGATGCTCAAACAGGTTCAGAGCGAATTGACTGACTATGTTTATGAGAAAGAGTTGGAGGCGGCTGAGGAAGATGCAGCCAAGGGAACCAACAAGAGTATCATGCAGACGATCAACAACATTGCTGGAGCACAAATGTATGGCTCTCTTTCTGTTGGCTCTGATGGCAAGGTTAACGTAGGTTTGCCCAATAAGGATGGCAACGTCACAATGGTAACCTCAGCCAACACGGATCAGACACTCACGTCCGTCACAGACAAGGGCGATCGTGCCACTCAGAAGGTTAAGCCCAAACCAGGCAAAGAAACCATCAGCGCAGACCCAGCTCCGTCAGATCTTAGCTATGAGATTAACCCTACATCGCTGAAACTTGATGCAGAAGGAGATAAGAAGGCGATCGACACATACAGCGACATTAAATACTTTGGAGTCAAGAGCAATAGCGACTGGATTAGAGTAAGTAAGACAGGAAGGAGTGTCATTGTAGAAGCAGATGAGAATGACACAGGGAAGGAACGCAAAGGCAGTATTACCATTGCTTTTTCGCAAGATAAACAGACGGTATTGGCCACTATCAGCGTTCCAATCAGTCAAGCTGCGATGGGTGATGAAGACGATAGTGGTATCATAGCAGACCTGCCAAATTTTACGAAGGTAAAAATTTACCTCGGTTTCACTCCAAGCAACGTTTCTTCTTTGCCTGATGGTTTTTATTATCTCAGCGACCAAATTCCTGCAGATTATAATAAAGGAGAAAGGGTTGAAATCTGGGCATCTGGAACTACAACGAAGGATAAGACTAGCATGACATTCAAGAGTAATGGTTCTGCTGACCACTATTATTCGTTGGGTGGTTATACAGGCAAACAGAACTGGGATATAGGTATCACAATCGACTCAAATTGCAATATTAGTGGTTACGTAAAGTGGTTGGGAGATGGATCATCACCTTCTGGAGATAAAGTCTATTTAATCAAAGAAGCCATTTCTTTCAATCTGGATAACGTGCGATTCTCCCATATAGGCGATGATCAAAGAGGTCACACATTCTTCACAACGCAGGAATGGAGTAGTGTGTTCAATGATTTTCAGCAAACTTACACATTCGAATATCCTGTAGAAGAGGGTATTACACATACTTATATAGGTACTTATAATATCAAAGGCGCGTCCGACGATGATAGATATAGCTTTGATATTAAATTCATGTAATACGAAATGATAAGATCGCAATATTTTCATACTCTAGTAAACCATTCATTGGAACACTTGTATTTATGTTTACGGTAGGGGCCAGCAGTGATGCTCGTCCCTTTTTCATATTAAGTAAAAAAGCAGGAGCGGGCATCACTGCCGGCTCCTGCAAAAAAATAATAACTTGTGCGAAAAAAATGTGAGAGATCTTTATTTGTTAGTAAATGAATGTATCTTTTATATTTTATATTGGCTTGGGGTCAGGCCTGTATGGGCCTTGAAAACACGGAAGAACGACGTCTCATTGGCGAAGCCTGACTTGATGTAAACCTCAGTAATCTTAATATCAGGATTATCCTTGAGCAACCGCTTGGCGTATTCGATGCGATACTTGTTGACCAACTGGATGAAGGTGATGCCCTTCTGGGTGTTGATACAGTCGGAGATATATCGCTTGTTGGTACCCAACCTGTCAGCGATATCAGCTACCTTCAGTTCGCAGTTCAGATAGAGTCGCTCCTGTTCCAACAGTTTGCAGATGCGCTGTATCAATACCTCATCGGTATCAGTTGGTAATCTGAGACCTTTGGCGTTTTCGCGAACAGGTGCCTGTGCTGGTTTCTCTACGGGTAGTGGCTGTGGCTTTGGGCGACGACGCCTGAAATACAGGAAAGCTAACAAGGCAAGAGCCAGCAATACGACCAGCAAGAGAACTGCCCAGAGCCAACCAAGACCCTTCGAAGCGGCATCCTTAGTGCCAAAGCGGAAGAGGAATACAGTGGCGAAAGGCGTGAAGTTGGAACCTGAGATACCACCTGTGAGCATCAGATCGCCCCCAGCAGTGAGGATCACTCGCCCGTTTCCAGCCTCAGGCATGGGTGGGGTATAATAAAGCGTCAGAGGAGCACTCGTATTATCCTTAGCCTTTGCATATTCGATGCAGAGCACATAGCATCGACGATCCTTATCGCGACCAACCATGTAGCCTCGTTGTGCCTGCTGATCGATGAGAATTGGTGTGATGTATTCGATCGTACCCCAGTTGGTCTCTGTGGGGATGGGACTGGAGGTTGGCAGCAAAGAGAAGTCGAGTCCCTGCACCTTGATGATGGCAATGCGCCCATTCTTGTCCTTGACAGGCAACAGATAGGCATAGATGTCCTTTGCCTCGTCGCCAATGAAAAACTCTTCGCTTCTGTAGGTCTGATCGAAAAGCAGAGGGCGCCAGATGTCAAGCAAGGGGATGGAGAACGATTCGCCCTTCAGACGATCGACAATGATACTGTCAAGATCCTTACCATGGTTGTTTCTTCCACTGAAGATGATGGCATCATCAGGGGCAATCTTGAAGATAAAGGGCATGGAGCGCTCATTCGTCACTTCCTTGACGAACGAGAACGTGCTTTCGCCATCGAAGCACTCGATCTCGTCTTCACCATACCAGTTGCCTGTGATGTAGACCTTGTTGCTGTCGAGTTCGATAGCTGAGGCTAAAGTGCGTTTCTTGTCGAGACAGCCAAAGCCCTCAAAGGTACGGGTCTGTGGGTCGTACATCTCAGCTACAAAGGTCTGTCCGATACCCAGATGGGTCTCGAAACCTCCAGCCAGCAGCACCTTGCCTGACTTCATTTGGAGTCCAAATCCTCCATCATGGTCATAAACTGTCTCCAGCTGATGCCACTCATCGTCATCATAGTATTCTGCTGTCTTTGTAGGGATGAAACCTAAGGTGTGACCTCCCACCAGGACAATCTCCTGACCTATACGGAAGGCGCAGTGGCCTGAACGAGGAGTTGTCAGGTTAGCCAGTTGCTCAGCGTTGATCTCCACCATCGGACAAGCTGCATTCTGACTATTCTCTGGTGGAACAGTCGTCTGCGCTGTCAAAGGGAGAGTAGTCAGTAGACAGCCAAGGAGGAAACCAAAGATTATCTTTATCTTCATATATATTTAGTTAGGCCTGAAAATAACGGGCTGTTTCTTCTCTTCACGTCTCTTGGGGGCCTTCTTCTTGATCTTTCCCTGCGACACTGTCTTTTCCTGTACGGGCTCCTGAGACTGCTGGGCTGTGACGATGCCAGTGGGGAGACTGAAGTCGTAAGTGATGGTGGGACAGCCATCCTCCGTTACATCAATACTGAAGCGCACATTGCTGGTCTTCAGACTGAAGAACTTGGCTGTGTACTGTTCCTCTGTGATCTTCGTAAGAGTAGCGGGTATGGAGTCTTCTGCCTCTATGACCACATCCTTGAAGTAGTTGCCATCAGCAGAGCGATTGCTCACCAGGATCTCAGCTGTCAGCTCTTTGCCTTCTGTCTGGTGTTTCAAGATCTGCACAGCGTAGTTGTTGATATACCAGGTGTCGTAGGAGATCTTTCTGGGGGTCATTGTCAGCCCATCGTAGGTCAGTGCGAAGGTGGCAAACGAGGGTTTCCTCTCCAGTCCGATTTCCTCTGGGATATTGATGGAGCAGTCATAACTAAGCACAGCAGACTCGACATTGACATTCTCGCGACGTGTATCGGTATTGATGTGACAATTGTCATCGTCGAGACTTGAGAGTTTCATCAGCGCCATTTTCATATAGGGAGGACAGACTGCCTTGATGGTGGTGCTGATGGCTCTGTGGGCAAAACCAATGGCACGATTATCGTTGAGTGAGAAGCGACAGGAGTAGCGAGGATCGACATAGATGATACCATACTTGCCTTTCTGTTTGACGATGACCTCTTCGTTCCAGGC
>JAEEGJ010017780.1_pt1 | contig 15992 bp, 7 predicted proteins | sample 8958761 | NCBI WGS metagenome assembly JAEEGJ01 (sample SAMN16246546, study PRJNA631951) | gut metagenome | biome: gut microbiome; feature: rumen; material: RS-attached | host: Bos | place: Iran: Karaj | collected 2018-10
CCGCATGACGGCTCTGGAAACATAGCCGTAAATTGTCCTCCGTATCCTCCGTATCAGGATCGGACACATCGAACCACGACCATTCAATCGGCAATCCTTCGTATGCAGTCTGGCTGATTTCCGAAAGCAACGGCGGCAAATCCGTGTTCGTGATATTCAACCGCAACGTCGTGACCGCATTCTCTCCAGCCTTGTCCGTCGCAGTGAGCGTATATTCCAAACTACCGCCACCACGATGGACAAGATCGTAACGGCCCGTTAAATCCGCCTGAAGGCCATCCTCCGTAAACCGCAACAACTTAGTCGTCTCGGGGCCATGAATATTCACATTAACTTCTTCATTTGTCACAGCAACATAATCCAAATCATGATCGACAAACAATTCGAAAAGGTTCAAATAGCCTGAAACATCATTTTCCGTTGCTTCCAGAACGATTGTCTCCATCGTCCATTCCGGCGGATTGTTCACATTTTCGACCGTAATCTGCACGGTTGCCGCGATCCATTCATGGCCATTCCACAATTCCACCGCCACGGAATCCGTCCCGCAGAAATACAATTTAGGCACATAGTTCAAACCATACCATGGGCGCGTCCCGTTTGGATACAACAATGAAACGACACCATCCTTCGCGGACGTTTCGTCAACCAACCGCAACGCGAAATCTGCGTCGCCGTTGCTTTCCAATACGATTTCATATGCAGGATCGTCGCCTGCATTCTCCAAAACTTCTGTTGTACAAGTACCGGTCACGGCGATGGTTGCTTCATCACTCGTCGAAAGCGTGTCATACACCAACGAGCCATTTGACACATAGTAAACAACGCCGCCATCGGCGGAAACACCGATGGTGCTGTAGCGCAAGCCTACGCTGTCACCTACCGCCGTTTGCGCATGATTTCCAAACAGTTCCTGCCGAACCAACGCCGTGCTCTTCCGCGTGTCATGGAACGCATACCGTCCGTCACGGCTGACTGCGAAAATATCGCCGTCAGCCACCACGGCTTCCGCCGTGCCGCCATTCGTCGCCTGGCGATACAATTTGTAGTCGGATTTGCGATAGAATGCATAACGGCCGCTCTGCGACAGATGGACGTACTGCGGCGAATCCTCCGTTAATGTTGAAAACACGCCAGTCTCCGCAAACCACGCCTTCAGAGCAGTTTTGCCAGAAGAAAGCCTGCACGTATAAATCAAAACTTTACCATCATGGCTCAGACGAACGGCGGAAGCGGCTCCTGTCGTATTCGTCGCATCTGTCGCCAAAACAACGGCTTCCTGCCCGCGCTCCTGCCGCAAGAGCCGTCCATTCAAATCAATATAGGCCAATACATCACCGTCGAAGTCCAACGACAATGAACAGATATCGGAATAGTCTCTCAGACCAGGCCATACGGCTTCGTCTCCTGCATATGGAATATAGACGGTCGTCTTGCCATCACCGCTGATGGCGCATTGGCGATAGTCCGCCGCGTCCAGCGGGCTGACGGCGAACGTCACACCCGCCATCGTATCCCGTTCATACACATTGTTCAGCGTATTGTTGTCGTCAACATCCAAGATAGCCGTTGTCGAAAACACGACTTTTCCGCCGTCATCATTGACGGCGATTCGCTCAAACGTCGTATCAGACGCGACCACACCCTGTATCGCATCAACATTGTCGCATTCCGCTTTGTAAAGATGTGGAGCAAGCGATGAAGGAATGCCCAGATTCGTCGCCGCGCTTGTGAACGTCGCATAGCGACCATTTGCGGAAATCGCAGGCGTCTCGCAGTCCGCATCCGATGCCACGCCTTTCTTCGTGCTGATGAGTTTCAGTTCGTTTCGCAAGGAGTCATAGACGAAAATCTGCCAATGCTCGCCATCGACAGCATCCGCCGTGAGATTCGTCGCCTTGCTGGCGAACACCACGAAACGACCGTCCGCCGAACAGGCTGGGGAACGGCTGTCGCCATCCGCATTCAGACCGATCATTTGCGTCTTCAGCGTGTTGCCGTCATAGACACCTTTCATGAGCATTGCCACACCATTCAAATATGATGTGAAATAAACAACATTTCCGCTGTCCGTACAAGCCACGTAATACGCATGTTGCATGCCATCGTCAACCTGCATGACGGGAATGGTCGTTTCTGTGCCATCGGAAGCCGTATCCGTAAACGACAGCCAGCTGTCCTGCCCCTGTCGTGTGAAATGCCACATCCGCGAACCATCTAAATTCAAGGCAATACCACGGTAAAGCTCCGCCGTGAAATTATCTGTATTCTTCGTCGTGCAGGTCCATTTCCCATTATCCCCACGCTTGAACACGTTCATTTCATGACCGGAAACTTGCGCCACGACTATCTTTCCATCTCCACTGGCGGCAATACGCGAAACGGCCAGTTCGTTTTCGCTTTGCAAATCACCTTGCAGGGGAACGCCTTCGACCATCAACGCATAAACACCCGCACTATCATCTGAAACATAAAGGAATGCTTTCTCATTGAAATATGAAATTGTGCCATAAAGCCCCCTTCGCCCCAATAAAAAAACATTCCAATTGTCATTCGGCTGTAAACCGATGTATGAATTGAGGGCACCTTGCCGCACAATGCCGATCTTATCGCCATCGGCAATCAACATCGCCGTATAGTCTGTATAGTTTGCAAGACAATTGCGACCGATGAACAATATGCGTCCATCATCCAACGGCGCTGCCTCCCGTGAATACCACGTTCCGTCCAACAGAACTCCGCCTGAACCATTCTTCAGCAAATCTGCGCCAATCGGACTTAACGACGCCCCGTAAAGCAGCAACGGCATCAATACGACAAGCAATACTCTCTTCATAAGACCATCCTCTCTACTAGAACTTCCAGAAAATCCAGAATCTCCATGACTTTTTCTAAAAAACAGCCGCCAGCCAAGTTATCCTTGGAAGGCGGCCATTCGCAAATCAAAACCTATTGTTTTCAGCTTAGAACTGGACCAAGAACTTCAGGATGGCGCTCCAGGAATCCAGATTCAGGTTCGCATACTTCGTATCCGCATGCTTGAAGGCTTCGTCGTAACGGATGTCGAACGAAAGGCCATAGCTTTCGTTGAACCAGTAGCTGCTGCCGATTGCCGCATAGAGGCCGAAGATGTAGTCCAAGTCGTTGTCATGACGACCGCCGCTGGAAGATTCCATATCCGCGTAGGACAGGCTCGGGCCCGCCGCAACATAGAAATCAAGACCGCTGGCCAGCGTGTAGCCGAGTTTCAGGCCAAGATCGATTTCCAACATCTGGAGATCGAATTTCGTACGGCCCGTGCCAGTCAGATAGCTGCTGCTGGACACGCGGTAGTCGGGATCGCTGCTCGCGCGGCGGATTTCGCCCCAGTTGTCACGATCTGTCCAATAGACTTTCGTGTGATACGTCGTCTCACCGATGGAGCCGCCCTTCGCGGAAGAGGCTGTGTCCATATTGTAATACTGCAGATTGGAGATGACGCTCAACGTCCAGCTGTCATTCTGGTAAATATCCGCATCCAACGAGACGATGGGAGCCATGCTCTCCATGTTGCCCCAGCTGCCATGGCCGCCGAGATTGTAGCCGTTGGAAACCGTAATGTTAGCAGATGCCGGCATGTAGGTACCGACGTTTGTCGCATTACCGGAAACGATGTTATGGACGCTCTCCGAATTGTAGGCGGCCATACCGCTCGAATTGCTCGTCCAGATACCCACGAAACTGTTTTGCGAAGCACCCTTCAAACGAACCGTATGGAAGTTACGATAACCGACGCCAACGCCCAGATGAGCCCCTGCGATCGACACGCTGTTGGAGGTTCCGATCTTCGCAGTGTCCTGCGCATGACCAACCAGACCGATGAGCATCGCGGCAACCATCAGCGCCGCTAAAACATTCTTTTTCATCTTTTCTCCTTGATTGTCGTGTTTATGGTTAATTTAGTTTAATGACTATTCGAGAATGCCGCCGGGCGGCAACCGCCCGGCGGTGTCCATCGTTATTTCTGCTCGTTGATCAACAATGTCTGATAGTTGCCTTTGGCATGCGGACGAATCATGATGTAGTTCGCGCCATCTTCATAGAAGGTGACATCTTCGCCTTTCAGTTCAAGCAATCTGCCGTCCGACGTGCCAGTGCACAACTGGTAGGCCCACATGTTGTACTTCGCATCAAAGTAGATGACGTCATATGCGTAAACCTGGCCAGCCGTAAGGTTTTCAGCCTCAAGCAACAACGTATCTTCATAACCAATACCACCTGTGATGACGGCGTCATCACCAGCGTTCTTCACGATCGTGAAGGTCATCATGTCGCTCTTTTCGCCGTTGCTCGTCTCGACAACCCAGCGGTAGCTGCCGGCGGGAATACCTGTAACGTTGATGCTATTGACCACCAACTTGTTGTGGACGCTCACTTCATTGCCGTCGCCATCATAGATACGCAGCGTGTAGGTGTCAGCCTTCGCGTTCACAGGCCACTTGAAAGTGATGTCCGTCGTGTTCGTGGCAACCGTCGTCGTCCAGTTCTGCGGCGGGAAGAATTCGCCGTCGCCCGGCCATGCTTCCGCTTCGCTGTTCGTCAGATCCACTTCAGCTTCATCGCTTTCTTCACCATATTCGCCCATCGGATTGACGCCGCGGGCGACAACCTTGTATTTCTTTCCGGATTCAAGACCGGCAAGCGTAACCGTCGCAGACGTTTCCATCTGAACATCATTTCCAGGAACAAAATCCTGTGCGACGTTCGCCACGACGTTGCCGTTTTCATCCGTAACTGTCAGCACGAAGCCGCTGGCCAAAGGAGCCGTAACCGTCACGACGTTCGGATTTTCCGTGCCTTCGACGGCCGCTTTCCCAGGAGCCTGATAGTCAGGAACGTTGATTCCGTCTTCAACATCGGCGCAGAGTTCGCCAGTGCCGCCCTTAGCGGACCAGTGGTAAACGGTGATATCGCCCTGCGCGTTGCGGTCGAAGCCCTTGAAGCCGCTGTTGTAGTAAGCTGCGGGTGTCAGAACGAACTGGCCGTCAATATTCTTTTCCTTCACAACGACATCCGTCTGCTTACCGTCAACCGTCATACGGACAACGACGCCTTCCGTGTCATGTTCGCAAGGCAGCACAATCGTCGGATACCACGGCGTGCCGCTGAGGACGATCTTGAAGGAATATTCTTCAGAGGTGGCACCAGCATCATCCTTAATGGCGAATTTGACCTTGCCTTCCGCGCCGATTTCGGCGTCTTCGGCAACGTTGAAGGTGAAGGTGATCGTCTTGGCATCGTTGTCAACAACAGCCGCATAACCATTCAACAGCGCCTTGCCGTCTTCAGGAGCCGTATAATCACAGCTTTCAAGATCAATCTGCTGGGCAGATTCGTCTTCGGGGCCAGCCGCCACGGCGAACGTCGCCGTGATTTCCTTTCCGGCCTGATCAGGCTGGATATAGACATCGGCGATTGTCGCCGTCGGAGCGTCGTTCACCGCCGCGACCGCGATTTCAACGTTTACAGCATCCGTCGTGATTTCACCGTCGGTAACCGCCACGCTGAAGGTCGGGAGAGCGTCGAGGCCATCCGTATTATAGTCGGCGGCAGGCGTGAAGGTCACGTTGCCGGCTTCTGCGTCATAGGTCAGCGTACCAACTTCGTCACCGAAGTTGGGCGTCACTGCAAAGACCAGCGTGTCAACGCCTTCTGCGGCATCAGGATCCGCAGCCGCCACGAAACCATCGAGCGCGTATTCAATCGTGCCTTGATCTTCCGTCGCTTCCAGTTTCGCGTCTTCAACAAGAGCCAGCGTCGGAGCCGTGTTGCCAATGACAACGCTGACAAACTCTTCCATCATGTCGTTTTCAACTTCATCCGCGTCATAGGGTTTCGTCAGCGCGGCGGCCTTGACGGCAACCGTGTCCCCCTTCTTGAAGTTGTCGGCAGCCAGAACATTGCCGTCTTCGGCGACTTCCGCGCCATTGACCGTCCAGACAAACTTGTAACCGGTGATGGCATCGCCGTCAGGATCTTCGGCAGCACCGTCGATGGCGGCCGTCAGATCATCCTGCGTCTTCGGTTCGGCAGAATCAAACGCAACGGTAAAGGTCGCGGGAACCGTACGGTCCACATCATTAACCGTCACTTTGAAGGTTTCCACCGTGGTGGCGCCGAGAGCGTCTGTAACAGTGGCTTTAATAGTGAACTCATTGTTGGCGGGACGATCCGCGCCGTCCAACGTCGCGTAGCCGTTCGTCTTGACGACGACGGTGCTCGTCGCGGCGGCCGTGTCAATGCCGTCCGTCGTGACGGAATCAATGGCCAGACCTTCATCTGCGGTCCATTCAATGGACTTGATGCCGTTCGGGAGAACTTCGTCGGAATCCGTCGCGGAAATGGCGAGTTCGAAGCTGACGGCTTCACCCTTGTCATCGACTTCGTCAATCGCCGCTTCAGGAGCAGGCGTCGTGACGGCGATCTCCGCCGGAGGATTCGCGCGATAGGTGACGGTCAGCGTTGCTTCTGTGCTGTCGTCCGTGCCGTCGTTGACAACGAATGTAACGACATCCGCGTCTGCGTCAAAGAATTCGGTCGTCGTGTCCGTCACTGTATATTTAATGGTATTGCCTTCGACAACCGCGGTACCCTTCGTACCCTGTGCTTTGATGACAATCGCCAGATCGTCGCCATCAACATCAGCCATCGTGATGTCAGCAGCCGCGGTAGCTTCCGCCGCATCGGTCTTGCGGATGAATAGAGCGGCATCCGCCGTCGTCGGAGCCGTATTGCCGATCACGATTTCGTTGCTCGCAAATTCCTGCTGGGCGGCGATTTCGTCGCCATACGGCTTCACCGTCGCCGTGGCCTTGATCTGCCAAGTCTCGCCTTTCTTGACGGCCGTGTTCAAAGCCAACGCCGTCTCGCCAGCGACGGCCGCGCCGTCGCGATACCACTGATAGGCGATTTCCGCTTCGTCGCCGTCGGCATCTGTAATCATGTTCGTGAATTCAGCCGTCAGCTTGCTGCCGAAAACAGCTGGATTGGGAGTTGCGACAGCTGTGATGGCGGTCGCGCCGAAATCCGTGGCCTGATCTACATCGTTGATCGTGACTTCCGCTTCGGCAGTACCGACGGAACCATCGTCGCCAGCCTGGTCATCAATCGTCACCACAAGGGCGGCTGTCGCCGTCTTCGCGGGATGTGCAACTACATCATAGTTAGCAAGTTCGGTGGCGGTAAACGTATAAACGCCTTCCGTCTTGGAAGCCGTCCATTCGCCCGCGATGACATTGCCATCCAGCGTAACGGTCTTCGTGAAAGCGTCCCACGCAGTATCCACATCGGCGAAGCTCATGTCAAACGTCAGCGCTTCGCCTTCGTTCACGGCCAAATCTTCCGTCACAATGGCGATTGCGGGAGCGTCGTTGACGGCATTGACCGTCACGTCGATCGTTGCCGCCGCATACGCATCAGCAAGATCCGTGAATTGCGCAGAAAAGTCAATGGTGAAATCGCCGCTGTAGTTCGGAGCGGGCGTATAGATAATTTTTCCGTTATTGACTTCGACCGTTCCGGCCGCAGGATCGCTGCTACCAGCTGCAAAAACGGTAACAGCATCCGTGTCAACCAACGCTTCTTTATCAACATCCCAAATCTGTGCTGTGAAGAGTTCCTTGTCCGTCGCGGCAATCGTCACAGGGGCGGCATCTTCGTCTAACACGACCTTCGCGCCATCTTTCGTGGCGAAGCTGTAGGTGTCACGGAGCAAATTGAAGCTCAGAACCAGATTGTCAGCATTGAAGGGGATATCCTTCTTGGAAGCCTCGCAGTCATTGACCACACTCGGGATCACAACTGAATCTCCCTCAATGGCATCAATATCGACTTCGAACGTCACATCGCACAGTTTGGCGCGGACGCCGCTCGTCAGTTTCAAAATCCGCGAAACCGTCGCTTTGGCGCCGATACTCAAGCTGATGGTCAGCGTACCGCTGGCGACGGATTTCTTGACGATGGTCTCGATCGGATCGATTTCACCATCCGCGTCCAGTTCGAACAAATCCTTGTTCCACTGAACGGCGGCGGTCGTGCCGCTTGTCACTTCGTCACCCATCTTCACGCCTTCGGGAAGCGTGATCTTCAAAATCAGTTTCGTGATGTCTTCGCCCTCGGAGGTCACATAGACCGCCGTCTGCTGCGACATCGTCCTTTCATATCCCTTCACAACCGTTCCGCTTTGCGGATCCCATTCCACCGTCAACGCCGCGAACGCGCTTGTAGCGCACAGCGCGATGACAGCAACCATAAAGCTCAGCAGTTTTTTCATTGTACAGCTCCTTTGATTTCTTTACTATATATAATATTGGTTATTTGCTCGCGTATTTCTTGAAGTTCTCCAAGGCTTTTTCAGCATCGACCTGCGTTTCGTCGATGCCCTGAATGATATCTTCGACGAACATGGAGTCAGGATCGTCGATACCACCGAGAGCGATGAAGTTGTACATCATGATTGCGTCATCTTCCGTAATATAGCCATTCTCATCATAATCGAGGAACGCGGCCAGTGATTTCAACGTCGCCAACGCGGCTTCCGCATCGACCTGCGTTTCGTCGATACCCTGAATGATGTCTTCAACGAACATGGAGTCCGGATCGTCGATACCGCCGAGAGCGATGAAGTTGTACATCATGATTGCGTCGTCTTCCGTGATTTCGCCGTTGCCGTCGATATCCATCGTACCGCCGCCATTAATCGTCATGTAAACGGATTCCATTTCAATCTCATCACCATCGGCAGGAGTGATGGACGGGACCACGTCGCCGGCTTCGCACTGACTCGTCAACGTCGCCTTTACCTTTAAATATATAGTAGCGGCAGTCGCCTTGTAAACGGCGCCGTCTTCCGGCAAGTCAACATAAGCACCTTCGCCGTCTGCACTGTCGGTAAAGCAATACTGGATGGAATAGGCATCCGCAGCGGGATTGAACTTCGGCGTTCTGACCTTCAGCGTCAAATCCTTGCCAACCGCCGCATTGTTCAGTTCAAGTTTATACGTTAAAATGGTGCCCGCATATCCATCCGCATCTGGATCGACGACAATGACCGAGCCGCTATATGTCTTGCCAGTAGCGGCATCTTCCTTCTTTACCAGAGTCGTCATCAGGCTGTCTGTGACATCCACGAAAACAATTGCCTTCTCCGACGTGCGCGTTCCATCCGTATACCAATAGTTGAAACGGATCTGATCGACGTTTGTCATCTTCGTCATGCTCAGTTTCTTTGTGCCGGCGTTGAACGTCCCGTAGTTGCCATCCAACACATTATAAACGGTGACTCCGCCTTCCATAGAGCTCGAGAAAGCAAGAACATTGGTATCGCCTTTGAGCGTGCAACCTTCGGGAACATCGAAATCAATGACGAGCGACGTCGTGCCACGACGCATCTGGACTCGTTTGACAGGAGGAGCCGCAAGCGCCATCGGAGTCGAAGCGGTCTTGCGATAATCGATCAAATAGGTCGTATCTGCTTTCGCATCCAGAACCATGCCGTCCGTCCAGTCAATGGCTTCCTCTTCAGCCCCTTCCGGATAAATCTTCAAGATGGCTCCAGAAGGAACGGAACCAGAGGCCAGCACGAAGGATATTTTCATGCTGTCACGCACATACAGTTGCCACAACGCCGCGTCGGCATCCTCCTTGATATATCCGGACAACCTGCTAAAGACATCATCATTACCAGTCGTGCTGATGGTGATGTCACCAGGGCCTTCCAGCCAGGCGATGTTCGGCACGACAGCTACCGGCGGATGCGGCGCAAGGTCATTCGCCTGATCCAGTCCGAATCTCAAGTTGGACTCCTTAAGATTCCATCCCCCTGCAGGAGCAGTTTCCGCATAATACAGATTCATCTTGAACTGCGCGGCATTCACCATCGCGGCCAGACCGATTACCATCAGAGCGACAAGCGTCAATTTCTGTCTGTTCATCCTGTTTTCCTCTTGATTATCTGATATTTTTTAAGTTTTCCAAGCCACTCTCCATGCGGACATGGAGACTAATATCCTACAAAACACCTACAATAAACCTAAATTACAAGAAAACATCTAAAATATACGACAATTATCTTCAACTTGCAACCACAAACAGAAGATTTTCTTTTTGACACGCGATTTTTATAAAATATCCTCCACAATCAATCGATTTTTCTTGATTTTTTGCCCAAAGCATGTTATTATCCAATTTAGGGATTTTTTTCTCTTTCAGGAATCATTCATATGAAACAAAACAACCAGACGCCGGATCCGCGAAAACTTGAAAAGCATTGGCAGGACGGCAGGCTGCCCTGCCCCGAATGCGGCCATGTCATTCCGTTGGGCTCGCTTGGGCTCATGAAGTTCAACGAATGCCCCAAATGCCATGCCAGTTTTTTCGCGCCGCAAAAAATAAAGGACTACTATCTCTTCGAACCGGCAGGCGGCGGCGGCATGGGCTCCGTTTACAAGGCCGTTTCGCCACAATATCCTGACCGGATTCTCGCCGTGAAAATCCTCTCACGGGATGAGCGGTCGAATCCGTCCAATATTCAAGCGTTGCTCAACGAAGCCCGCATCTCAGCGCAATTCAAAGGCTCCGAATTCATTGCATCATGCCTCGATTCCGGCTACGACAACGATGAATATTTCACCGTCATGGATTTCATCTCTGGTGAACGGCTTGATAAACGGATAGCACGCTTCGGAAAACTCAGCGAGCCTGAAACCATCGCCATCGCCCTGCATGTGCTTTCTGCAGAACAACATATCTATAAAAGTGGCTATCTTTTCCGCGACCTCAAGCCTGAAAACATCATCATCAATGAAAAAGGTTACGCCATCCTGATCGATTTCGGACTCTGCATGACACGCGAACATGCCCTGAATCCAGACGAAGAATACGTGTCTGGATCTCCATACTACATTCCACCAGAACGTCTTACAGGAGCAGGCGAAGATGCCCGTTCCGAAATCTATTCACTCGGCATGATCATGTATCAGGCCCTGACGGGAAAGACGTTCTTCGACGCGGCGGAAATCGACTCGCTCGCCAAACGGCATCTCTCAAAAATCCGCCTATCCGTCGAATCCAAACTGGACGGCATCAATCCCGCTCTTGCCAAAATACTCGCGAAAATGATCGCGCAGCATTCAGAAGACCGTCCATCGTCATTCACGGAAGTCTTCGGAATGCTGCAGCCGTTGCTAAAACAAGCCTAGAAGCCTAGAACTAAGCCTCTTGCAGAGAAGCTTTGATGATTTCCAGCCCTTCGTCCAAATGAGCCGCCGTGATATTCAGCGGCGGCATCAGACGCAGGACTGTCTCACCAGCCGTCAAAACCAGCAGGCCTTTCGCTTTGCAGGCGGCCGTAACTTTTGACAGACGTTCCTTCGTGTCCATTTCGACACCGATCATCAGACCATAGCCGCGCACATCACGTACGAAATCATGCTGCTTTTGCAAGTCCTTCAGGCTGTTGACAAAACGCCATGATTGTTCACGCACGTTGTCGATGATGTTCTCATCCCGCATAATATTGAACACTTCACAGGCGACCGCCGAAATCAGCGGATTGCCACCGAACGTCGTGCCATGGTTGCCGGGCTGCAGCACGTCACCATACTCTTGACGGACTTCGAAGACGCCCATCGGCAGGCCATTAGCAATAGCTTTCGCGATGGTCATCGCGTCCGGCTTCACGCCGAAACGCTCATAGGCGAAATAAGTTCCAGTACGGGCCATGCCGCATTGGACTTCGTCCAAAAGCAATAACAACTTATTGTCATCACACAATTTACGGACGCCGCAGATGAAATCGCGTGTCACTGGTATAACGCCGCCTTCGCCTTGAACAGGCTCCAGCATGATGGCGACCGTCTTGTCCGTAATCAGATTCTTCACGGAATCCAGATCATTTAGTTTGGCGAATGAAAAGCCCTGCATGTCTGGCCCGAAACCTTCGCGATATTTCGAACGGCCTGTTGCCGCCAGCGTGCCCAACGTCCTACCGTGGAAGGAGTTGTCCATGCAGATGATTTCATTGCGTCCGCCGTTCATCCAGCCCCATTTGCGAGCAAATTTAATCATGCCTTCATTCGCTTCCGCACCGGAATTACCGAAGAAGCAACGTCCGCCAAAGGAATGTTCCGCGATTTTCTGCGCCAAAACAGGCGTGTATTCGTTGATGTAGTAGTTGGAACAATGGACGAGCTTCGTCGCCTGATCAGCGATGACTTTCGTCAATCTCGGATGGCAATGCCCTAGATTGCAGACAGATATGCCAGATGTAAAGTCAAGATACTTCTTCCCTTCGCCATCCCAAATGTACGATCCTTCGCCGCGCGTCACGACCATGTTCCGATTGTAGGTGTGCAGAACATGCGTTTTTTCCAGATTTAAAAGATTTTCAGTCATTTTTCTTACCTTATCAGTATATCACAATTACAATTCATTCCCTATTTTTCGCCGCCGGATGACACCGTTCGGACAATATCGCGGTCAAAGTAATTGACGGACATGCCCGCATCGACCACAATGGTTTGCGCATCCACGCCGCTGGATCGCGGTGACAACAGAAACGCCGCCACATTCGCGGGTTCTTCCGTCGCCAATGCAGCCTTTCGCGGAATTGCCTTCTCCGCATAAAGATACGCATCGATATAGCCTGGAATTCCAGCAGACGACGATGTTTTCAGCAGCCCCGGCCCGACAGCATTCACGCGGACACATCGTCGTTTTTCCGAAATCAATGATTTTGCCAAAAACGCCACCGTTGAATCCAATGCCGCTTTGACCGGCCCCATGTACCCATAGTTTTCGGACGCCATTTTCGTCGTAGAAATACTTATCGTCACGATAGATGCATCTTCGCTCAACAAATCTTTCAGCTGGTTGGACGTCTCCACCAACGAAAAACACGAAATCTCGACCGCCTGCAGAAAATCTTTCCGCAACGTCTCGTGAAAAGGCTTCACGCCTTCCGAATAATTCGCGAACGCGATCGAATGGACATATCCATGGACGACGGGAAACACATTCTGCACGCGTTCGCCAAACGATCGGATGTCCGCTTCGTTTTCGACATCGCAGACAATCGCTTTCGCATCCGCCCCGATCAGATTACGATTCTTCTCCAGAAGTCCTTCGTCCTTAAAAACATACAGGATGTTCGCACCATTTTCCAACAGAACCTGTGCGATGGCCCAAGCCACGCTGCGGCGGTTCGCAACGCCCATCAAGACAATATTTCGATTCTCCAATTGCAGAAATGACATCAAAGCCCCGTCTTCGATCCGCTTCTCAGCAGACCATTGTACAATACAGCTAATTTATCCGCCTGATTCGACAAGCGGAAATCCGTTTTCATGAACTCCACTCCGAATGCGGCACGCTCTCTGGCCCATTCAGGCTCCTCCGCCGTCTTCTCCAATGCGCCAGCCAACGTGTCGATATCTCCTACTTCAAACGTTTGCAAGCAGTTACGCAAATCTGGACGTGGCACATTCGCCAAAATGTTACTGACAACCAACGGTATTCCCGCCGTCAGACATTCCAGCAGAACGTACGACAATCCTTCGTACAACGACGGCAGAATCGCCATATCGAAGGCCATCAGCAACGACGACAAATCCGGAACAAAGCCTTCGAACCGCACACGATCGGCCACGCCCAAACGGGCGGCCAACGCTTCAAGTTCAGACTTCAATGGACCGTCGCCACAGAACATCACTTGCAGACGTCCGCCCTTCTCCCCATGGCAACGCTCCAAAGCGGCAAGTACTTGCTGCAGGCCTTTTTGCCGCGTCAAACGGCAAGGCACCACGGCCCATGTCTCGTCTGCGGCCAGCCCCAGCCGCGCCCGTGCCTCATCACGTCCCAAAAGTGTTTGACGGTAATCGTCCGGCAGACCGTTCTCAATCAAATGAAATTTCTCCGGCGGAAGGCAAAGCAAATTCGCATCGCTTATTTCAGAACGCCCGACAAACACATACGCGTTCGTCCGATGCGCCCCCCACTGTTCGATCATGCGAATCGACATCCGCACCCACAACGGCAGACTCGGATGAACAGCGAAAGCATGCGGGGAATAAACGACCTTCACACCAGGCAAAACCTTGCAGGCCAAACGGCCAACAAATCCCGCGACGCTCGAATGAAGATGCATCGCCTGCGGACGCACTTCACGCAGAACGCCACGCAATTGGCGGACGGCATGCCAAAGCGACATCACGCCATTGCTTTCGCTCGGAAACGACCAGACTTTACATCCGTCAACCTGTTCGAAATGAGCAAGATCCGACGGGAAATCACGGTCATACCGCGCACCGAACGCAAACACGCCGCAACGAATCCCGCGCCGCGTCAATTCTGGCATGATCAGCTTCAGATGACGCCGCACGCCGCCGCCGCACGCTTCCACGACATGCAGGATGTCCAATTCATCATTCATAACAATTGATTTTTTATCCTCAACGGCAAACCGTGACCTATTTTTTGACTCGCTTTTTCGGCTTCTGCCTATTGTTCGAAGGTGCCTTAATACGCAGTTTATCCTCCCGCTTGTCCGTAAAAACGCCACTGACATCGTGATGCCGTCCTCCTGCCACGGCGTCATTGATCAGCAAATCTGTCAATAGAACACTTGGATGGACATCGGCCATCTCACGCAAAGCAGTCAATTCGCCTTTTACTTTCTCTGCGTCATCCTTCGGAATCTCTCCGCCAAAATTCTCCTTCACTATCTGGTGGAGCCGCAGAAGGCTGAGCATCTGTGTGGTCTGTCCATTCAGATCGAATCCAAAATCCTCCAAATGGTCGCGGAAGAAGCCAATGTAATAAATCGGTCTTGCTAAAGCACTTGCCGTCGGAAAATCAATCTGCCCCTGCATTTGGAAAACCAAATACGGCAGAGCGGAATGGAGCATCGATTTTGCACGGTCAGCCTCGTTGCGCCGTGCGAAACGCTCGGCCAGAGCGGAAAGAATCCATGAATATTCGGCGGCCCCCGTCATGCTTGGCCATTCCGTCACGATGCCATAATGATCTGCCAGAATCGGCCGCGCATCCCGCGCGGCGTCCGCCGCCACCGCCAGACGCGACATTTCCACCATATAGTCACCGCTGTTCCGATAATGGCATATCAATGCCTCCACCAGCCATGGTGACAGCGGATACTGTTCAATATTCATCCGCTTCAGTTCTCCGACCAAATAATCCAAGCTTGAATCCGCCAATTCCATCCAAGACATTTCCTTGTATCGCCGTGCGCCACGATAGACCGCGAGTGTCGCCAACGCCTCCGCCTCCAGCTGCGATGTCGGATCCGCCAGACTGGCCTGTTTCACTTCCTCCGACGGAATGATGCGCTGTTGAAGGAAACCGCCAAGCGGCTGGGCCTGATTGGCGACATGCGCCGTCAGCAACCGTAAGTCGTTCAGGAACACCTTGTCAACCGCATCCCCCATCGCGTTGGCCATCTCATCCATCGCCAACGCCGCCAAGGCGTTCGTCCGCAAATGGCTGATTTTTCGCGGTACCGCAAACGAGCCTTCCGGCAGTTCTTCGTCTTCGACAATCGTCAAACTTTGACGATTCGCCCCATAACGAACGGCTCCTGCGGCGACTGGTTTGAACGCCAGTTTCGCGGCATCAAGCCATTGTTTGTCGCCGCTTTCCGCTGCCAGACGACAATAGGCCAGAACCAATTCGGATTGGCTGCCCAAATCCTCCCGTCCTTTTTCATCATCCGCAAACCAGTCAGGGAAAGGCGCTTGCAATTCACCAGTCTTGGGATCCAAACAAGCCAGCACCGCCTTGCCGCATTTTTCGGCCGCCTTGAAGCAGCCATCAGCCGTCGTCAATGACGGATAAGGATGACCACGATACAGAGGCGTAACTGTCTCACCATCCGTGAAATAGCTGTCCAATTCAAAAAGTGCCACCGTCTGCGGCGTCTTCATGGAACACAATTCCAT
>JAEEGJ010017787.1_pt1 | contig 15987 bp, 18 predicted proteins | sample 8958761 | NCBI WGS metagenome assembly JAEEGJ01 (sample SAMN16246546, study PRJNA631951) | gut metagenome | biome: gut microbiome; feature: rumen; material: RS-attached | host: Bos | place: Iran: Karaj | collected 2018-10
TCATTAGGGTTTATGGCAGATTAGTATTTGTTCCGAGCATATTGGTCGCATCGCTGGCGAAGTCGTAGCGGGCTACGGCGAGACAGGGATGTGGACAAGATGCCGGAAGAAATGCTGAGATGCCATAAACAGACCTAAAAAAGTGAAATAGATTGAAATGTCGGCCTAATGACCGATTTGGGTTATATGTAGTCGAATAGATTAATCGTTCCTGCGTCATTTTGGATATCAAGAGTGGGGACATACTCCTCCATTTTTGTGGAGCCACTGGCTTTATCGACATAGAAATATACCAATGCCCCAGTATAGCTGCGGAACACCACTTGATAGGCAGAGTCGGTCTCCTCACCCATCTCGAGAGTCATGATGTCAGGGTTGTCTTCGGCTATGCTCCAGTCATACTCGCTGTGGCAATAGTTGCTGACACCTTCGTATGCCATTTCTTTTGTTATCTTACTCTTTGATGTGCTAGAACCACAGGAGCACAAAAGCAAGGCTGCTAATGCAAATAGTGGGGCAATTTGTTTCATAATTGAAAAATAGTGATTGGTGAATAGTGATTAGTGAATAGTGATTAGACAAATGAATGTTGCAGCCAATTTCTTGAAGTAAGAACTATGAACTAAGAAGGTAGGCGGCAGCCCTTTTTCAATTTTCAATTTAATAAGTTCTTGTTGAAAAACTCCGCCAGCGTGTCCCAAGGGATGTAGTTGCCCTCACCGCCATCGTAGAGGTCGCAATGGGTGGCGCCAGGGATGATGAGCAGCTGCTTGTTGTCTGGCACAGGATTGGGTTTGCCGACGAAGTTGTAGCCATCTGCCTTGCCGTCCACCATGTAGTGATAGGCGGCTTCGCCAAAGTAGCGTGAGTGGGCTTCCGCGCCGTGCATCACGAGGACGGCAGAGCGGATTTCGTTGATGTAATAGAGGAAGCGTGCATTGGCGTAGGCTTGAGTGCCGATGGTGCGCCAGCCGTCGTTGCTGTTGCCGCTGCGAACATGGTAGCCGCGCGGGGTCTTGTAATAGGCATGGTAGTCTTTGACAAACTGAGGAGCATCATCTGGCAGCGGGTCAACAACTCCGCCAGCCATCGCCATGGGGTCGGCGAGACGCTGTTTGCCCATTGCCTCACGGGCCGCGTGGCGCGTCTCCTCTTTGTCCTCACTGTCGTAGTAGCCGTTGCCGCTGATACGGCTCATGTCGTACATGGTGGAGGCGACGGTGGCCTTGATACGGGTGTCGGCAGCGGCAGCATTGAGTGCGATGCCACCCCAGCCACAGATGCCGATAATACCGATGCGTTCGGGATCGACATCCTCCAGTTTGGAGAGAAAATCGACAGCGGCCATAAAGTCCTCGGTGTTGATGTCGGGCGAAGCCGTGCGGCGGGGTTCACCGCTGCTCTCGCCAGTGTATGATGGGTCGAAAGCTAGCGTCACGAAGCCGTGTTCCGCCATCCGCATGGCATAAAGGCCGCTGCTCTGTTCCTTGACGGCACCGAAGGGACCGCTCACGGCGATAGCTGCCAGCTTTCCCTGTGCATCCTTTGGAGTGTAGAGGTCGGCTGCCAGCATCAGCCCATACTGTGTCTCGAACGTCACCTTGCGGTGGTTCACCTTCTCGCTCAGCGGGAACACCTTGTCCCACTCTTGCGTCAATGTCAGTTCTTGTTTCATGTTGTCAGTGTTATTGGTTTCTTGTTTGTTGTTGCAGGCGGACAATGCCAGTGTTGCCATAATTATGCCTATGGCAAGCAGACTTTTATGTTTCATATTTCTTTATTTTTTATGGTAAAATTGATAGTCACTTTGCCATTACCGAGGGCTTCCTTGAGACCTTCGGGAGTGGTGATGTGGCCGATGGGGGAATAACTGTAGGAGGTTGTGAAGGTTTCGTAGAAGACCACCACGCAGTTGTCGCCATAGAGCATAATATCGCCCGCGTGGATGGTTCCAACTTTGGTGCGGTTGGTGGGGAGCGACTGGGAGAGGTAGTGGTATTTCTCGTTGCCGTTCAGTTCCTGCATTTCCAGCGTCAAGGGCAGCAGGGCTCGGAAGGCTTCAGCGGTGCTGTTCTGCTCCATCGTAGCTGTGAAACTCCGGTCACCGATGGTAACCGTTATGTCGTCCACGGTTGTTGATGCGGGCGAGAGGGGCTTGTCTTCAAGGGTGCAAGCCGAAGCAAAGAATAGCATGATTGCGACTATCAAGTTCATCGTGCGTCTCATGCGCTTTATGGTCAGGCATTGTTGAATCTCTCTACTTTCATTTGTCCGCATTGGCGCATCATAGGCGAGTACTTTTTGAACTCTGGAGTGGCGGACTGCTTGTCGAGCGATTCGGGGTCCTTCCATGTCTCGCAAATCATGAACACATCCGGTCGTGTGGCGCTTTGGAACACATCGTAAGCAATGCATCCCTCGTGTTTTTGCGACAGTTCGGTAAGGGCTATTGCCGCCTTCAGGGCAGTCTTGTACTGCTCGCTGTCATTGGCTTGGAAAAAACAATTCAACCGTATCATAATATCGTTTTTTTAATCTTATTATCTTAACGCTAAGATTCAAGAATTATTGTGTCATTGGGAGTGTGTGACATTGGGGTAAGTGATTATTTGCTTTGCTCAAATAGCCAGTCACGGACAGCGGCAATCTTGTATCCAAAGTCGAAAGAGGCCATGTGTTCCATGCCTTGTCCCGATTCAGGGAGCACCGTACCTTTCTCGAAACAAATGAAATTGATGTTGCCTCCTTTGGCTATCAAGGCTTCTGCCAGACGTTCCTGCTCTGAAGGAGCCAACTTGGCACTCCATGAAGCCGAGTCGATATGGGCATTTTGTTTTTTCAGCACCTCGGTCAGTTCTCTCATGCCTCCCGATGCCTTTTCGTCACCGCCAGCCACGATGTAGAAGAACTTGCGCTTGCCGAAGTCTTTCATCTTCGATGTGTCCCATTGGCTGCTGACAAACAGCGAAGCAGCAAATAGGTCAGGATGGGCGATGTTGAAATAGAAGGACATCATGCCACCCATCGATTGACCAGTTGTGTAAAGTCGTCTTTGGTCGACCTTATACTCTCTGCATACATATTGCAACAGACGGATGGTCATCTCCACCTCGTCGGAGGTGCTCCAGTCATCCTGCACAGCCCAATCGGTATATTGCGGAACCAAAACAAAAGAGGGGTGCTTCTGCTGGTCACGGTCAGAGGCAAACTCAAGCGCCCCGTAGCCCTGGGTGAGTGGGGCGGTCACATCCTTTCCCACGGTGCTTGCATCGGCCATAAAAAGCACCAGAGGATAACTTGTTTTTCCATCATACCCATCTGGGATAAGAAGATTGAATTGCATGGTCTTGCCAGTTGCAGCATCCTCGAAAGTGAACTGCCGGAACTTCCCCAAAGTCTCGTTCTTCAAGGCAACAAATGTAGAATCATCTTCTTTGGAGTTTGTCATCATGCCCCCACCTCCGAAGCGTGGACCTTTGTCGTTTAATTCCTTATCACCACCGTTTCTTTGAGCGCAGGCGGTAAGGCTCAATAGGCATATTGCCCAAATCATTGTTTTCTTCATTGTGGAATAGAATCCCCGCATGTTTTGTTTCATGTCTTGTCGTATTTTTGTTAATAAAACCATGTGGAGTTGTCCGCTCTACCAAGCGGAAAAACAGGGGTTTGACGGTATGTACATATCCTGTTTTTCGTTTACAAATATACGAAAAAAATTCGTTAATGTGCAAATTCGTAAACCTGTTGATTGCTTGATTGTTTGATTTTTTTCACTCAAGCATTTACACAATCAAGCATTCAAGCAATAATTCAAGCATTTACACATTCAAGTATTCAAGCAATAATTCAAACATTCACACATTAACACGTTAACACATTCAGAGTGTTTTATACTCGTTTTCGGAACTGCAAGGGGGTTATGCCGGTCTGTTGCCGAAAGAAACGGATGAAGAATGAGGGGGTGGAGAAGCCGAGCGTTTCGGCAACCTCGGTCACTGGCATCTGCGTGTAGTGCAGCAGAACTTTGGCTTCACGCACCAAAGCACGGTCAATCCACTGCAAGGCAGTCATTCCACTATGGCGTTTCACCATAGTGCTTACATATCCCGCTGTAACACACAGGCGATCCGCATAAAAGTCGATGGGATGTTTCACACTGCCTTCTTGTGAGAGGAGTTGCAGAAAGCGATGCATAAAGGATTCTTTTTGTGCTGGGGCTGTTTCGGAACTGAGACTTTGCACGTCGAGAATCAGGGAATCAAACAATCTTGACACAATGTCTGTGCATACGTCCCCTCGTTTCACCTGTATGGTTATCAGGTCAATAAATTTCTCTATTCTCAATTGGGCACCCTCATCGCAACGTGCCATAAAGCATTCCTGCCGCCCGTCGCCCGTCGGCATTTGGGTAAACGTCACAAGACTGACAACACAATCACATCCCAACCTGTTGACAATGGCCAATGAACCGGGTATGGCTAACGCGATGTCGCCCGGCTCCAGATGATATTCTTCCAAGTCAAGCTCCAAATCTATCGTTCCGCGGTGCACCATCAGGATTCGGCCTTCGGCGAGGCGGTAGGGTTGGCCTTCGAGAAAGAAGGAGAGGTTTTGCTGCAACGGTGCGTGGAAGTTGAATCCGTAATCTCCGGCACGACGGAAGCCGTGGTGCGAGAGCTCAGTGGATATTTTCCCCGTGTCAAAGTTTCGTATTGCCATCTCGGTGCTTTTTTGTGCTATTATAACGCTCTGTTTCTTCGTTTATTGTACCGTTAGTTAAGGATATGGATATTTTTGTCTTGTATTGTGGTATTTTATTTTACAGAATGACAGTAATTTTGCAACCGAAAATCAAATCAGTTCAACAACGAAAAACGAGATTATGAAGGTATTTAGATTTTATTGCAGGTACTGGGCAGCCATCGGAGGCTTGCTTTTTGTACTGTTGGCTTTCTTTGTCGGCCTGATGCCGGACTTGGTTCCCGCAACACAGCGGCTGATGATTCTGCTTTTTATGGCGTTGCTCTTTCATCAGTTCGAGGAGTATGTGTTTCCCGGCGGTTTTCCTGCCGCTGCCAACCGCGGACTTTTCGGTGAGAAAGAGGACATTGCCCGTTATCCGCTGAACGAGCTGAGTGCAACGATTGTCAACACATTCCTTGCCTATACGCTCTATATCATCGGCATTTTCTGCCACAACTGCTTATGGCTGGGCATATTCATTGCCTACTTCACGATGGCGCAGGTGCTGATGCATTGCTTGAAACTGAACATCTCGCTCAAAGCTTGGTATTCGCCGGGATGCCTTTCCTCTCTTTTTATTATGCTGCCGATGGGTGTGTATTATCTTTGGTATGTCGCCACCCATTTCATCGTGCCGCACTACTACTGGTGGGGCCCTATAGTGGCATTCCCCTTTGCGTCAGTTGTGATGATACTGCTCCCCATCCTGACCTGCCGCAGCCGTAATACAACCTTCGGCTTTGCACGGTATCAGGCAGAGGAGTTCGATGTCAAACACGGCATTGCCACACTATGGCGCAAACAATCGTAATGTGCAATCTTCAAGTGAATAGTGATTAGTGAATAGTGAATTCGATTCACAATTCCACAATTCACAATTTCAACATATCAACGGACAACAACAAATCTAAAATAAAGAAAAGACATGTGTAAATTCATCAAACATTATGCACTGGAGATTTATACAGTGCTTGCCATGCTCTTTATGGTAATCACCTCGATGATGGACGGCTTGTCTGCTGTGCAGCGTTTCGTGGTGGTGTTCAATTTTCTCTTCATCCTGCACGAATGGGAAGAAGGCGTATATCCTGGTGGCTTCGTCGATTTGATTGCAAGACTTATTGACAAGGAACTGACCGACGACCTGCGAAGGGCAAGCCGAATACCCACAAGCATCTTTTTAATATCGATAACCCTTGTGCCGTTCATCTTTGACGATACCACAATGTTCGCTGTTTCCATTGCCACATTTGGCATTTTCGAAGGTTTGGTACACACTTTAGGCATCAAGTTATTCCGATTAAAGAGAATGTATACCCCCGGAATGGTTACGGCATGGCTCGAAGCCGCTGCCGGTATTTCTCTCTTGTGGTATCTCGCCAGCAACCATCTTGCCCTCTGGTACGACTACCTATTGGGAATCATCATATTCTTTGCGGCTTTTGTCACTATGCAGAAGACACTTACCATGATGGTCGGAATACGTTACAGAGACATGCCCCGAATGCTGAAAAACAGTTACAAAATCGAACCAAATGAGTAAGTATTCCCAGTATTCGGTTGCTTTGCATTCGCATGGCCGCCAAAGCACACCATCCGCAGTACGAATGGCTCAAATTCGGTGTGCGGGAGAAGCGATAATGGTTTGAATACAGAGGAAGCAAGGCTTCATTTGAAGTAAGAACTATGAGGTAAGTGGCACCCGCCAAACTTCTTAATTCTTGCTTCTTAGTTCTTAGCTCACTGGATGCCCCTCTTCACTTTGGCGGGTGTGCCGGCCACCACCATGTTGGCGGGCACGTCCTTGGTGACGACCGAGCCGGCGGCGACGATGGCGTTCTCACCGATGGTGACACCCGCCAGTACGGTGACGTTGGCACCCAGCCAGGCATTGCGGCCTATGACGATGGGCTTGGTGAGCAGTGTATGGCGTGTGGCGGGGTCTTCGGGGTGGTACTCGGTGGCCAGCACGCAGTGGGGGCCGATGAAGGCACCGTCGCCGATGGTGATGCCGCCGATGGCTAGGAGCGTGCAACCGAAGTTAAGAAAGCAGTCGTCGCCGAAGCGCACACCGGGGCCGTAGTTGATGTTGAGCGGTGTGAAGACGCGCACAGTGTCGGGCACTTGGCTGCGGGTAATCTCACGCAGGCAGTCGCGCACCTCGGCCTCGGTGTGGTAGCCGCTGTTCATCTCGGCACAGAGCCGCATAGTGCGTTGCACATTGGCATACAGTTCGTCGCTGCCGACATAAGTTTTCCCTGTGGGTATGTTGCTCATCTTGCTTTATTTATGGGGTGTAGTTGGTGATTACCTAGCTTGACTAGTAGTGTGTTAGGCTATCGGGGTCGACTTGGGGAATGGTGATTTCGCTGTAGATCGGTTCTGGCTGGTCGATGACGATTTCTTGTTGGCGTTTCTTCATAAAGTCCTTCAACTCCTGCTCGGTGATGCCTATGATTACCATGTTTTTCCGGTTGCTATAGCGCAGGAATTTGGCCTGGTAACAAGTCCATTTGCGCAAACTGTGAGTCATTAGTAGTTTCTGGCGGAAACCCGGGTCGCGGGCAATCTTGGCACTTGTCGTCTTGCCGGTGTATTGGTCGGGATGGGCCGCTATCTCACTGAAAGTGGCAGATAACACATTCTGATGGCCATTCCATTTTTCTTCGCATAGTCGCATCGTGGAGAAGCAGGTGCCGACGATGTCGATGAATTGGAAGTTGCCCATATTTTTCCAGGTGTCAATGTTGTTGGAGAAAATGCTCTCGGTGGTTTTGTCGTAGTTTATAAATCCGATACTCTTGGCTTTTGATATGATGGGTAACAGCTCAGACAGAGTCATTTCGTCTAAGGAATCTTCCGGTATATTCAGCAGCCAGGCAACGGCGGTGTCGGCGCTTGCCGCCTGAATCCATGCTGTGTCCAGTTGCTGGGCGAAGGATTCGATGTTGCTCATCACCATCAAGGCCGTCAGGCGGCGGTCGTTGGCGCGCTGTTTCTTTTCGATGACTTGTGCTGTGCCAAAGGTGAGCACCAGCGACACTGTGGTGCCCAGTACCAACATACCCAACTGTTTCCAAAATCCGCCGCGAATGCCTTTCATATTGACTTCTGGCGGAGATACAATGTTAGAATTATCCATAAAGCATAAACTATAATATTATAATTAACGCTTTTAGGAACAAAATATTGTCCACAGGGGCGTTTTTTGAAATAAGAACTAAGAAGTAAGAATTAAGAAGTTTGGACGGCGGCCCCCCTTACTTCATAGTTCTTAGTTCTTACTTCATAGTTCTAAAAGCCATTTCTCCACTTTGGCTTTGCCTGTGCGGACTTCGTGGCCGTAGATGGAGAAACCTTTGGTGACGTTGGCCTTGGGGAAGGCTTTCTTCACGTCGCTGACGCAGTTGGCGAGGCCGCTGCCCTCGTGAGTGGTGAAGGGGATGACGGTCTTGCCCGCGAGGTCGATGTCCTTGAAGAGCGTGAACATCACCTGCGGGTAGGTGCCCCACCACACAGGACCGCCGATGAAGACAGTGTCGTACTGGCTGAGGTCAGGGGCAGTGCCTTCATAAGGAGGCAGCTCGCCTTTGTTGGCCTCTTCCTGCGCAAGGTTGATAAGCGGCGTGTAGGCCATTCCGTCGTACTTGTGGGTGACGATTTCGTATTGGTCGGCACCGATGATTTCGCTGATGTAGTCGGCCACAATCTTGGTGTTGCCGACCTCGACATTGCCCACGCTATAATTGTCACCCGCATGGGAGAAGAAGATGACTATTTTGTTCATTGCTTGATTGTGTGATTGCGTTACTGTTTGAGTGTTCTCTTGTTTGCTTTGTGCATTGCAGCCCATGACCAGAAGGAGTGCGAGGACTACGGTAAGGATCTTATTCATTGCGTTATTGTGTGATTGCTTGAGTAATAGTTAGAGGTTGGATTTTAAATTAAAAACTAAAAAGTAAAAACTAAAATCTGTTGGTGCGGCAGCCTACTTTTTAGTTTTTACCTTTTACTTTCTCAATTACTGCAATGTATTATATTGTTCGTCGGTGACAGGTTCGAGCCACTCGTTGCTGTTGCCGGGCTTGGCGTTGGCATGGTAGGTGAGGTGCTGCATCCAGCTGTCCTTGGCGGCACCGTGCCAATGCTTCACGCCCTCGGGGATGGCGATGGTAACGCCAGGTTTCAGCTCTACGGCCGGCTTGCCCCACTCCTGATACCAGCCGCGACCGCTGACGCAGATGAGTATCTGGTTGGCGCCATGGTGGACGTGCCAGTTGTTGCGGCAGCCAGGCTCGAAACTAACGTTGCATAGGCCGCTTACCGAGTCGAGCAAGGCCAGGTAGCTCTGTCCTGTGAAATACTTGGCGTAGGCGTCGTTGGGTTCACCCAAGGGCCACGAGGAGGTAGATACGACGGGCATCGGCTGTCCGTCCACAGCGGCAATGGCGGCCTCACAGCGCAGCGCCTCTGCCTCCATACCGTGTAAACGCAACGAGGCGACGATACCGTTCAGCTGTTCCTTGGTGACACCCATATTCAAGGCACCGAGCACGTGGGCCTGCAGCTGCGGCATCACATTCTCCAAGCCACTCAGCGCGCTGACGGTGATGAGCTCGCGGTCGGCATGGGTGAGCAGGTCGCGGGCGAAGATGTCGCCGAAGAGATGAGCTTTGAGGTAGTAATCCTCAGCGGGGCAGAAGTCGTAGTTGAAGGGTTGTCCGCTGAGCTTCGTCTGCACCTCAGTGCCTTGCTTGAAGGCATCGTAGCCGCTGGGCAGCGGCGTCGATTCGGCACCCATCTCCACATCGCCACGCTGCTCCATCACTTTCTTTAGAGTTCCAAGTGCGTTGAGCGAACGCGGGAAGCCCGTGTAGGCATAGAGCTGCGAGAGGGCCTCCTTCATCTGGTTAGCTGTGAGACCTGCGTCGAAACCCTCACCAATGGCGATGGCCAGCGACGACTGATCGCCCCTTGCCTCGTGGCAGGCGATAACCGTCATTGCTGCCGCCTGCTGTTCGTTGAATGATAACCTGTTCATATCCTTGTCAGTGTTCGTTTTCTTGCCGCAGGCGGCCAACAGCATCGCGCCCGCCGCGACAATGGTGAAAATGTGTTTTGCGCTCATATCGGTAGTTCCATTTGGGGTTGATATTCTTGTAAATCGTTGATGACTAAATATATTCCGCACATTCACCCTCGCCTGTTTCCGACTGCAAAATTACGAATAATTCCCTACACAGCACTTTCACAATTTACGCCAATTCTTTCACAATTTACCATCCCCCCCAAAAAACAGTGAGGGCGGCCACCAGCTCGCGCTCCGTCAGCTTCTGCTCCGTATTGTGAATCTTCGCGTTCTCCGCCACCAGCGGCAAGAAGAAATGCAGTGAACAACGCCAAGCTGCGCTACGAAGGCTACAAGAAACTTTCCGAAATGTAAACCGAAAGTAACACCCTAAACGCGAAAAGCGGAGCCACACGGCTCCGCTTTTTTTTGCATTTTTGATTTACACCCTTACTTTGTGCGTTGCGCGGCTGCAATAGGGGGTTAATAATTGGCGGGAGGAGTGATATTGTATTTCTTACAAAAAGCCCAAATGGGCGGAAGGCCTATCTCGGCGCGGCGCTTGTCGACGGTGGCAGTGTCCTCAATCTCTACGCAGCGGTGCTTGCCGGTCTCCGGGTCGAAAGAAAGCTGCCTGCCATAGTAGGACTTGCCATAATTGAACCAATAGACGATGTCATAGACGCTGGCGTATACATCCGGATACAGATTACCTTTCAGCACCTCCTGCTTCAACAGCTCTATCAGTTCGGTATACAGCGTGTCCCTCGCGTATTCTTTCAGTCCCAGGGCTTTCGCACAATGGACCAAAGCAATCTGTAGCAACAGGCTGTTCCACGCGTCGACATGCTTTCTATCTAGCTCCTTGTTCTTGAGCAAATCGCAGAGGTCGGCCGCATTCTGCGCAAACGGCGCATTCGTCCATTGCTCCTCACCGAACGCTCCATCACGTACTTCCTGGCAGAAGATTTCGTTCAGGACAATCCGTTCGAGATAGGCGTTCTTGGCGGGGTCAATCTGTTGCAAATAGTTTTGGCGCAACGTCGGGTAAATGTCAGTGATTTGGGCAATCCGTGCCGAGTCAAATGCCCCGATTCTGTTTTCCATAGGTGTAAAGTCCATCACGGGATAAGTCTCATGCAGTTGCCATCCGCAGGTAATCATGCGATTGACGCAATTGACCGCACTGGTGGTGTCACCCATCGCGAGGTAGCAGTCGCGCAAGTTGGCGAGGTCGTCAGGAAAAGGGAGATTGTCGGCAAAGGCCTCTTCGTAGAGTTTCGCCGCCAGAGCGTAATTGCGTTCCGCCATACTGCTATAAGCGCATATGGTTTTTTCGTAGTAGGCGTTGTACGAAGTCTGTGCCGAAGCGGTAGCGACGACGGAGAGAAGAGCCACGCATACTAACATTATTTTCTTAAATAGCATAAACCATTAAAAGTTAATCACTGAAACAAACGCCGCCCTGCGGTTTTTATTGCCCGCGGGGTGGCGAAAATTTGCGGTTTCTGTGCAATTTCGCCTCGCATCATCGCAAAACCCTCTTGCAGTCGTGTAAATCGGTCTCGCATCATTGCACGGGGCGTTGCAGTGTTGAAAAATAGTCCCGCATCGTTGCAAAAGGCATTTACACCTATGCAAAACGGCCTCGCATCATCGCAAGGCCGTTTTGCAACTCTGTTTCATATCCGCGCAATGATGCGGGGCAAGATTGCATGGTTATTCGGCAGGCGTGGCGGGCTGCGGCTCGTCGTCGCCGTCGGGTTTCGTGTCGCGCGAACGATTCGGGTCGGGCATCGCGTGGCGGCGGAAGTATTCGAGGTCTTCCTGCATCCGCTTGACGAGGACGACGGCTTCCTCGCGGTCGGGGTTGAGCAGCGCGTAGGCGTTGGTGAACATCACCACGGCGGCGTAGGCCACATCGCTCACGGCGCGGGCGGCTTTCAGCTCGCCGAGCACCTGCTCCATGCGCTCCTCGTTGCGCTGGGCGATGAGCTGGCGCACCTCGTCGTTCTTCGCCTTCAGCTGGTTGGCCACGATGAGCAGCCCGAGGCGGTTCAGCTGGCGCTCGTACTGCAGGAGGTCTTGCAGCATGTTGTCGATGAGGCCGCTCTCCTTCATGTAGTTCTCGCGGGTGGTGATTTTGTAGTTCTTGATGACCTTCAGCAGCGGCTCGGCGTGCTGTGCGGTCTCGGCGATGGGGAACTTGGCGTAGGCCTTGATGGTGTCGCGCAGCGAGGCGTAGAGCTTGTCGCGCTCCTCGTCGGCCTTCTGGAGGGCGGAGGTGTGGTCGCTGGCGCGGTACTGCTTGAAGGCCTTGTCTTCCTTCTCGAAGGCCTCGCGGAACTCCTCGACGGCTTTCTTCCAAAGCTCGTTTTCGAGGCGCGTCTCCTCCGTGCGCTTGCGCACCGTGTCGAGGTACTCGTAATGCGCCGCGTTGGCCGCCCGCGCGATGGAGATTTGGTCAATTTGCATTGCTATTTCCATAATCTTAAAAATTTATTGATGATACATTGTTATATGGTGTACTCCTGGCGGTGGCTCTCGCAGCCGTGTGTCGGGCAGTATTATGTACGTAAATAAAGGATTGTTCCCACCGTGCTATTTGCGGGGGGGGTAAAAATCAGCGAGTTATGAGCTTCACTTGCCATCCTTGTTAGTTTATTATCATTTTCAAGGCCAATATCTTATCCACTATTGCTACATTGCCTTCAATATGGAAGATGATATTCAACTGCTTGTTGTGGGTGCGCAATTGTTTGGCGTGAGGGTGGTAGTGGCGAACTGAGAGGTAGCGACTTTCGGGAATGATACCGGCCAGATATCTCAGTGACATAATCTCAGCCTGCAGCTCCCGCGCATATTTGGCCGCGTGTTCTGGTGTGCTGACGGCAACAATATAGTCGGCAATGTCGCCAATGTCGGCAAAAACGGTGTCGAGGATTCTGACAGTGTAGACCTTCATAGCCTCTCCATCACAGCCTGTTCCAACTTGTCAATAAACTCCTCGACGGTGTGCAGCCGCTCTTTGGGCGTGGCCTCCACCTGTGGGGTGCTTTGATGGGCCACGACTTTCCGAAAAGGCTTTGTACTTGTGTTGTTTATGTTTGCAACGGTTTCCATATCTGTTGTTATTTACAAGTGCAAAGGTACGAAGAATTACCGGATTGGCAAAATGTTTTTGTATCTATAGAGTGTTTACGTCGGTAGAGGGGCAAATGAATTAAAATCCAAAAGGGATAGCGACGCACAATAGCTCCTCTGCGTGTTTCCAAAGCTTCACAGGAGCTTCGGAATAGGGCATTATGGTTATATATGCAGTACGTCTTTGACGGAATAGATGCGGCTGTCGTGTTCGAAGGTGAAGTACTGGTCGTCCAGTATCATCCACTCGTCGCGCTGCTTGCTGGTGAGACGCTTGATGTCGGGGAACATCCCCACGGGTACCATCACCACGCGGCCGTCGGTGAGATAGACGGCCATCATGCCGCGCTTCAGCCCAAAGTCGAGCTTCTTGATTCCAAGGTTGGTGTCTTTATACTTGCACATATCGGTTTATTTTATTCGTTTGACTTGTATCTTCTTGCCGTCGAAAACCTGGTCAATGAGGTGGTTGATTTCATCCCAATGCTCGTCGATGGCCTTGACAATCATCTGCTCCTCCGAGGCGGAGAGCTCAGACCATGCCACCTCAATCTTTTTCGCGCCATTCTCCTCAATCCAAATCTTGGCTACTGTGTTGCCTCGGTGCGACTGCTTGCTGCCGCGTCTCACGACATGCACATGCCTTCGATTTTCGTCTTTGTCAGCAGGAAAGACGGAGAGGATGAATTGGAGTATGAGTAGCAGTTTGCCCATTGGTTTTATATTTCGATTTGCAAAGATACAACAATTATTTGGATTAACCAAAACTGATTTGGTTATCTAACGTCAACTCCCCGAAAATATTGTGCCAGCCGGGAACAAATCGTGCAACATAAAGAACCATCCGCCAGGGAGGTGTGGCTCCCAAGGCGGATGGCTTTGCTGATACGGAAGGATATTGAGCCTACCTTAGGGTTTCACTCCTTCCCGTCGATGGAAACCAGCTTGTATTTGCGGCTGCCGAGACCAATCTTCTCGGCGTGCTCGACGGTGTGGATGCCGTGACGGCTCTCGATACGCTCTTTCATGGAGGCTACGTCGTTGTCGGCCGTCTGCTCCTGACCGAGGACGAGGTCGATGCAGGCTTGGTCGAGGGCCACAGGGTCGGTGCTGGCGAGGATGCCCATATCCTTAAGCGCCACAGGGGTGGGGTTGCCGTTGCAGTCGCAGTCGATGCTCATATTGTTCAGCACAGCGATGTAGAGCACCTTGCCCTTGAAGTAGTCGTGCACCGCAGCGGCGGCGTTGGCCATGCACTCGAGGAACTTGTCCTGGTTCTCCGGCTGGATGAAGTCCCACAGGTGGGTATAGTCCTCGCTCTGGCCGTTGGTGTGGATGTAGGTCTTGCCGTTGCGCGAGGCGACGCCGATGCTGGCGTTCTTCAGCACGCCGCCGAAGCCGCCCATCTGGTGTCCCTTGAAGTGGGCGAGGTTGATCATAAAGTCGTAGTTCTGAAGGTTCTTGCCCACGATGTTGTAGCGCATATAGGTGGTGTCGCGCACGGGGATTTTGATTTCGCCGTCGGCATCCATGATATCCACGCCGCCGATGGTGTTGAAGCCGTGCTCCTCGATGACCTTCAGGTGGTCTTCGGTGTTCATGCGTTTGCCTGCGTAGGCGGTGTTGCACTCCACAATCTTTCCGTTCACCAGTTGCACCAGCGGACCTATGAGTTCGGCCTTCAGGTGGTTGTTGTTGCCGGCCTCGCCGGTGGAGATTTTCACGGCCACGCGCCCTTCTGCCGGCATGCCAAGAGCGTTGTAGATGTTAATCAGCGCCTCGGGGGTGATTTCCTTGGTCATATACACCACCGAGCCTTCGGGCTCCTGTGCGGTCGTTGCGGGTTCCTGTTTCTGGTTGCAGCCGAGCAGCATCAGCGCCGCAGCGGCAAATAATGCGATTCTTCTCATTGTATTGTTTGTTCTATTTTTAAACTTTCAATTTCCTCAGTCTTCCGGGTTCCACTGGGTGAACCACTTCACCTGGTCCTCATAGCTCATATTGAAGTAGCGTTTCTCCTTGTCGAGGGCACGGATGGCGGCCATCTCGACGTTGCTCAGCGCAAAGTCCATCACGTCGATGTTCTCCTTGATATAGTCGGGATTCGAGGCGCCGGGGATGACCGAGAAGCCCTCCTGCATATGCCAGCGGATGATGACCTGAGCGGCGCTCTTGCCGTGGGCTTTGGCGATGCGGTTGATGACCGTGTCACGCAGTATCTCGCCCTTGCTGTCGCGTCCGCCGAGCGGGAACCAGCACTCAATCTGGATGCCCTCCGCTGCGCAACGCTCCTGCCAGTGGCGACGCTGGGCATAGGGGTGGCACTCTATCTGCATAATCTGAGGTTTCACGCGGCAATGCTTCACCAACGAGTCGAAGATGCTGTCCGAGACGTCGAAATTGGAGATGCCTATGGCGCGCACCTTGCCGCTCTTCACGATATCTTCCAACTCCTTCCATCCCTCTACGTAGTCGCCCACCGGCTGGTGGAAATATACGAGGTCAATGTATTCCAACCCGAGGCGTGCTAGCATACGGTCGATGGAAGCCGCCGTCTTGCCCTTGCCGTATTCGTTCTGCCACAGCTTGCTGGTGATCCAGACGCTGTCGCGCGGCACGCCACTGTCCTTCAACGCCTTGCCCAGCGAGCGCTCGTTGCGGTAGGCGTGGGCGCAGTCGAAATGGCGGTAGCCGTTTTTCAGGGCTGTCATCACCGAGTTGTAGGCCTCGTCGCCCTCCTGAATCATATAAAGTCCAAGGCCCACCTGGGGCATACGCACGCCGTTGTTCAGCGTCAGATAAGGTTGTTGTGCATTCATAGCAAGAGAAATTGTCAAGGTTAATAATAATGCTTGTATTCGTTTCATTGTTGTCTGTTGAAAGTCCCTAGTCCTTCGGGCAGAAATCTATAAATCTTATATATTCATCGCTTCGCGCAACCGCCGCAGGCGGAATAATTTACTAGATTTACAGGATTTCGTGAGCACGAAGTGCGAGCAGGGGAATTGATTATTCGACGTTCTTGATAAACT
>JAEEGJ010017789.1_pt1 | contig 15987 bp, 7 predicted proteins | sample 8958761 | NCBI WGS metagenome assembly JAEEGJ01 (sample SAMN16246546, study PRJNA631951) | gut metagenome | biome: gut microbiome; feature: rumen; material: RS-attached | host: Bos | place: Iran: Karaj | collected 2018-10
GGACTGGACAAACGCGTGGCACAGGGAACCAACATTGATAAGACTGGCACACGTCTGAAATTAACAGAACCTGGTAGCAATCCTACTTATTACATCCGTAAATAATAATGATACAATCATTCATGACAAAAGAAGAGAAGTATAAGGAACTGGTGGAAGACATCAGAGCCCTCATTGACGGCGAGACAGATATGATTGCCATTATGAGCAACATAGCTGCAGATATTCATCAGACGATGGGTTTCTGGTGGACGGGATTCTATCGTGTGATAGATGACGAGTTGGTATTAGGCCCTTTCCAAGGCCCCATAGCCTGTATGCATATTGCATTTGGACGGGGTGTTTGCGGCACGGCATGGAAGAGGGCAGAAACGGTTATCGTGCCTGATGTGGAACAATTCCCCGGACATATTGCCTGCAGCAGTCAGTCGCGTTCCGAGATTGTTGTCCCTGTCTTTTCCCACGAAGATAACAAGAAGGTGATTGCCGTTCTCGACATCGACAGCGAGCATTTGGCAACCTTCGACGAAACAGACCGCAAATTCCTGGAGGAAATCTGCGGTCTGATATAGGAAGTCGTTTTTTCTGCTCTATTTCTTGAACAGATGCGGGATGAACTCGTGGAGGCCGCGGCGCCAGGTGAGGAACTCGTGGCCGGTGCCTTGAGAAACAGAGGAATCTACCTTGATGCCAACCTCACGCAGGCTATCAACAATGGACTGACTCTTGATGAAGTCCTCAGAGCCCCAGTTCATATAGAAATAGTGAATCTTCTTGTTAAAAGCATCGGCATCGGCAAAGACTCCATTATAGGCAGTCTTTACATCGAGACCGAAGATGGCACCGCTGAAGGTTCCCATCCAGGCGAACTTGTCGAGATTCTGCAGAACGACATCAAAGGTCTGGTGACCACCCCATGATAGCCCGGCCATAGCACGGTTCTCGCGGTCGGCTTTAGTGCGGAAGTTGGCATCGATGTAGGGAATCAGGTCGTTCAACAATACGGGATAGAATGATGCGCCGTACTCGCTGCGTCCTGCCTGATTGTTGCCACCACGGAAGGGAGCTTTGATGTCGCCGCTCTCCATGACTACAATCATCGGTACAGCTTCGCCCTTGGCAATGGCGTTGTCCATGATGTGCTGCATCTTGCCTTGAATCATCCAACTGGTTTCGCCTTCGCCCATGCCGTGTTGCAGGTAGAGCACAGGATAGCGCTTCTTGCCTTTCTCATATTCAGCAGGTGTATAGACAAGAGCGTGACGCCAGACACATTTATCATTTGACGATTTTCCATTTACCATTTGAGCATCGTGAGAAGACGGATAATAGATGCTACGTACTTGACCATGAGGGATGCCTTGCTGCGGACGGTAATAGTCGCCCTCGGGACCTTCAGGAACCTCAAGACCGCCTGATTCGCGGTTGCAACCGAAGAAAGTTTCGCTGGCAGGATCTACGAAGTTTACGCCGTCGATATTCATGAAATAATAGTGGAAGCCCACAGGCAGGGGTTCGGTTACTGCCATAAAGCCGCCCTTGCCATCGGGCTGCATATCGTACTTCTTTCCACAGATATCCACGATGACTTTCTTGGCCTGTGGAGCATGGATGCGGAAGTAGGCACGACGCTCCTTATCTACTTTGTTCCCAGGGATGGCAGTCTCGGCTGTGACGGCATCTTCGGGTACTTGGATAGTTGAGAATTGAGAATTGAGAATTGAGAATTCCTTGGGGCGTTGGGGCTCGAAACCGAGTTGACGGGCAACGGCCTCGCCATAGCGGCATCCCAGTTCGCGATAGCCGGCAGCATCGAAGTGCAGGCGGTCGGGGCCGTTGGAACAGTCATCGGACGAAATGACTTGACAGGTGTGGATGGTTTGGGGCAATTCGTCAATCTGCTTCTTACAGCCAATGCAAACACCCTTTCCACCTGCTTGAACGATATTTCCAACGTATAGGTTCACCTCTTCGGGCTTTAGCTGCAGGTCGGAACATAGGTTGTCATAGACCTGCTTCACCATACCTGCCCACTTCGGATCGCCTGTATTGGTCTCGCCCTGATGCATCAGGATGCCCTTGATAACACCGTCATTCTGTGCTTTCCTGGCCAGTTCTACCAAGCGCTGGTAGGGGTTGTTGCCGTAAGCCTGGAGCATACCTTTCATCCAACCCGGAGCCTTCTTCTCAACATAATTCTGAATACTGTCTGGCAGGAATCCCTTGATGTCGATACCTCCGATGGCCACATGGATAACACCAATCCTGATATTATCGGGCAACGAAGCAACGAGTGTACGGCCGAACCAGTCGGCAGGTGTGAGGCCCGTATTCGGACGGCAAAGGGGAGCCGATGCTTCGCACCATTCGCCAATCTTGCGAGCAGGGTGCTGGTCGGTGGCAGGGAAATCCACAGCAGGCATCAACAGGAAACGCGCCCCAGGGCTGGCCAAGTCTGCAGCTTCGGGCTTGGCAGCACCTTCCATATTGGATTGTCCGAAACAGAGGAAGATATAGAAGTTCTCATCTACGGCAGCTGACAAACGGGTGCCTGACATAATTAACAGCATAAGAACCAGAAGGCTCGTAAGGATGTTACGTTTCATAATGCTATATGATTTTGTTATTTAGTGATTACGGAAATTCCATTTCGCGTTGTCGGTGCTGAAGCCGTAAGGAGCCAACGTGGGTGTGCTGTCGGCAATGGAATACAGTACATAACGTGTGTTCAGCCCCTGCTGGCCGGGAATAGTCTTCGGCATGATGCGGTAGGTGCCATCTGTGAGTTGTTCGATGCGCCATAGCTGTTCGGGCTTACCCGTGAAGGAAGGTACGGTGGTAACTTCCAGATTGGCAGTTGCCGTCAGCGTACGTTCAGTCCCCTCGATGACGATACGGAAGTAAGGACCGCCCAGATAGCCACCAGCCTCAGGAACGGGAGTGATGGTCCAACGTTGCCAGGGGCGGAACATATAGTCGCTACAACGCACAGGAATATCGCCCTTGGGCCATGTACCGATGACATCCTCTAACTTCTGGTCGGGGAGGACCTTTACGGGTTCGTTAGGGTCAATCTGCCAGAAACGCTGACGTTCCTGCTCCATGCGAACGAAATCGACACTCAGTTCCAGCGAGTAGCCGCGACGCTCCGACTCAATCTCGAAGGTTCCACCCTTAAAAGGTTCACCAGCCACTGGCCAGTCGTTCTTCCAAAGCAAAGGTCGGATACCCAGAACGCTGCGTCCGCTCATATCGAAGTCGGCCTCGAAGTGACAAGACATCACCTCGACACCCTCATCGATGATGGTTCGTCCGAAGTGCCCGGGACCTGTCTTGCGGTCACCTGCTGCAATGACCATGCGACCTCCACCGTGGAACATATCACGTCCTACATTATCTATATAAGGACCTTCCACATTACGGGAACGTCCCACCACTATGTTATAGGTTGAGTTCACGCCGTCGCAACAGGTGCCGTGAGTACCCAACAGATAATACCAGCCGTTGCGCCAGATAAGGTCTGTTGCCTCGCAGTCGATGGCAATGTCTTTCTCCTGATTGCCTTTTATGCGCTCACCCGTCTTTGGGTCTAACTCAATCAGCCTGATAGTGCCGAAATAGGTGCCGTATGTTGTCCACAGACGATTTGTTGACGGATCGAGCAGTAAGCAGGGGTCAATAGCATCGCAGTCTTCCATCCCGTCACTTGATGCAACTTCAATAGGGTTGCTGTACTTAAAGTCGGGCGATTTAGGGTCGAGCGTCTTGTTCCACATGGTCAGGATGCGTCCGTTATGTCCGCCTCCCAGTCCGCCTCCTGTTGCACCATATATAACAAGATAACGGTCACCTATCTTCAGGACATCTGGCGCAGCTCCTCCGCCTGGGCGTTCGGCACCAGCATGCCAGGACCATCCGTCTTCGCTGATAAGTCCTCCGCCGCCTGTTCCGAAGGTATAATATTTGCCTTCGCATTCAGCAATGGTTGACGGGTCGTGAATATAGGGTGCACCTATCTGTGCCTGGCAAATTGACAATTGACAATTGATGATTGATAAAAAAACAAGTATGCGTTTCATAATTCTAGTTGTTTACGATGGTGAAATTTGTGAGAGGCTTACCTTTCTCATCGAGGAATCTAATGCACATATCGCTAAGCCCAGGACCGTTAATGACAGCACACCGGAGGATGTTGCGTCCTTTCTTAAGGGTTATACGTTGCGACATGCCATCGTCCTCGACCATACGGCGGTCGCCTTCAAGCAACAACACTTCTTCGCCATTCAGCCACCACATAGAGGCACCGTTGCTGCCTGCTGCCAGTCGGACATCACGTATTTCTTCTGGACAATCAATAACCGTAACGGCCCAAAACAAAGAACCGTATGTCTGCTGCCCCCATTTCTCAGCAAAACGGAAGAGTTTTACGTTGTATGTCTCGCTGTCCAACAAGTGCCAGGCAAGTTTCTGACTTCCGACCTTCACCTTCTGTCCGTCCTTGGGCAAGACTGTTAGTTGTCCGTTGAAATACTCTTTGCTAAAAGCATCACGCAACCAGGTGTTTGTGAAGATAACATTTGAGCGGATATCCTGCCTGATAGGTTCCAACAGCATCCATCTGCGGATAAAACCTTCAGCGTCAGGTTGGGTACTTGTTGAGGTAGCTGGCTTCATGTAGGTAGTACGGTTCTTGAATTGTAACCAGTCGATACTTACTTCAGGGCCTTCACATACAACACATAAGTTAGTGGTTCCCTTTGGCACAAATTTAACGGGTACTGTAAGCGTCATCCATTGTCCTCTCATATCACGACGGAAAGGTCCCGTTTCTCCTTCAACCGTTATTGTCAGTTTTGCCATTACCTTGCCTTTCTCCGATTTATCACGGATGGTGAAACTGGTATTTGTATTAGCCTTAGCTTTTACAACGATGTAGCTGTCGGAAATGCCGGCAAAATCTACATCGTTGTATCTCAGCCAAGAGCCTTTCTTCTCCAATGTTGCATGCCAGCCGTTAAAAGTTGATGTAGTATCGTTGAAGTCAGTAGTAACACCATCACTAACAGAACTGTATCTGTCTATTTCTATTCTGTCGGTTGCATGTGTAATACCTACGCCACGTAGCGTTTGTTTTACCTCCTGGATTGTTCCGTCGGCATTGAAGGAAACCTTTTCAATGCAGGCAGAACGACGCTTATCCATATTGGGTGAATAGTGGTTGCGATGATAAAACAGGTACCATTGACCTTTGTATTCCACCAAGCTATGGTGATTTGTCCAGCATCGGTTATCGTGTTCTTCCATAATAAGACCCTTAAACTGCCAGGGGCCTAAAGGAGAGTCGCTCATAGCATAGGCAAGTGTCTCGGTTCCCTGATCTTTGCGTACCCAAGGGAAGGTGAGATAATATCTTCCATTGCGTTTGAATGCAAAAGGCCCTTCCTTGAATCCTTCGGGTAATCCTTCCATAACCTGACTGCCATTCTCTAACTCCGTCATGTTTTCCTTTAGACGACCACCTCGGATTCCCATGCCGCTCCAGTAAAGGTAAGCAGCCCCATCGTCATCTATGAGTACGCAAGGATCTATGCCGCCGACTCCCTTGATTGATTCTTTCTCAGGTGTATAAGGCCCTTCGGGTTGGTCGGCAATGGCTACACCTATGGCAAATCCTCTTCCTTCGCGTGGAGCATTGGGGTAGTAGAAGTAATACTTACCATTCTTGAATACACAGTCTGGTGCCCACATGGAATAGCCGTCAGGCTTCCCCCAAGGAACAGCCTGCTGAGAAAGGATAACACCGTGATCTGTCCACTCTGTCAGGTTCTCCGACGAAAAGACGTGGTAGTCTTCCATGCAGAACCAATCTTGCCGTTGGCCTATGGGTGCAGGTATGTCGTGCGAAGGGAATAGATATACCTTATTATTAAAGACACGCGCAGTAGGGTCGGCTGTAAACTGGTTGTGAATGATGGGGTTCTGTGCAATTGACGGAACAACAATAGCCAATGCGGCCAATAATGTCAGATGTCTCATAGAACAGCCTTATTAAATGCTGATACTCAGTTTCTTCAAGTCCTTGTCTTGTGAACTGGTTCCCACAAGAATCTCGTATTTCCCAGGCTTTACACGCATGGTGTTGGTCTCAGGATCCCAAAACTCAAAGCTGTTGTTTGTAAGTTTCAATTCTGCCGTAACAGTTTTGCCTGCTTTCACGTTAACACGTTGGAATGCACGGAGGCTCTTCAACGGACCTTCGGGGTCTTGTAGGTTACGGATATAGAGTTGTACGGTTTCTGTTCCGTCAAACTTGCCTGTATTAGTAACAGGAACGTTAACAGTTAACCCTGATACAACAGGCTCTCCTAACGAGAAGCTGGTATAGCTCAGGCCATAACCGAAGGGGAAGAGTGCATCATTGAAGTAACGGTAAGTACGTCCTTTCATGGAATAATCCTCATAGTCGGGCAACTGACTGCTGTTCTTATAGAATGTAACAGGCAGTTTTCCGCTTGGGTTCACATCGCCATAGAGAACATCAGCCACAGCAGTTCCTCCTTCCTGACCGGGATACCACACTTGCACGATGGCATCGCAGGTTTCTGTCTCTGGTTGTAAAGCTATACACGAGCCGGAACAACTGACAAAGATAACCTGTTTCCCAGCTTCCTTCAATGCTTTCAGGAAATTGCGCTGAACGGCAGGAAGCTCAATATGGGTGCGGTCGCCCCCCTTGAAGCCATCAATATTAACAGGCATTTCCTCACCTTCGAGAGCTGGAGAGATACCACCGACGAAGATGACTTTATTAATGCCTTTAAGCTGACTTATAATCTGCTGATAATCAATAGGGAACTCCTTGGCTACATTAATCTTAAGATTGGCATTGTAAGTTTGAATATGCGAGAACTGCACCTCTATGTTATAGCTCTTGCCGGCCTCTGCCTGAATAGCTACTCGGTTGGGTGTGGTACGCCAAGTATGATGACGGAATTTACGCTCCCCGTCAATGAATAGTTCAAAGTGTCCGCATCCCTCTACGTTCACCACATACTCACCAGCTTCCTTTGGTGTAAAGGTTGTCTCATACTTAGCAGAAAAGTCTTCAAGTTGTACGCCTGGAGCAAAGTTATGCATACCAGCAGTGGTAACGGCTAACGGGGTGGTGTAATACTGTGTGGTAACAGGCTGTCCTTCCATCTTCCTGTTGTTCCAGAAAGTTCCCTTCAGGCCTTTTTTGCCTTCGAAGGAACATTGTGAGGCCATCAGGCAGTCCATCACCTTGTCGTATGTCAAATCACAACCTTTGTCGTAGAACAACTTCTTTTGCTTAGCCTTAATACCATCTAAGATAGTTATTGTATGGTTGGGCATTCCGTTGTAGTTTCCCCACATCATGGGAGCATTGTCGGCATTCGGGCCTATAACGGCCAAGCGTTCTCCTTTCTTTAATGGAAGTATGTCGTTTTTGTTCTGCAGAAGGACAATAGTCTGACGAGCCATATCCAATGACAGGTCGGCTGACTCTTTAGTTGACATAGCAGAGTAGGGTATCTTGGACCACTCTACAAGAGAAGGGTCATCCATCTCACCCAAGTCGAAACGTCCTTCCAGCAGGCGTACTACATGCTTATCAACCTCGGCCTCGGTAATAAAACCGCGTTTTACAGCTTCAGGTATGCTCTTGTAGGCATAGCCGTAACCGCATTCCACATCAGTTCCTGCTAAAATTGCTTTTGCTGAACCGTGAACAGCATCGGATGAAGACTTATGGCTGGTATAGAAATCACTCACAGCACCACAGTCGCTCACAACGAGGTATTGGAAACCCCACTCGTCACGTAGGATGGTTTGCAGCAGACGCTGTGAACCGCAACACGGGTCATCGTCCAAACGCTGGTAGGCACACATCACCTCACGTACCTTGGCCTCCTGTACCAAGGTCTTGAAGGCTGGCATATAAGTCTCCCACATATCTCGAGGAGAGACATCGTTCAGATTGGCCGAATGACGGGTATATTCCGGTCCGCTATGTACTGCATAGTGTTTGGCACAGGCCCATAGCTTACGGTATTTGGATGATTCCGGACCTTGCAAACCGCGTACTACCTGCGTTCCCATAACACTTGTAAGGTATGGGTCTTCTCCGTAGGTCTCCTGACCGCGTCCCCACCTTGGGTCACGGAAGATGTTTACGTTGGGAGTCCAAACAGAGAGGCTGTGGAACTTCTCGTCTTCGCCCTTTAAGTCGTGCATACGATGGTTGTACTGGGCACGGAACTCGGTAGAGGCTACATCGAAACATTTGTAAACCATATCCGGGTTGAATGACGCAGCCAGAGCAACAGGCTCTGGGAATACGGTTACATTACCCATGTTGGCAGCACCATGTAAGGCTTCGCTCCACCAGAAGAACTTTTTTATTCCCAACCGAGGGATAGCAGGACTTTCGTCGAGCATCAACTGAGCTTTTTCTTCCAAGGTTAACTTGGAGCATAAATCAACAGCACGTTCGTGGGCCGACAGATCAGGATTCTGATAAGGTTGTGTCTGTGCTTGCACACCGAAATTGGTGCAGAACAAAATAATGATCGGAAAGAATGATTTCATGTTGTCTATAAATAGTTTAAGTTTATTGATTATTCAGAATTCAGCAATCAGCGAAAGCCATTTACCTGCCGAGGTAAGCCAGACTTCTTTGTAACAGGCATTATTGGTTTGTGGCCAATAGGGTTCGTCGGTATTCTTCCAGGAGCGGATACCAACAGGCATCTCACCTGTTATCTCTCCCGAGGAGAAACTGTCCATAGAAGGGTAGCGGTAGCCTTCGCCATATATTAAGGATTGGCAGAAAGGATTCAGCCCTACTGTCCAGTAAAGCTGGCTCTGTGCATAGTTTAGCAGTTCCTTATCTCCCAGAAACCTTCCTAAAACAGCAGCAGCCTTTCCTGCGGAGAGGATAACTGCTTCGTTCCCGTTAAAGATGTTGAACCAGACGGGGAAACGCTTTACATAATGGTGATTATCCAGTTGTACGCCACCTTCACGTAATTGACGGACATAGAGTTCTTGAGCATTGTCTGGCGCAAAGATATGCAACGACTGGAAACCGCTCTTGTCTGTATATTCGTCAGTAAGATAAGTGCCTGAAGACGCCATCTTATACGGATAGGTATATGGTATCAGACTTCCAAGATATTGGGCGTATTGCTTTATAGCAGCCTTCCAACGTTTTGCGTTTTTGTTGCTTGGTTGCGACTTACATAAGTCTGTCAGCGCTAAGGCATAGAGCTGTTCGCGAGACTGGTGGATAAAATGAACAATAGCCTTGCAGCTTTTATCTCGATAGAAAAAACCCTTCAACTCAGGCTTCTTTCCTTTGGTCTCCTGGCATTGTAGTGTATAGCTGATGTATTGTGCAGCTTTCTGTGCATAGGATGTTTCATGAGTTAAAATATAAAGTTGTGTAGCAGCCCATGAAGCAGTCGCTGTAAAGAGCGATGGTGGCGTATTGTAAGTGTGTTCCATGATGTGAGCATATGGCAGGATGCCCTTTGTCTCGTATTGAGTGACTGCATAATTAAAGTCTTCTTTTGCAGCAGTGAACAACGATGGATATAACGGATGTTGCTCTCCTAAAACACGACAGGCAAATGCCTCGTATGCAGCATACAAGAAGTTGTCGAAAGCATGGTTCTGCGTGCGAACGGTATGAATATCATCGAAAGTCCCGGACTTGTTATCCGTCCAATGCAGCAAACCTAAACTGGATGCATGATATCCGTCACCCAATCGGCATTGCAGGATAAACTTCAGTCCCCAGCAGGCTTCTTCTTTCAGACGTTCAGACAAATCCTTATTTATATGTTTATATCTCTCGGAAGCTTCCAGGAGGGCAAAAGCGACATCGGCTGTCTGGAGTGTCTGTTGCGAGAGGTCGCCGGCATCGTGCCAACCACCACCATAGGAGAAACTGCGGCCGTTGTAATCAGCATAAAGGTCGGAATGGCATGCATCGTGAATACCCTTAACCTCACATCCGCATCGCTGACAGAAGATATAATTCAGGACGCGCCATGCTGAGGGTTGGAATATGTCATTCCCTATTGGGAAAGGTTCTGAAAGAATACTGTCAACTTCTATGCGGTAAGAGCCTTGTTGGGTTAGGGCAGAAAAGTCAATTACTCCAAGGGTGCCTATACTTCCGGCTGATGATGTTACCTTGCCGCTGAGTATGGCCTTCCCTTTGTCTATATCAATAATACTGTAAGGCTTTCCGATATGTGTACGATTCACAACAGCCGTTTTGTGTCCATTTGTCAGGTACCCGCTCATGGAATAGGAAACCATATTATCCTCCGGTTCCCATCCTCGTTCCTTGGCTTGATATCCCGTTTGTTCTATTCTTATGTTACGGATAGTATAATGTACAGAGTCTGTACCCGTTATGGGCTGGCGTCCCTTGATGTCTGTATAAATTCTTATGCTTTTTACGTGTTCGCGGGGAAGTTCTCCCAACTCATAGACAATATGGTTCCATTTATTGGGAATCAGATTTATGAGATGCGCTCCCACCTGAGCCGGTGTGGCATTATTCAGCTGAAGGTTTAGGTTTACAATGCCTGTTCCATTGATTGTCGGAAGGACTTCAAGTGCTATACGGTCGAACGGCTGAAGGTTCTTGTCATCCATAGAAATGGAATAATCCACAGTTCCAAAGATAGCATAGTCGGGATCGTTGGGCGAACCGACGGCTCTTTTGCCTGTTGTAGTCGGGACATTAAGCTGTATCTCCTTGGCAAGTACCCGACTTGTAAATGCCTTTCTCTCCTTAGCGTATGTATCGTAGGAATGCAAGGTGTCTATGGGTAATGGAAATGTCTTGCCATCCCATACGGCCATTAGTAGAACAAGCAAGACATTTAACACCATGGATTCTTGTTTTTATTATACAGTTAATACTACCATCAAGCCTGATGATTACTTATCACCCTTCCTCTTTGGATTCATTGGGAACCAGCCTTTCCGGACACGCTCTCGTTGCTGGAAGAGTTCCAGGATACTCCACAGGCAGGAACAGCCTGTTACTCCTAAAATGGCTGCGAAAAGCGTATTGGAGACAAAAAGAGAACCCGTAAGCAACAGAACGCCCAGAATGGCAAAATGAGGCCAGCATCGTACACCCCAGTAGTATTCGGCTTTAATAACAATGGGATGAAAGACGCCAATTATCAGAAATGTGGCAACTGCTATGATAATTCCTTGGAAATACACTTTGTTCAGTTTAGAGTTTAGTGTTTAGAGTTTAGAGTTACTGGATACCTGGAGTAAGGTGGTAGCGCATATCAGCCTTCTCAAGTAATTTCTTTTCTTTTGTAAATATGGGGTTATGGGCTGGATCACCGTCAAGCAGACGAACAATCTGCAAACCTTTCTTATAATATTCCTGCATTAATTGAAGCATATCCTCTGGCTCCATATTTTCAGTCGAGCGAACCATACAGCCTTTCTTGGCATAATGGGTAAGACGTTCCGAGACTGTATCAGAAGGGTAAAGGATAAGGTCGGCCTGTTGCAGGAACTGCATACCGCGAACAGAAACCAGATCGGGATCGCCAGGACCAGCTCCAACATACTCCACATGACCGCCTAACTGAGCTTCGCGTGTTATGGATATGCTGACAGAGCACACATCGTCCACTACTTGTTTCTCCATCAGTAGAGGACCGTAATCAGAGGCACAGGCTTCACATATGTCTGTTTGACCATCTTCCAACTCGTGAACTTTAAGTTGTGCCCATGGGAAAGCCATAAGCAGCGACTGGATAAGCATCTCGTCAGCACACTTTGATGTAGTGTCTATAGTAGCAATGCTCTTTTCGGAAAGATTATGCTGGTGCATCAAGTCGCGAATCTTACGGGGCAGCTCTCCTGCAGGACATTCATGCATGCAATCTATTCCCAGATGCAGGACAGGGGGACGGTAAAGAACCGATTTGCTGAACTGCTGAACATTAGGATTCCAGAAAGGGCTGACCGCCAGAAGCAGGGTGTCCGCTTCAATTTTAGCGTCGGCATCATACATGGAAACGTGGGCAGGTCTGGTACGCTTCAGATAATCCACACCTCTGCCACCACGAACATCTAACTTCAGAACAGTTGGCCTGCCGTTCACGAAATGAAAGATGATATGGTTCATCCGTCCGTCTCTGTGCTCTTCCTGCCATCCAAAATGGGGTGCCAATGTATCCAATCCCCAGAATCCCTCATTGTCACTCTCTGTAGTGATAATAGGTACACTGCCCAAAATACGGGCAATGCGACGCGTAAGTTTATTCGCTCCGCCGATACGCCCGCTCAAAACACTAATCACATAATTGCTCGAACTGTCAACGCATATCACGTCGGGGTCGGTTCTCTTGCTTTTCATAAAAGAAGAAATGGTACGTACGCATACACCCATATCTCCAATGAAGATAAGTGCTTCATTACGCGAGAAGGTGTTCGAGACAAAAGCTTTAGCAGGAAGCAAATGTGACTCGGGAAGTTCTGAAAGCAAACGTTGTGCTATCTCTCTTCCTGCATCTGTAACATAAATTATCTGTATCATATTTTTTTTATTTAGTTGACAAGTTGTTGTTGACGTTATCGTTGACGTTATCGTTACTTATGTATCTTCATAGTCCTGCTTTCATCTCCGTGACGAAGCCGGATGATATAGTTTCCTTTTTTCAAGGCAAGGGGCAGATAGCAGCTACCTGCCAGGCGCAGGGTGGTGATTGGTTGTCCTGCAGCATTATATATGCTAAGGGTACTGGCACCTGGAGCGATGATATGTAACTGGCCCTCGCTTTGCAATAACCCTATCTCATCGATTGATTTGACATCTTTTATGTCCGTCTCCTTCTCTAGGGTAATATCCTCTAAGACGAAAACACCTGGAGTGGATTTGTTGGCATAGATGTACGAGCCGGATGTCTTACTGTCAAACCCTACATGGTCACTCTTTTGCCAACCCGCACGCAGATGTACTCTTCCATTGTCCAACTGCTCCAGTTGCATGTAGCCGTTGGCGTCTGTCGGAGTTTTTGTGGTACTTATAATGCGCCAGGTTGTGGTGCCGTCGACACACATATAATGTGTACCGCATTTTAACTTATATAACGCACAGAACCCTGAAACTGGCGTAAAGGTATATTGATAGGTAATGTCGTTCTCGTCATACTTGCCAAGACAGAAGTGTCCTTCATTGGTGTTTGTCTGGTAGTGAAGGTAAAGGCCGCTGCTTACTTCGCGAATGCGGTATTTATGAGAAGAAACAATAGGGATAAGTTCCGATGCCTTATCCTCAAGCATATCCTCGGCTCCTATATATAGTTCGGCAGCCGAAGCATATTTGTTGTTGTTCACTACCGACTTGGCCACGAATCGCATATAGCGTGCCTCAACTTTCTTTGTTATTGCCACAGTCTGGATATCGCTTATATCACGGAAACTCCCGCTTGCTGCAGGTTCGCCCCATATCTTCGGATGATTGCTGAAATATACCTCGTAGTCAATAACACGACCGTTTGAACCATCCATACGTCCCTTGTAGCTGAACGAGTTAACACGGTATGTATGTCCCATATCAATGACCAGCTCATGGGGGCAGTCTGGTGTGTTAGGATTATACATGGTGTGCCAAATGGTATTCTCGTCGTCATCTATGGCATTGGTGGCTATCTCACTCCCGCCTTGCTGACTGTCGTAAGATACAATGCTCCAGTCGCGCTTGTCAACATGCAGACCGAATGTCTGCGTTGTCTCTATGCCGTCTGTCAGTCCTTCACAGGTAGCGTATGCAGTAATGGTTCCACCCATACGCATATCTATAGGTTCGTTGTTCTGCTCCGTGAGTATGCCTTCTTCCTCGGTGCCATCCTTGCTTATTTTTTTATAATGTATAGTAGCGCCTCGTGTGGAGGTACTCAGAACAGCGTAGCCGTTGCGGTCAGTCTTTATTACTACAGGCTCGCAAACAGGAGCCGTAACACATGCTAAGGCAGTAAGGTCCTGATCCGTAAGCAGAGTGTCGAGGGGCTGGATTACAAAACTGAAAGGTGTCTGTGTATTCTTTCGCTCGTATCTTGTCATTACATCAGGTCCGCAGGAAGCATTGCCAAGCGCTCTGTTCCATGCGTCCAGGCACACAACGGTATTCTTAACGGTTGTCATCTCGTATGGATGTTTCACACGATTGCCTCTATTTGTATAAATCTCTTCAGCACGCCAATTACCGACGGTTGTCGCCATCTGCTGCATAGCAGAGAATACAAGGCCTCTGCCCGTCGGCTGCTGAATAGCCAGCCATCGGACATCTTCTTTATTACCCGTTTCCTGAGGACGGATAAAGTTGGTCCACTGTTCTGCTACGGTACTGTGATAGATGCCAGGCAAAGACGCATCCTTACGGTCAGCATAGTTGTCCAACGGCCCCCTTCCAAACCATGTCAGTTGGGTGCAGGCATTGGGCATTTCCAGACGGAAGCCCAACTTCGGCAATATCTGTCCGTCAACATTAGGTGTAATGATGTTGCTTACAGCAACCGTTCCGTCAGGATACACACGGAAACGTTGTTTGACAGTAAAAGTGATGGCACCGGTACTGGTCTTATATTTGTTGGTAACCTGAATATCTGCCCATTTATGCGCTTCGTCTTCTTCAACAGTAAAGCTGCCTCTTGTCAGCGTAAGCGAACGAATACCCAATGCCTCCCAATTACCTTCCTGCACATGGTCGTTTTCCGTTGGAGCACGGAAGGTGTTAAGTTTCAGGGGAGTGCTTATAAGGGTATTGCCTTTGTAAACATACTTCGAAAGAGTCCCTTGTGCGAATGTGACCGAAAAGTCTTTGCCCGTTACAGTACAAGTGGTACTGCCTGCGGTCAGGTTCAGCGAGTCCGTTCCTTGATACTGGCAGATACTCCGGGAGGTAGCTTTTCTGAGTTCAGCGCCAGAGACAGCCACTTCATATCCGGCATCTGCCCAGGGAGTAGCCTCGCGCTGTGTGGTACTGAATCTTATATAATATTCGTGTTCAGGAAGCATCTTGACATCATCCATAGGGATGTTCACCAGAATACTGTCGTATGGTGCTATGTCTATATCGGGCAGAAGTCCGCCCTTTATCTCTATTCCGTCTTGCTGGATGCTGTAGCGTACATCCACATTCGTCAGATTCTTCTGCTGCAGCTTGTTCTTAAGCCAGAAAGTACCTTCCAGGCTGTCCTTCATGATAACATCAAGAGGCTGGTAAACGGTTTTCATATTGAAGCTCTTGGCTGTGGGCGTGCAGTCGGGCAATACGACACCATTACAGCAGAAGGCACCGTCGTTGGGGATATCGCCGAAGTCACCTCCGTATGCCCAGTAGAACTGGTTTGCCTTGCCACTTACTGGCATACGCAAGCCTTGATCCTTCCAGTCCCATACAAATTCACCGGTCATGGCAGGGTAGGGTTCGTATATATCGCGGAACATATCTTTCTGGTTACCCATTGCATTACCCATCGAATGCGTATTTTCGCACTGGATATGTGGTTTCGGTTTCTTTCCGCTCTTGTAGTCTTTCAGACGGCTTACGCCTGTGCTGAGCATGTTGCTGTAGGAACCATACATGGTGCTGGTTACATCGCTCCAAGTGCTGTTACCCTCATAGTGGGTGATACGACTGGCATCCAACTTCTTGATAGCCTCCATCACATACTGGAAATTGTTGCCGCCACCACTCTCGTTGCCGGCACTCCAGCCGAAGATACAGGCATGATTGCGAAGCGTCCGGACTTGGCGCTCGTTACGTTCCACCATAGGAGCCCTGAACAATTGCACACTGCTCAGTCCCATATTGCCGTGACACTCCACATCGGCCTCAGCCAAAACGTAAAGTCCGTATTTGTCGCATAGCTCATAGAAGTAAGCATTGTTGGGATAATGACTGGTACGCAC
>JAEEGJ010017790.1_pt1 | contig 15986 bp, 11 predicted proteins | sample 8958761 | NCBI WGS metagenome assembly JAEEGJ01 (sample SAMN16246546, study PRJNA631951) | gut metagenome | biome: gut microbiome; feature: rumen; material: RS-attached | host: Bos | place: Iran: Karaj | collected 2018-10
TTGACGGGTGTTTTCATTCGAATTAAAGACAATAATGTAATATATTGTAAAAAGAAAACCATGCAGGAAAAACAATGAACAAAAATCAGACAGAAATGGCCATTCGCAATATCGGCGTCTTCGCGCATGTGGACGCAGGGAAGACGACGCTTTCGGAGCGGATGCTCGTTCATGCGGGTGCCGTGCAACAGGCGGGAAGCGTCGATGACGGAACGGCCCATACGGACACGCTGCCCATTGAACGGCGTCGTGGCATTTCCGTGAAGGCGACATGCGTCCGTCTGCAATGGAAAGGCATGGAAATCAATCTGATAGACACGCCCGGGCATACGGATTTCTCTGCGGAAATCGAACGGTCGTTGTGGGCATTGGACGGTGCCGTCCTGCTGGCCGACGCCGTGGAAGGCGTCCAGCCGCAGACGGAAGTTTTGTTCCATGCGTTACATGAACAGCATGTTCCCGTCGTTTTCTTCATCAACAAAATCGACCGCGTTGGAGCGAATGTGACGGAAACTGTCGCACAGATCCACAAACTGCTGACGCAAGACGCCGTCTTGATGTCGGATGAAGCGGAACTGACGGAATACGTCTGCGGCAACGATGATGATTTGATGGAGGCTTATCTGGATGGAAAATCCATTGCGCATGAAGAACTTATGGCGAAAATGACCGTTTGGGCCCGTGCAGGGAAATGCCATCCCGTCTATGCGGGCAGCGCGTTGAAGGATGAAGGCGTCGAAGCACTTTTGGATGCCGTCGTGGAGTTTCTGCCACCGCCGTCATCCTGTGGCGATGACTTGTGCGGTGTCGTTTTTGCGTCGATGACGGATCGCGTCATGGGACGTGGGCTGTGGGTGCGGCTATATGGCGGCCATTTGGAAAACAGGGCGGCGTTGGATATTCCGCAAGGTGTTGATTTGCTGACAGGTAGCGAAAAGACGGAACAGCGGAAAATCACGCAGATTCGTGGCGTGGACGGCGATGATTTGGGGGCGTTGCAGGCGGGGGAAGTCGGCGTTGTTTATGGTTTGGGTGATGTGAAAATCGGCCATGTTTTCGGCGATCGTGCGAAATTGCCGCGTCCCGTTCAGCCTGGCCAATTGCGTTCGCCGTTGATCAATGTGCAAGTCTTGCCGGAAAAACCGGAGGAGATGCGTGCCTTGCGAACGGCTTGCGAAACGCTTTCAGAAGAGGATCCGCTTTTGCAGGTGAACTACATTAAGACATTGGACCAGTTGAACTTGCGTGTCATGGGAACGGTTCAGTTGGAGATTCTGGAGGAGCTTCTTCGGACACGGTTTGACTTGAAGGCGACGTTTGCGAAACCGACCGTCATCTACAAGGAGACGATCCAGAAGGCCGCTCGCGGTCATGTCGATTACACGATGCCGAAGCCTTGCTGGGCTATCATGGATTTTCTCATCGAACCTGCGCCGCGCGGCAGTGGCGTCACGTTCGAATCAAAAGTGCCTGTAAAAGACATCATGGCGCGTTATCAGCATCAAGTGGAGCAGGCGTTGCCGTTGGCCTTGAAGCAGGGACGGCTCGGCTGGGAGGTGACGGACGTGCATATCACGTTGGTCGGCGGCAACCACCATCTGGTCCATACGCATCCGCTGGATTTTGTCGTGGCGACGCCGATCGGCATTCAGGACGGCCTGCGCAACGGCGGCAGTGTGTTGTTGGAACCGATTCTGAAAGCGAGATTTAGACTTCCTGCAGACTGCATTGGACGTGTCATGAACGACATCAATCTCATGCGCGGCGAAGTACTGGAAACGACGACGGACGGCGAACGCGTCACGTTGGATGCTCTCATTCCCGTCAGCACCAGTCTGGACTATGCGACGACTCTTGCGATGGCGACAGGCGGCCGTGGCTCTATGAACGTTCGTCTGCATGGCTACCACGAATGTGAATGCACGCCGGACAAGACGACGCCACGCCGTACCGTCGATCCGCTGGACATGGCGAAATATATTCTCGTCGTGCGTAATGCATTGGATGGCAGTCTATTCGATGATGAGTAGAATTCTAGAAGGCTAGGCGGCTATGAGGCTAGAAAGAGTGGTTATGCCAGCGGAAAGTTTGTCATGGCGTTTGTGCGTTCATCGTGGTAACGGGCGACATCATTTGCGGCGATTCCGTTGGGGCCATTGAGGCTGCCGATGTAGTGACAAGTCGCAAAAAGTGTCATTTTCATATTGTATTCTTTCAGCCATTGATGTTGTTGCTCAAGAATAGTCTCATCCGTCTCCGGATAATTGAAATGACATTTTCGCACACGGATGCGATGTGGTTTGGGCGTCAGGCGGGCGCGATAACAGTTCTGGACACGGCATAGATCCGCGTAAATCGGATCCGCATGGAAGGCTTTCATCAATTCTCGGCTGTTTTTGCCTTCGATGTCGTGGTTGAGAAGCATGAGCCGAAAGCCTGCCTTCGTGCGATAGACGCGGATATGAGTGTAGGTATGGCCTGCTTTTGCCGCCAGTCGTGACACACGTTCAAGTGCTTCAGCATCACTGTCTTCTGATGATTCAGATGAAAACAAACCGCTCAATCTTTCAAAAAAGCCTTTTCCAGAAGGAAGAGCGCCATCTATGTCGATGAATACAAGCTGTGTGGAATTCAACACTTCCGCGCCATAGCGGTTGCGTGTCACGATGTTTCGTGGCGACAGCTCCAAAAGCGTCTCTTCTCGAATGGGGCGGCCATCCATATCATATTCCCATGGAGAGAGATGGAACACAAGCCGCTTGGCGAAGCCGTCAAGTAGACGTTGGCCGCTATCTTTGGCGTCTGCCAGTGAAATGTTGGAATGGCCATAGACGGACATCGGGAACGTCTTGCCGTTCGTCTCCGGCAGGAGGATGTCCCGTGTGCATTTGATCCAGTAGCGGTAGAATTTCATGGTGTCATCTCGTCTTGTATGCAAGACATTAGCAATGTTTTGACGTTGGCCTGGTTGTCGATCAATGGCGGATTGATGCCGTCACGGCAGGTTTGCGAGACGTTTTCCATGACGAGGCGGTCGATCTGGACGTCTTTATCCAGTTTGATGAGCGCTCCGTTCGTCTCTGTGTCTTCGTAACGATAAATATCACGCACGACGGCGTTTCCGACTCTACTTCCGAACGCGAACCAGACAATGGACAGCGATTCGATGGCGTTTTTCTCCCAACGGTTGTGGCATGGCGGCTGCAGGCGGAGGCCGCTCTTGTGGGCGTGGACATGCTCGATGGATAGGTCGTCCATCCAGATTGGCTCGCCTTTGTGGACGTTGTGCTGCGAGACGAGCACGGCATTGTGGCGGTAGCTGCCATAGACGCCGCTGACGCGGATGTGGAGCAACGGCTCGCCGCAGGAAAGGAGTCGAACACCCGAATAGCCGTCTGTCGCGGAGATGTTGCGGATTTCGACGTTCTTGATGGGGCCGCGCGTCACTTCCGCATGTGCTTCATCCACAGTCGTTAACGAAACCATAGCGTCGTTCGTGGTGCCCATGATGTTTTCAATGAGGCCGAATTCGGCGGGGCCGTTGATGTGGACGCCGTCGGTCGTGCCGAAATGGTTGTTGTAGTCGAAAAGGATGTCGCGTGTGATGAAATGGCGTGTATCCGCGATCTGGATGCCGTAGCTGACGGGATCCTTGACGGTCATTTTCTCCAATGAAATATTGTCCACGTGGGCGAAACGGATGAGTTTTCCTTTGAAGACGGCGGGATCGTAGGGGAAGCCGAGGCGGTTGTAGTCGGCGGTTTCTTCGAAGGCGTCGAGGCCCATTTCATCGCAGTTTCCATCCCACACACCGCCTTCGATATGGATGTCTTCATCCCGTCCCGCTGTCGCAAAGTGTTCATTTTCAATGAGTGCGCAACGTGAGTTCGGGGCGGCGCGGAAGACGACGCCTGGCGCGGAAATCAGCCGCGTATGGGAACAGATGATGAGTGTGCGGCTGATGAGATATGTGCGCGCTTCAGTGATGAAGACCAAGCCGCGCTGGTCAAGCTGCGACTGGATGATGGATGCGTCGTCGTGAAAGGTGTCGGTGGTCATGGTGAAAAAAAAAGAATAGGGCTATAATGGAATGATTTCGATATTTCAATATTTGTTATGGATACGGGTAGATTTTTAGATGGCTTTTACCATTAAGTGTATTATGGACAAAAACGATGAACTGAATGGGCGATGTGATGACGTCAAGAATAATAGCAGGTGGTATCAAGGTGGTTGTCAACAAGATATAGCGCATATCTGATGTCTCCGTGAATCGGCTTTCAGATACAAGGTTCTCTTTAGGGATATATAAATGGCATATGTTGTTTTCAAATTGATAAGGAATGGCGAGTATATATTCATTTTTGTGACTGATAATAAATGGTTTGGATAAGAAGGAAATGTCGTTGGGATGTATTTGAATGATACTTTTTTTTGAATAATAGGGCAGATCAAGCGTTGGCAAGGCTAGATTGTTATAATCAACAGTATTAGATTTTTTATAGTTTTTATTATGAATATCTGGTGGTTTGATGCACCAATTATCTACTTTTACACGTTCGGCATTGAGTGATGGAACAAGAGTCCATCGACATAACTTCCCGTTCCGTTCTGGTGTTGTCAATGAGTAGGCATGGGTTGTTTCTTTTACTTCGCCTTTGGATCGGTCGCGGCCGTATTCGATCCACTTTCTGGTATGGACGGTGAAAGTTGTCCTGTCTTTAGACAATTCACTGTTTCTTTCGAGAATTGTGATATCTTCGTGGTATTTGTTGCAAATATCGCTAGCCCTGTCTGTAAAACAGCAACCACAGCAGAAAATAACAAGCAACACCGTGGCAAGAAGCTGCAGGCTTCTCATGGATAAATGATTTGACCACAATGTCTTGAAGATGATTTTCAGCAATCGTTTCATCATTGTTCCGCCACATTTCATGACATTGGCGATGGTGGAAGTGGTGTATGTTGACAACTCTTTCTGATTACAATAGCATGATTTTTGTGCACTTCCAATTTTCATCATTCACCATGGGCTTTCTTGAATATGGCAAAAATCATGTATATTGGTATTCAATCAGAGCCATTGACAATACAAAGCAAAAAGGAGATAACATGTTAATTGACATTCATGGGCATTGCCTGAAGAACAAAGATCTGCCGTATCGTCGCGGCGACGAGCCGTTCGTCTGGCCGGAGCTTCTGCTGAATATGCACAAGGAAATCGGCATCGACCGCGGCGTGCTGCTGCCTGTCATCGGGCCGGAAAACACGTCCGTGACACAGACTGTCGATGAAGTTCTGGACATCGCGCGGGAGAGCGGCGGCCATTTCATTCCGTTTTTAAATTTGGATCCGCGCATGATGTTCAATACGCCGGACGCGGACCTTTCGTTCATCATCGAACATTACAAAGCAAAGGGCTGCAAGGGGATAGGCGAACTGACCATCAACATGCCGTTCACGGATCCGCGTTGTCTGAATCTGTTCGCGGCGGCGGAGAAGAACGAACTTCCCGTCACCATCCATATCGCGACGCAGGAAGGCGGAATGTACGGTCTGGTAGATGAACTGGGGTTGAAACGGCTGGAGATCGTCCTGCAGAAGTTCCCGAATCTCAAGATCTTGGGGCATTCGCAGGCCTTCTGGTCCCACATGAGTTCGGATGTGAACGCATCCAATTGGGGCGGCTATCCAACAGGGCCCGTGGCGCGGCCGGGCCGGATCGCCGAACTGATGCGCAAATACGACAATCTGCTCGGCGACTTTTCGGCCGGAAGCGGTCTCAATTCGCTGACGCGTGATCCGTCGTTCGCCTACGAATTCATCGATGAATTCCAAGACCGGCTGTTCTACGGGACGGACTTATGTCAGCCGAAGAATCGCAACAGCAGCATCTTCTTCGGCCTCAGAGACTTCTTGAAGAATGGCCTGAATGAAAAGAAAATCTCACAGGACGCCTATGAGAAAATCACCCATCTGAATGCGGAAAAATTGCTTGGAATTTGATTGATAATAAGTTATGTTCTAGAAACACCAACGGCGTTGTGTTCTGGAAGTTCTGAATACTCTGGAGATTCTGGAATTTGAACGGTTCCAGAACATCCAGAACATCCAGAACTTCCAGAATACTACGCCAAAGCATCTACGACGGCTATAAAAAGGAGGATGATCAGATGAATGTTTCGATGCGCATTGTCAAATTTGGAATTCTGGCGTTGATCGCCATCCTTTTCAGCACGTATTGCATCATGTCCGTTCGAAGCGGTGTTGAAACCACGGAGACGCATGCCGTGGCGTCGCAGTATTGCGAATTGCTACGTAAATCGGATGAACTCAAGGCGGCGATGGCCGCGCAGGGCATCACGGAATATCGTATTTTGTTCGGACGTCGTTTGGCGAAACATCTGATGGTCATCGTGACGGAAAAGCCTGTGAATGATCAGAAAGCCATTCAGACGCTTTGCCGCAACTATCTGAAGGCCAACGTCGAAAATTTTGAAAAGACGCTCGTTACGTTTGAAGTCTCGCCGGAGAAAATGAAAGAGTAACTTCCGCTCCAATAGGACAACAGGGCGGATGGGACAACTGAGGCAAAAACAACACTTTATGGTCATTTGGCCTCTGAATCAGAATGATAGAACAGTTCTTCGAGGATTGGCGCGAATTTTTTGATTGTTTCCAGGGGAACGGCGTCACCACGCAGAATCAACGCATCGTATGGATGCTTTATGCTGCAACTGTTGTTTAGATTCCAGTATCCATTGTAGGATTGGTTCCTGTAAGACAACCTGTGCCATTCATACGGTTTTTCAGGAATCTTGTAGTCCGTCAGGCTTGCATCGACAATCAGTTCGTCCGGATATGGCGCGACAGGGTATTCGCATTCCTTCAATTCCTCAGGCGTCCGATGTGTCGTGAACACAAAATGGATTAACTTGTTGTTGTTTTTGCTGCGGATTGCGCGCCATTCGCCTTGCAACTGCATTTCCGCCGTCTTGACGCGGAGGCGTTTCAAGGCGTCGGTCGCTTCCGGCGATTCTTCGATGAGCATTGGATCCTCTTTTCCCATGAAACCGTTCATGAAGAAATAAGAGTCTCTTGGATGCCTGCCAGACGGCCCCCAAATCTTCATACGGTAGTTGTAAATGCTTTCGGTCGGCGGATATGACAACCCGACAATGGATTCCAAATCCGAATTACTGTATCCGGTCAAAGGATTGTAGGCGACATACATCTCGCAGGTCGGCAACGAAATCCATTTTTCTGATATGGCCATCAGCCTTGGCAGGCTGTCGTCAAACTGCGACGGAACTTTGCGGCCCTTGTCCGTCAGAATCATCCTGAAGACGGCGGGCACGTCTATTTTTTCGATTTTCTGGTTCCATTCGGTGGGGGATTTCCGCCGATGCAGGGCGATGGTCTTGAAATAAGGCTTTTGAGCCTTGGCGTCTTTCAAAGGCAGGTAGTCGAAGATGAGCAACGGGCCTTCGAGCGTGGGATGCTTGTCCGTGACGCGATATGCCGCCGCCTCCACGGAATGTTCCATCAAATCGACAACAGGCTGGAACTGAGGTGGAACGGCGATGCCGTCGAGATTGAGATGCGGGAGTTTCGGATTCTCCTTCGCAAGTTCGGGATAGGTTTTGGCGCCGTGGGCGCGGAGCAACGAAATCATCTTCGCCTTTTCCTCAGGAGGAAGTTCTCGTTTGAGGAGAACCTTGTCCAGAGCCGTTATACCCGTTTCGCCGTCATCGGTTCTGCCAAAATAGTTATTGACAGGGAAGTTGTGTTTCAGAAGCAGTTCGATGACTTCAAACGTTTGGCTGACGTCTTCCGGTTTCGGAGGGGCGTCGGTCACCGCCTTCATCCATCCGCCGACCCATTCGTTGACATTACGCTTTGAATTTGGGTCTTTTGCCCTTGTTTCCGGAAGTCCATGCCGCAGAGCGAGAAGCGTGATTTCACGGTCTCGCCATTCATCTCTGTACGGCATTCCGTAGCCTGATGACGCATCAATCTGCGCTCCATGTTCGAGCAACATCCTGTAGGCTTCGACATTATGTTGCGCGGAAGCCATCCACAAAGGCGTGTACGGACCGAAGCGTCTGTCGATGTAGTTTGGATCGGCGCCTTTTTCCAAAGCCTTTGCAAGTTTGTCCAACTGGTTGTTTTTGACAAGCAACGCCAACGGAGGATTCAGGCGGTAATGCGTGTAAATGGCGATGTCCAAAGGCAGGCATACGATGTCCGCCGCAAGTTCAATCGGCACATCGACCCAGATGAGAGGGCCGAGATACTTTCCTGCTAATAAAGCCGTTCCCGTGCCGCAGAAAAAACGCTGCGGAGGACGCTTGGCGGGGCTTGTGTCGCCTCCCAGTTCCGTATATATACGGCAACAGCCAGTCATCAAGAGAAGCAACGACACGAAGCAAAGGATTTTTCCAAAGGATCGACGCATGGTTTCTCCAACTTGAAGTGTGATGACTGGGACAAAAGGAAATTGTCCCAGTTGTCCCAGTTGTCTCATTGAAAGCAGCAGGACGGCATCCCACCCGCAGGCGGGACGCACTGCGGAACCTCTCACCCGCAGGCGGGACGCACTGCGGAACCTCTCACCCGCAGGCGGGACGCACCGCGGGACTTACTGTGGCGGAAGTCCCCAATCTGGAACGTTCAGCGTTTCGCCGTCCTTCAGGGCGGACTTGTGGGCCATCACGCCCATCGTCATGAAACGAGCGGCAATCCATGGGTTGATGATGGATTGACGATGTTCAGCGATGGATGACACAAACTCATGGACGAGATAGGGATGCGAACCGCCGTGGCCCGTCGGTTTGAAATCCGTGTCTTTCAACTGTTCGATGGAAAGATTCTTGTTGAGAGCCTGCTTGAAGGCGAATTCGACGTCTTCTGGCAGCTTGTCGAACATTTCCGCATGGGACAGTTTGACAGGCGGGATGACTTTCGCATCCGTGGGATTGGTTCTGGCGTTGTAGTACCATGTGTCTTCGGAGAAGGAACCGCGTGTGCCGAGAATGCGGAAGATTTCGCTTTCGACGGATGAGAGGCGGCCTGCGGCTTCGCGTGTTTCGGCGATTCGGACGGTGGCGCCGTTGGCCATTTTGAAGAAGCCGAATTCGTTGGAGAAGGCGCTATGCGCGAAATGCGGGTCGTTGTCGCGGTTCTTGAAGCCGTAGCAGGTGACCTTCGTCGCCCACGTGTCCATGACGATGCAAGGACCTGCGCAGGAATGGGTTGGATAATGCATCGGGCCAGTCAGGCAACCACGCTCGAAATATTTCTGCATGAGAATTTCGCCTTCCTGTCCGGCCTTGGAGGCGGCGCGGGAGGCGTGGACTTCACGGAGGTTGCAGGCGGAATCGACGTCGTGGCAGTATTCGCCTTCCGCGTAGACGAAATCGCCGAAGGCGTTTTCCTTCACCTTGCGCATGCAGAACTGCGTCTGCGGGCGGAAGACGGTGGTCTCGCCGAGCATGTAGTGCTTGCCGGTGCGGACGGATGTGTCGATGATTTTTCCGATCCAGTCAAGCGTCTCGTCGTCGTCTGGGATGCTGATGATCGGAACGGCGGAATAGACGTCCTTTCCGGCCTCCATGGCCTGGATGGCCTGTCCCGCGTGGAGCCACGGCTGGGTGATGATGACGATGGCGTCCAGATCCGCCTTGCACATGTCCTCTATGGAATAGTAGCGGTCTTTCGGATTGAATTTGTTGGCCATGAACGTGCTGTCCGCCCATTTCTGGACGCGCTCCGGTTCGCGGTCGCAGAATGCGATGCGGTCAACGAGCGGATGTGATTTGAAGAGATCGACGAAGCAGGACGCGAAGGAGCCCAGGCCGACCATGCCGATGCTAATGCCCATGATTGATTCCTTTTTTAGTGGTTAGTGGTTAGTGGTTAGTGGTTAGTGGTTGGGAGGGTCCCGCTCCTGCGGGACCGTTGGTTGTTGATTATTTTTTTAACAGATTTCAACGGCTTCGAAGCCCATGAGTTTGGCGAAATACAGAAGTACTTGCGGATCAGCGTTATAGCAGAGGGCGGAATGGTGCGTTCCGCCGTTGTTGCTGTAAGTTTCGAGGAATTCGGGCAGATTCTTCTTCGGCTTGAACCAACCTTTGATACATTCGACAGGAGCGGGATCTTCCGGAGCGTGGCAGATGCCGTTGCAGATCAGCAGACGGTATTTGCCATCTTGAATCGGTGCGAGATTGACGAGAATTGCGGGGCCTGGCTTGAAGATGCCGTAGGCGACGGCGGGGCTGCCCGTGTCGCTGTAATTATATTTTTTTGCGACGAGATTTCCCTTGGCGGCGTAGAGATCGACGTTGGCCTCGCCCATGTGGGAGAGGAAGATCTGGTCGTTCTGCCAGTCTGGGCAGAACATTTCCGTGAAAGTCGTTTCCGGATAGACGGAAAGCATTGCGGATACGAGATTTGCAGTCAGAACATCGCCTTCGCCGGCGTAGCCCGTGCCGCGTGCGAGAGCTTTGGAGGCTTCGAGGAAGGGGACGGTCTCCCAACCGTCCTTTCGATTGATGTCCAGGAAGGAGGCGGTGAAAGCATCCAACTTCTGCGCTTCCATCCAATCGCGGACGCGAATGCAGGTTTCCGCTGTAACCTTATGGGCCTCAGGCTTTAAGTTATCTGTGATGAACCGCTGTTTGTCCGCTTCCATTTCGGCGGCGACCTTCTTGTCGAAATCCGCGTCGGCGGGCTGATCCTTTTTGTCGTATGTGACAACGGTCATGTTGAAGTCCTGCTTCAATTTGTCGTATGGGACGGCGAAATCGCCCATGCCTTCAAACGGCTTGCCGATGATGCCGACGCGGGAGTTGCGGAATTTCGACGCTGCGATGGCGGCGTCGATGGCGGTCTTCAATTTGGCGGTGATGACGGCGGAATGCTTCCAGTGGCCGGCGACTAGAACGAACGGTTTCTTCCTACGGATAAGGAGGTTGGAGAAATCCTGCACGCCGTGAATGCCATGGTTAGGGCCGATTTTTTCGCCGCAATCGACGTTGAAGTTGAAGTCGTAATCCGGCGTCGTGTCCAGAATGACGACTGGAATGTCCGTTCCCGCGACGGCGTCGATGGATTCCAATGACGGCGAATAGGCGAGATGGAGCGTCACGATGACATCCACCTTGTTGTCCACCAGCAACTTGATGGATTTTTCAAATTCCGGCTTGACGCAGGAAATGGGGGCTTCGACGACTTCCACGCCGAGCTTGCGGATTTCCTCCGAGATGAGATCCGCATTGGCTTGCATCTGCGGGCGGCGATGGGGGGATGTTTTGTCGTAAAGAGCGATGTAAAGAGGCAGAAGACCGACTTTTGCAGGCATGTTTTTTCTCCTTGTCGAATGGAAAAATTAGCAGTTTAAGAGGATGATATTACATTAAATAAAAATCCGTTGGTAACAATATGCCCTAACAAAAGAATATTTCCACTATCATTCCGGTAAAAAATACATGAAGCAGATACAGAAATGCCCCCATTGCCATAAAGATTCGGTCTTCAGCCACAATATCTGCCCGAATTGCGGCTTCGAGTCGAAATACGAAGAGCGCGGCGAGCCGGACTATAAACTGGACGAAAACGGCAAAGTGCCGTCGTACGCGTTTGTCATGGAAGAGCACATGACGCAGTGCCAACGGCATGGCCGCATCCTGCTTGGCGTCATCATGGGACTCTTGGGCGCTCCATTGATTACATGGGCGGCAACGAACGTTTTCCTTCTGACCGATGAGAATCGGACGATGGAAATCCCTCTCTTCAGGGTATTTCTGGCTTGTGTCATCGTCGCTTGGATTTTCTGGACGATATGGAACAACGGCTACCGCTGGCTGACGCGCGGCGTGATGGCGGTGGCGTTTTTGAGCGGTTTCTGGATGCTTGGCTGGGCGGTGAAGATGATCGTCCAGATTGTCAAGAAGAACGGCGAGGTCAATCCCGTGTTGCTTCTGGGCTGCCTGATTTTCGGGACGGTCTATGTATGGTGTGCATGGCAGCTATGGCGTTCGCGCGACATTCCGGAATTCCTGCGGATGCAGTACCAGAAGATGAAGGACGAAGAACTTTAGATTAATGATTAATGATTAATGATTAATGATTAATGATTAATGAAAAAAAGGCGGGGCACGAATCCCGCCTTTTTTCATGGGGCAACTGGGACTAGAAAAATGATTTTCTCAGAAATCTCAGAAATCCTAGATATCCCAGTGAATCAAAGCTATTGAAGCATTTTTAGGAAGGCCTCTTCGTCGATGACCTGCACGCCGAGTTGGGCGGCTTTTTCCGTTTTGCGCGCTCCCGTGTTCGCTCCCGCGACGAGATACGTCGTGTTGCGGCTGACAGAAGATGCGACAGCGCCGCCTTTTGCGCGAATTTTCGCGGATGCCGTCTCGCGATCCATGGAGGCGAGCGTTCCCGTCAAGACAAACGTCTTTCCTGCCAATGTCGCATCTTGTGTCAATTCTTCCGCAACCGCTTCTGTCCCACCGCCTTGTGGATTGATATTGAGCTCCGAAAGGCGGTTGAGAATGGCCTTTCCCGTATCGCCTGCGAAGAACGTCAAGACGCTGAGGGCGGTTTTCGGCCCGATGGCCGTCGTAACATATTCGCCTGGCTTGTTTTCACGCAGAAGACCGAGGCGGACCAATTCCCGCGGAGATGTTTCGGCAGGAAGTTCATTTGTTGCTTCTTCTTTGTTTTCAATGACTTTCGGAACCTTTTCCTCCTGCGGCGGTGGCTCCAGCATGAAATCGAAGAGGCCTTGACCGGATTTGGGTTGTTCAGGCTTTGGCGGTTCGGGCTGTGGCAATTCTGGAAGCGGCTTGGAATCAATGGGTTGGATGTCCGGAACAGGATTGCCTGTGGCGCGAAGCAATCCGCGAAGGACGCCGGACACAGCGACTTCACGCAAATCCTTGTGGACACGGCCAATATGATAAGCCGTTGCGGCTCCGACATCTGGAATGCCGAGAGCTTGCAGCCAGTTGGCGAGCGGCATGGTGCGGGAACGTTCGATGGCAGCCAGCAGTTTTGCGGCGTTTTTGGGACCGAAGACACGTGGTGCTTCGTCCGTTCCCAAATTCAGAGACGCTAACTTATCTTGCGTCAAATCATAGACATCCAGCGGCTCATTGACGAGACCACGTTCGACAAGAGCCTCCGCGACAACGCCGCCGAGAGCCTCCAAATCCAACGCGTTACGGGCTGCGAAATATTCGACGCGGCGGACGTTCTGCGCAGGGCATTGGACGTTGAGACAACGCCATGCCACAAACTGCGAATCGCGTTCGACAGGACCTCCGCAAGACGGGCATTTCCCACCGATATGTTTTTCAAAATCAAAAGGTTGTGAATCTGGAGGACGCTTCGAAAGAACGACTTCCACAACGGCGGGAATGACTTCTCCTGCCTTTTCGATGAGAACCGTGTCGCCGATGCGGATGTCTTTCCGGCGGATGTCGTCTTCATTGTGAAGCGTGGCGCGGCTGATGGTAGAGCCCGCCAGCGGGACAGGCTCCAATTCCGCAACTGGCGTGAGGACACCCGTTCGTCCAACCTGTACCGTGATGGCCTTTAACAATGTGGCGGCGCGTTCGGGAGCGTATTTGAAAGCCTTTGCCCAGCTTGGCGCATGTGCCGTCATACCAAGCACTTCGCGTTGGTCAAAACGATCGACTTTGATGACGGCGCCATCGGTATCGTAGGGGAACGAATCGCGGATTCCATGGAGTTCGTCTATGGCAGAGAGGATTCCTTCCAGGCTGTTGACGGAGCGAACCCATTTCTGCACTTTCAGGCCGAACCGCTTAAACGTCTCGAAAAGCTCCGTCTGGCTGCGGATGTTCAGACCGACGATTTCGCCGCTGGCGTAGAAAAGGACATCCAACGGACGTTCCGCGACCTGCCGCGCGTCCAGCTGTTTCAAGCTGCCAGCCGTTGCGTTTCTTGCATTTGCGAATTCCTCTTCATTGTTCGCAAGGCGATGCGCGTTGAGTTTTACGAATCCTGCGCGGCTCATATAGACTTCGCCGCGGGCTTCGAAAACGGCAGGCGGATCGTCAACGGCCAGACGGAGCGGGACGGATGGAATCGTGCGGATATTGACCGTCACATCGTCACCCTGTTTGCCATTTCCGCGCGTAAGTGCTTGCACGAGAAGGCCATTCTCATATCGAATGGAAATGCTGACGCCGTCGATCTTCGGTTCGACAAGGTATGTCGGCATGTCGCCGCCAAGACCTTTTACGACGTATTCGTGGAAACGGCGGAGGTCGTTTGCGTCATACGTGTTGTCCAGACTCATCATGGGCAGCTTGTGGCGGACGGTCTGGAAGGCCGTCAGCGGATTGCCGGAAACGCGTTGCGTAGGCGAGTCTGGTGTGATGAGTTCTGGATGGGCGGCTTCGATCTCCCGAAGCTTGCGATACAATGTATCATATTCGTAGTCAGATATTTCCGGCTTCGCTTCGATGTAATAGAGATGGTCGTGCCGTCTGATTTCGGAGCGGAGAAAATCAAGTTGTTGTTGGATGGATTGGTTTTCCATGAGAAATCTGTTTTGTGAAAAATGGACCAGAGTACACTAAATAAAATTAGCATCGCATGTTTTTTTATCAAAGAACGCCAGTTATTTTTTTCAGTTGTGGAAAACGAGTCATTTTCTATTATATTTTATAGTAAAGAAATCTCATGAGAGCGTAATAGCATGCTTCAATCACTTCATATCAGAAATCTGGCGTTGGTGACGGAGCTCGATTTGGAGCTGACGGGCGGATTCAACGTCATTACAGGCGAAACGGGAGCCGGTAAGTCGTTGATAATCGGCGCGATCCAGCTTCTAGCCGGCGGTCGGGCGACGCCGTCGCTGATCCGCAACGGTGAAGACCGTTGCGATGTTTCGGCGCGTTTTGGTCTGGCGACGTTGCAGCCTGCGCTTAAGTCGCGTCTGGAGAAGATGTTGGAAGATGCAGGTGTAGCGGCCTGCGATGAAGAAGGATTGTTGTTACGGCGGGTGATTTCGGAATCTGGTAGCCGTTCATTCGTGAACGGCGCGGCGGTGACGGTCAGCTTCCTGCGGGAGTTGGGTGAACTGCTGATCGACTTGCATGGGCCGCATGACAACCAGTCGATTTTGAAGAATGCAAAACAGCTTGAGTTATTGGACGTCTATGCCCAATCAGAAGAGCTTCTCAAACGTTGTCATGATGAAGCCGCGCATTTGAACGAATGTCGGCGGAATCTGGAGGATTTGGAGCGCGAAGGTTTGCAACCGGAGCAACTGGATTTACTGCGGCATCAGCTGAAGGAAATCCGTGACGCGAATCTGCAACCTGGTGAGGATGAGGAAGTTCTGCGAAAGTACAAGCTGTCGGAGAACGCGAAGCGGTTGCTCCAATTGGCAAACCAGGCGGCGGGAATGCTGTCGCAGGGGGAGAATTCGCTGGTGGAGCAGGTTGGCTCCGTTTTCCGTCTGGTTCGTGAAATCAGTCAGCACGATGCCGAAAAGGGAGAGGAGTTCGACGGAAAGCTGACGGAAATTCATGACGCGCTGCAGGATTTGTCGTCGGAATTTGAAGAATATGCGATGAGCATGGACTTTGATACGGAGGAGATACAGGAGATTGAGAACCGTTTGGAGTTGATCCAGAAGCTGAAACGCAAGTATGGTCCTGCCTTGCAGGATGTTATGGATACGGCGGAACGGATCAAGGAAACGATCAAGAGAATACAGGGGAGGGGAGACATGGTGAAACAACTTCGGGAGGACATCGAGTCCGCCGAAAAAGCGTTGTCGAAGACCTGCGCTGAACTGGATGCTCGCCGCCGCGCGGCGGCGGGTCCGTTGGCGGAGGCGATCACGGAGAAGCTGAAAGTGCTCGGCTTCAACAAGGCGACATTCAAAATCGACATCAAGGAGGCCGAACCGGGCCCGACTGGCGCGAACGCCGTCG
>JAEEGJ010017791.1_pt1 | contig 15985 bp, 13 predicted proteins | sample 8958761 | NCBI WGS metagenome assembly JAEEGJ01 (sample SAMN16246546, study PRJNA631951) | gut metagenome | biome: gut microbiome; feature: rumen; material: RS-attached | host: Bos | place: Iran: Karaj | collected 2018-10
TTGTCCGCGACAAGACAAAGTACAACAGAAATTTGAAACACAAGAAGTCCCTCGCTGACGCGGGGGATTTCCCTTTTTATGGGAGTGTTGTAATGAATCATAGCCTGTCATGCACGATTTAGTCGGGCATCTCCTTTTTAAACGTGTATATCATATCGTTTTATTTAATATTTAGGTGTGTTATTATCCCCAAAAGCCGATGACTTTTTTGATTGTTTTCTTTTCCTCTTTTTCCTTTTCAATTGTAATGATATATATTTGCATTGAATATATTTGATAGGAAACTAGATATGTCTATTCTTGATGCTCTTTTATACAAACATTTTGGTCCAGTATTCATTAAAGAAGATAGTGATGCTGAATCTTTTATTGAAAAGATGAAGAATCTTTCAGCAAGGGCTTCTGGAAAGCTTAAAGAAAAAATTGAAAAGCAAATTACGGCTGCCGAAGCAGGTTTGTATGGCGAAAAGCAAATTGCATTCGAACTGAAAAATAGTGGTTTAGATTTACTTATAGTACATGATTTGTATTTAGAAAAGAATGACCTTTCTGCACAAATAGATTTTTTGATTATTGCACGAAAGCATAATTTTGTTATTGAATGCAAAAATCTTTATGGAAATATTGAAATTGACGAAAAAGGTAATTTTATACGTCATATAGGAAATGGAAAGTTTTATCATAAGGAAGGCTTTACATCTCCGTTATCACAAAATGAAAGACATTTAAATGTTATAAAAGAAATTCGTCGAGAATATAAAACAAATTTTTATACGCAAGGAATGTTTGAAAAGTATTTCCCACAAACATACCGTTCTGTTGTTGTGTTGGCTAATCCGAAGACTATTTTGAATGATAAAAACGCTCCTGAGGACATTCGCAAAAAGGTTATCCGCCTTGATCAACTAGTTTCTTATATTAGACAAGTTGAAGAAGAGGATGATTGGGCTAAATCATCTGAAAAAGATATGCATGAACTTCTTGATACTATTCTCAAATGCAGTAAGCCAAATAAATCTGATTATGCTAAAAAATATGAGGAAATGCTTGCTGAATGTGATGATGCTGTAGAACGTCGTGTGGAGGTCTTGCCTGAAAAAGAGACTGTAATACAGAAATCCAAGCCTGAACAGCCTAAAGAACAAGTCGTTTTGAAAAATGTGAAAACAACAGAAAAAATTTGCCCCAAGTGCGGTAAACCGCTTGTTTTACGAACTGCTAAGAAAGGTGAAAACGCTGGCAATCAATTCTGGGGTTGTAGTGGATTTCCGAAATGCTGGTATAAGGAGTAAATTACCTCTATTTTCCTCCACTAACTATAAAAACGCTATATTTTTTGGAGGAAAATGCCTGTTTTTCTCAAATTCTGTTGCATAATTTCGCATTTTGCGTAACGCATTTTGCGAAAAATGTTTATATTTAGGTCATGAGCAAGAATCCTTTCCTTTTGTATGGTTATGACGGTCCTGAGTATTTCTGTGACCGCGAGTCAGAAACGAAACGCATTATTTCGGCGCTTCGCAATGGCAGAAACATTACCTTGCTTTCGCCTAGACGTATGGGCAAGACGGGACTGATATCCCATGTTTTTGATACAATCCAAAAGAAAGAAAAGGATTCGGCTTGCTTTTATATTGATATTTTTCCGACGAAATCGCTTGAGCATTTTGTTCAGGCTCTTGGCAAAGCTATTGTCGGTAAGATGGATTCTTTTGGCAAAAAGACTGCCAAAACGGCTTTTACCTTGTTTAAAAGTTTTAGGGTGGTCCTGTCGGCAGATCCTGTCTTGGGAACTCCGCAGCCTTCTATAGAATTCGCACCGCAAGAAACAAAGAATACTCTTGCAGAAATTTTCTCGTATTTGAAAGAGTCCAAACGCGAATGTTACATTGCTATAGACGAATTTCAGCAGATTGCGGAATACAAGGATGATGGTGTAGAGGCTTTGCTCCGTTCTTACATCCAGTTCTGCCCGAATGTCCATTTTATTTTTTCAGGCAGCAAACAGCATTTGATGACTGAAATTTTTGGTTCGGCATCGCATCCGTTTTATCGAAGTACCGAAATTTTCAATTTGACGGCGATTCCGAAGGAATCCTATTTTGATTTTGCACAGAAGTGGCTGCAACAAGCCGGTTGCGATTGCTCACAAGAAGTTTTTGATAGCTTGTATGAAAAACTTGAAGGTCATACTTGGTATATGCAGCGTGTGCTGAATGCTCTTTATGAATTGGCACCGAAGTTAATCGAAATTTCGCATGTCGAGCAGAGCATTGCACAGATTGTCGATTCCGAGAAAGAAATTTATCAGCGTCTGCTGGATTCCATGACGAACAATCAAAGTCAATTGCTTATAGCAATCGCAAAAGAGGGTGTTGTCGGTGCGATTAATTCATCTGCGTTTATCCATAAGTATCGCTTGAAAAATGCGAGTAGCATCAGCCGGGCTTTGGAAATGCTGATGTCACATGAGTTTGTAACAAAGAATGCAAATGGTTATTCGGTCTATGACCGCTTTATGGCTCTTTATTTAAAAACACTATGAGATTTTAATGACGGCCATTTTTTGTGACTGTCTGGGCCGTTTACTATATTTATTGCAATCATTCAAACACTAACCATAGACCTTTTCCCATGCGACTTTGGCTTGTTACTTGTCCTGATAATTTTGCTGGCGAATACGACGATATCGAAGAGATGTTCCGCCGTGGACTTACTCGTTTGATTCTCGATAAGCGTGGGCGCGGGGGCGAAAATCGTGCTTCGTTTCACGATTACGAACGCTGGCTGCTGAGTTTGCCGATGGATTTGCGTGACCGCATCTGGGTGCGTGGAACGCCCGATATGGCGGAACAGCTTGATGTGCGCGGTTGCGTGTGCGAAGCGGAAAGTCTTATGGGCGATGTCCCCGAAAGCTGGAAACGTATGGATTGCGTAGCTATCTGCAATACGCATGAGCAATTGGAATCTTTGCCGGATTGGGTTTCGGCTGCTCTTGTGGGGCCTGTATTCCAGCCGCAGTCTGCTCTTGGTCCCGTAGATACGCTCGGCGTGCAGTTCCTTTCCCGCGTTTTCGAGGACTCCAATAAAAAAACTCCGAGGGTTATTGCCTTCGGAGGTATTGATCACGAAAATTTATCAGAAATTTCGAAGTTCCCGTTACTTGGATTTTCCTTGCTTGGTGGAATCTGGAACTACGCCGACCCCGTCAACGCTTTTATCAAGCTGAGCCGCGCGTGCGGCTGCGCTGTCCGCTAGGGCCTTCATTTTTTGGTCAAGAGCGACCAATTGCCGTGCCATTGCATTGCATTTTGCATTCAGAGGCAATGCAACTTTCCATTGGAGAGCGCTATCGAGTACGGTGGGTTCAATAATCCATGTGCTTTTGTACGGGCAGTTTAAGCTCATGAGGTAGGTAACTTTTAGTGCTTTGCCCTCGTTTTCGTATTTGAATTCGCGTAATGTATTCTCTACAGGACGGAACCCGATTTCGTTAAAATCTCCGATTTTCCCGTTTTTCTTGAAATAGCTTTGTTGGGCGTTCATGTAAGCATCGACGGTATGCTCCATCCTGATGGCGGTGGGGCGGCCTCTGTTGGAGATGTTTTCCTTGATGAAAACCGAGGCTGTAAATAGAGCGTACCCTGTCAGGCATGTCATGATGACAGCGAAGGGGTACATCCATGGCGACGACTTGTAATGTCTGCCGCTCTTTTTTCTCTTGTACTTGCCACGGGTGATTTTCCACAAATCCCAGATGACGAGTAGCTGCACGATGCATGCGGCTACTATGCCGAGAGTGGCAATCCATGCGGGGAGGATGGCGTGATTTGCTGTGTAAATGAGATAAACGAGTGCGAATGCGACTCCGCCCCAGATGAGGTATAGCATACCTCTTGTACGACGCCCTGCCCAAAAACAGTGTGCCCCCACTGATCCGAGCAGCACGCATAGCCAGAATACCGGTGCCGTCGGTTTGTGCGATGTGCGTCCTGAACTGGAGTGAACGTCCTTGTTGTAGGATTTTTTCGCAAAGTTTTTAAACAAATTTTTGAGAATCATACCACATTCCTATTTTACGATAAACTTAGTAATTTTGGATTGACCGTTGGCAAAAATATCTTTGCGGATATACATGCCCGGCCACTGCGGTTTTCCTTTGATTATCTGACCGTTTGCGCTGAAATAGATGGAGCGTTCTATTTTGCCGGTGGTTTCCAGCTTGAGGGTGCCGATTTGGTTTCCAACGCCCGTTCTCGTCGTATCTTCAATAAAAGGCTTGTCCGGGTCATTGACGACCATCTTGATTTTTGTCTGACTCTTGCAACCTGTCTCGTTCGTGTAGGTTACGGTGTAGTAACCGCTCTTGCTGCCGTCCAGGTTCTTGAGCGTGTTTTCGCGGGTCGTCGATTTGAATTTGTCCGGGCCTTCCCAGCTCCAAATTTTGCCGTCCCATGGGTGAGGTCCGAATGTCACGCTTGCGCCTTTAGCCACTTTCAAGTCTGTCGATTCGTTCCATTCGCCGTCGCCGACTTTTACGTATGGGATGATTTTAGTGCCGCTGCAGGGGGCGACCACTTTTTTGCCGTCGCTGACTCCGATAGAATCGGGGATGTCTATGACTCGTGGTTCGAAATCCTTTGTCGGGAACGCCTTCATGAGAGCCGCCGTTTCTTGCGCGGTAATCGGGAGCACCGTGCCGTGGCGTGGCGTGAACGCGCCTTTCATTTCCGTGTTTTGCACGAATTTGAAATTTACAAGGTCCGTGCTGCTTGTGAACTGGTAATGGCCGTTGTTGTAGCAATCGTACATCAACACCCACGTATTCTGGTTGATGAGCTTGAATACGCCTGCACCTTCGACAGCTTCGTTTGTCTGCTGCAATGCGTTGCTACGCTTGTACCAAGTCGGGGCCTTCGTCCCGTTTGCCGAGGTCAATGTCTGAGCCTGCACCTTGCAGATTCCGCCGTCGCCTTCGTTCTTGTAAAAAGCGTGGTAGAGTTTATCTACAGGGTTATAGACGATATCCATGTCGATAGTCGATTTGCCGCGGTCGAAGAAATGGACGGGGTCGCCTTCGAGGTCAGTGAAATCCTCGTTCGCATAATTGAAGAACACTTGGTCGTAAGGAATGGTCCCGTCGTTAGTCAAAAGCGAGTAATAGACGAGCGGCCTGCCCTTGCTGCCGTCCTTGTTCACGTAGGTATCGTCCCAGAACGTTTCGGGTGCCCACACGCGGGTCACGTTCGCGAAGTTCTTGCCTTTGTAGCGGTCCGGGAAATGGACGGTGCTGTGCTTCCAGTGGATGAGGTCGCGGGACTTCATCAGCACCATTCCACGGTTACTGGCCCAGCCTTCGGCACTTTTCATGTCGGTGTTCACCATGTAGAACCAGCCGTCGGGAGCACGGAGCACGTGCGGGTCGCGCAGTCCCTTCTTGAGGCTTACCGTATCCGCGGCCACAACACGCTTGCCGTCGTTCATCGGCGTAAAGTTGTAGCCGTCGTTGCTCAGGGCGTAGTAAATGTTCTCGTTGTTGTTGGCAGGGAAATACGCAAAGAGGTAATTGGAATACGGCTCGAACCCGTGGATGGAAACTTTGAAATCTCTTTTTTCGGCTCGCGGCGTGCTTCTTTCGTTGTCATAGAGCGTTGCTGTAAGGGTGACTTCCTTGTTTTCGCCTACCAAACGACCGTTGATTCGACCGTCGTGTCCGAGAAATAGCGTGTCGGAACTCTCCCAAGTGACCGGGAAAGGGCCATACTTCTTCATTGTATCGGGGAGGTTCAAGTCTGTATAAAGGTCGTTGATGCCAGCGGGTTCCAGGTTATCGAGTGCTTCCCAAAAAGGGGCGATTTCGACGATTTCCTGGGCGTTGAGCGGCAAAACAGAAAAACCTCCTGCGAGAAATATCGCGGAGAAACAAGAAGTTTTTTTCCAACCCTTTATTTTTTTCATAAGAACTCCATTCAATTCAATTATAATATACTTTTTACCATGATAATTATCACAAGATGTTTTTTTAAAGTCTTGAAAAAAATTATCTATATCGTATATTCTAAGTTGTAATAAAATGGGTTGCTATATTTCAAATTAAAAGCGTATATTATAGACATGGAACGAAACCGTTTGAAAATTTTAGTTGTGGATGACACCAAGACGAATATCGAGGTGCTGGAAGGCATTTTGTCCAATGATTATGATGTTTGTGTTGCGCTCAATGGGAAAAAAGCATTAGAACTTACTGAAAAAATTAGGCCGGATCTGATTTTGCTCGATGTGATGATGCCGGAGATGGATGGCTACGAGACTTTGAGGATAATGCGCGAGAAAAATATCCTGCAAGGGATTCCGGTAATTTTCCTCACGGCAAAAGCCGATAGCGTGAGCGAACAGACGGGGCTGGATCTTGGTGCTGTCGATTACATCACCAAGCCGTTTTCGCCAGAGTTGGTCAAGTTGCGTATCAAGAACCAGCTTGAGCTGAAGCTCCAGCGTGACAATCTGAAATACCAACGCGACCATTTCCATGAACTCGTCGATGAACGCACCGCAGACCTGCGTAGGACGTTGAAGGTCATGTTGACTAGCCTTGGTGCTTTGGCGGAATACCGCGATCCCGAGACGGGGGAACACATCAGGCGGACGCAGATTATTGTGCAGCGTATCGCGGAGCAGCTCCGTAAAAATCCGAAGTACGCCCAAATGATTACACCGGAATATGTCGAGGACCTCGCAACGGCGGCTCCGCTCCATGATATCGGTAAAGTCGGCATCCACGACAAGATTCTCCGCAAGCCGGGGAGTCTCACGCACGAAGAACGCGAAATCATGATGCAGCATCCGCAAATGGGCTACGATGTTTTGCTCGAAGCGACCAAGGAACTGCACGATAACGAGATGGTTCGCATTGCGGCGGACATGGCGCTTGGGCATCACGAATACTGGAACGGCGAAGGCTACCCGAACCACAAGAAAGAAGATGAAATCCCGATAGGGGCTCGCATCATGGCTGTTGCCGATGTGTATGACGCGCTCGTCTCCAAGCGACCGTACAAGGACCCGTATCCGCATAAGGTGGCTGTCCGCGAAATTGTCCGAGGCCGCGGGACGCAGTTCGACCCGGATGTCGTCGATGCATTCCTTGCTATTGCGGAACAGCTGCCTGAAATTTATGAACAGTTTAAAGACACCTCTTCCGGGGAACATTCGGCTTGACGCATAGTCCGCTAAATGAAAAAAAACGTCACATCCGCTGGCGCATTTCGATTGTATATACCATACCGATGTTTGTGTTCACCATCGTGTTGGTCATTGTTTTTGCGAATTATTTAAAATCGACGTTGATTTCCGCGTCTTACAGCGCATCAGAAGTCAAGCTTCAAGAAAAAGTCGTTGTAGATGTCGATTTGTTTTTTTCGAAAGCCGAAAAGCAGTTCAAGATGCTGCCTCAAATGCTCCAGTTCGCAAAAGAATCGGATGTCAAAAAATTTTTGAAAAAACACTTGATGTTCTCGACTTACATTGTCGATGCTTATTACGGCAATACGAATGGCCGGTTCATTTCGGGGCGTGATTTCAAGCTCGATGAAGAAAAAAAGGAATTTAGGACTCAAACCTGGTATCTCGAAGCATCGAGGCGTAAAGGGTTCGCCATCACTGGGCCGTCGATTAATGAAAATGCGAAGAAACGCGTCTTGACGTATTCTTACCCGTTGTGGGACAAGAATGGAAAGTTTGTGGCCGCCGTTGCCGAAGATATCGATTTGCATAAGGTGCGGCAAATCATGGGGGAAGTCGCCAAAAGCGATGGCGGAATTACGATGCTCGTGGGTTCCGAAAACGACAGTTTGTTTACGTATTTCCCTTACGAGACAAGCCTTCACAAGATTGTCATGGATACGGTCGCCAATCTTTTGAGCCTCGTGCAAGGCGATATTTTACAAGGTAAGCTTGTGCCTGGCGCTGTATCACGATATGAAAAAACGGATTCGGATCACCGTAAGCTTATCTATATGGTGACTCCGCTTTCGAACGCTCCGTTCTATCTTGTCCACGTTGTCCAGAAAAATAAAATTGTCGCCATGGTGCAAGATAACTTGCATGCCGTCATTCTGGTGATTGCGTTTGTCGTGCTTGCGCTTATGGTTCTTACGACATTGATATTCCATTTTCTCTTTAGGTTCTTCATCCAGAAGGATTTGAACGAAAGCGTCAGTTCCAGTACGATGTTCGAGACGCTTTTGGGAAGCGACAATTTTAGGATTATACTGACAAACGATACGTTCGATATTCTCCACGCGAGTGCCTATTTTTCTGAATTTTTCAACAACGGAGATGAAATCCGGGGCGAAATTCTTTGGAAATTCTTCCATTCGGAACAGTTTAAAAAGTTTGTCTATAAAGTTTCGAAAGGCGGTAAAATGCATGCAAGCGAGCGTCAGATTATCGTTCCTGTAAAAAGCTGTACGGGGGAGGACGCTTGGTGGAAAGTTATTTTCCAGTTTCTCGTCGAAGACGATGGCTCGATACGTTATCTGTTCCTCATTTCTGATGAAACAAGCGGAATCCAGAAGGATACGATTCTCGATACCATCATGCTTTCGGCGGGCAATTCTATTCTTGTGATTTTTGACAAAAACCGCAAAATCATGTACATGTCCAAGCAATTGGCGGATTATCTTGTTGTAGATTGGAAGGATGCGATTGGACAGACTCTTGCAAATTTGCCGAAATGCGGCATGCCCGAAAGCGTTGTGGATTCTTTGAAAAGGGCTTTTGATGAACAGGGCGTATGGAAAGATACCTTCTTGCTCCAGACGTTGAATACGCATAAGGAAACATGGTTCAGCGGCGAAGCTTGTACGTTAAAAGTTCAGGAATCGGTCGTTGGTTACATGCTTTCGATGATTGACATTTCTGAAGTTGTCGCCGCTCGTGAAATTGCGGAACAGGCGACTCAGGCCAAGAGTGAATTTTTGGCCAACATGAGTCACGAAATCAGGACACCGATGAATGCCATTATTGGCATGGCGCACTTGATCCAGGAAACGCAACTGGACGAACGCCAGCAAGGGTTTGTTGAAAGAATCAGCCATGCAGCCACGTCGCTATTGAGGATTATCAACAGCATTTTGGACTTCTCGAAAATTGAGGCCAAGAAGCAGGAACTGGAAATCACGCAACTTATTTTGCAGCAAGTCATCAATGAAGTGACGACGCTGGCTGTCGTTCGAATTGCGCAGAGGCCTATAGAACTGATTGTCGATATGGATCCCGAAATTCCTGAAGTGTTGATGGGAGACCCGCTCCGCCTTTCGCAAATTTTTACGAACCTTATCAACAATGCTACCAAGTTTACCGAAAGCGGAAGCATTACGCTCCAGATAAAGCTTGAACAATTTATTGGAAATAACGTAAAACTTTCGTTCAGCGTCATCGATACGGGTATTGGCATGACGAACGAGCAGCTGAGCGGACTGTTTACTGCGTTTACGCAAGCGGATGGTTCTATTACGCGTAAATACGGCGGAACCGGGCTTGGGCTTGTTATTTCGAAATCACTTGTTGAGCTTATGGGCGGCGAACTTCAAGTGGAAAGCGAATATGGAAAGGGTTCCAGATTCTATTTCACTTTGACTCTGCCTGTCGCTGCACAGTCCGCTGTACCTAAGTGGAAATCTGTTTCGACTTTCAGAAACAAGAATGTTTTGCTTGTAGATGATTGCGGAAAGCTTCGCGATGTGTTGCGGCACTATTTGACGAAGTTGCGTTGTGTGGTCGAAGAAGCGGGGTCTGTTGACGAAGCCTTGGATTTAATCCAGGCTCATGACGAGGCTCACGAAACTCCATACGACTTGTTCGTAGTTGATTATCAAATGCCGATTCTGAACGGTTTTGACTTTGTGCAAGGGCTACCATCCAAGATGAAAAAAATCCCGAAGATTTTGATGCACCCGATTCATTTTGACGAACGCAATTATCATTTGGCCGAAGAAATAGGCTACAACAGCTGTGTGGCAAAACCGTTACAGATAAGCTCTTTGCTGAGTGCCATGCAAGAAGCTGTGGGCGAAACGCTCACATACCAAAAAGCGGTCAAGACTGAAAAGAACAAGGTGTTCTTCAAGGAAGCGAAGATTCTTTTGGTCGAAGACAACGAAATGAACCAGGAATTGGCGGTATCGCTTTTGAACAGCGTAGGCCTTACGACGATGGTGGCGAACAACGGTAAAATTGCACTGGATTTGCTCAAGAAAAATGCGTTCGACTTGGTGTTGATGGATATCCAGATGCCGGTCATGAACGGTCTTGATGCGACTGTAGAAATTCGCAGGCGTCCTGATGTGTATTTCAAGAAAGTTCCGATTATCGCCATGAGTGCAAGGGCGTTCCAGAAAGACAAGGAAGATTGCTTGAATGTGGGGATGAATTCTTACATTGCAAAGCCGATTGACCCGAAATTGCTCTTTAGCGAACTTGCCAAGTATTTGCCAATTGCAGAAGATACTGCAATCGTAAAAACGTCAAACGAGCCGGAGACCGAAACGGCTCGTTCCGATGACGATACTGTTTCTTTGTTCCAAAAGGTCCGTCATTTCGATGCCGCTGCGGGATTGTATCATGCAAATGATAACAGGAACTTGTATTTCAAGATTTTGCAGGGCTTTGTTCGCGATTACGATGGCAAAATACAGAAACTGAAGTCCGATTTTGAAAATTCCAAGTTTGAAGAACTGGCCCGCAACATCCATACGATAAAAGGCCTCTGCGGTACAATCGGTTCGTATCACGTGCAGACGCTGGGGCAGATGCTCGAAAGTTCTTTGCTTAAAAAAGAGCGGAACTTTAGCGATTTTCTTGCGTTCGAAAAGGCTTTGGGTGAACTTATCGACGATTTGAAGATTGTCATGCAGAATATCGCTTCGGAACAGTCTAATGCGTCTGTGATTATCAAGCATATAGACCCCGCAGCTGCGGATAAATTAAAACAAGCCATTGCAGATCTCAAGCCCGCTATTGAATCTTGTTCCTCGACGCTTTGCAAGCGGATTCTCGATTCTTTGGAAAAAATCATGTTTACGCAGGAACAAGAAAAAATTTTGCAAAAGTTGCATAACCAAATCGAAGATTACGACTTTACGGAAGCGGATGTGAGCGTAAAGAGTCTTGAAAAAACGCTAGAGGGATGAGTGGAGTAGGAAGTAGACAGTGGTTAGTAAACAGTTGGTAGTAGGCTGTAGGAAGGGGTTTTGCAGTTGGGGTGTTCAAGGCTTGACTGCTTCGGTTATCCAATACGAACGCGAGCGTTCGTGCTGTCTGGCCTTGCATCGTCATTCTCGCGAAGGCGAGAATTTTTTGTCATTCTGGAGGGAGTAAAACGAAAGACGTGTCATTCTGAACGGAGTCGAAGAATCTAGAGAATCATCGCGGCAATGAATGCAATGACGATAATGGTTACGACAATGATGCCGAACGGATTTGCCGTTTTCTTTTTAGCGTAGGGACTGTTCGGATCGTCTCCGAATTCATTTTCGACAATTTCATCGTAGTCGGGGAGGTCAAGGTCGGAATATTCCGCACCTTCTTTCCAGCCGGTGTTCTTGTCGCTCCCGCAGTGGGGGCAGAACGTTGCGTTATCTTTGAGTTCGGAGTGGCAGTGGGGACAAATAGGCATGAGGTCGCTTCGGTTTGAAATTTGTTATCAAATAAAAGTTAAGAATAAAAAATGGAAATGTCATCCAGACTGAATTAATTTTGTATTATATTTATTGTTGCCTTATGTCGAAACCTTTATTTACAATCCTTTTGTTATGTTCTGCGTTGTTCTTGACGGCTTGCGTTCTGCCAAGCCATGCTATTCGCATTAACGAATCTCTGCCCAAGAATGCTCCCATTGAAAAAGAATCAGTCGTTACCTATGCTCGGCCAGATTGCCCTAAGGGAGAATGCTCACTTCAAGATGAGTTTATCGTCGGACATTCAGAAGTCAATACTGCAGACCAACGCCAAATTGAATTTTATCGATACAGCAGAATGACTTGTGATATAAAAAAGGTTTCGATGTTCGCCCGTGATTATAAATATTATGTTGTTTGGCATTATGAGGGGGTACCGTATAGAGTTATTGAAGCCTTCTGTGATGAAAAATCTCAAGAATTCAGAGCGTTTCTTCTTTATGACAAAGATAAGCAAAGAAAGGAATTGCCTGTGTTGAAAAATTCGGGTGAATGGGTGATTGAGGTAAAATGAGAATCCTGCTCTTTTTAATGATTTTTCTTCTTGTATCTTGTGGAGGCGTGCTCAATTCTGACAATGTTCCTCCGAGAATGGTTGTGGAACCGTTATTTGTTGTCGTTGGAAATTTTCCTGAAGGGATGTCTCCAAAGGATATTCAAGTTGTAGCATACCAGACGAAGCCCGTCAGGAAAATGGCTTGGTATGGAATTCATTTTGGTTTTTCATATGCATTTAAAAATGGGGAATCCGATTTAGACGACAGGAGGGTGTCTTATAGAATTGAAATAGATGGACATGTTCCTGCGGATGAAATTGTGTGGTACAATAAAGGTGTCGCGTACCAAACATTAAAGATTGAGTATGTGGTAAAAAATATGGAAATTGTTTCTTATAGAGCCTATTGGAATGGTGAACGGGAGTTGTGCTTGAATAACTATTTTGAAGTTCTAGACCCCCGCATTCATATTCACATGCCTGATAGTCGCACGTCTGAAGATAATCGGTTCACTGTATTTAAAAACGACCCAAAATGCAGGGAAACCGAACAATACAAAACAAGTTATTGATTGCAATCGGCTTTGCCACAACTTGATTTCAACGTAAGATTGTATGGTATTAAAAAACACCCCGGGATGTTCCGAGGTGTTCTTTAAGTTCTTTTTGCTTGGATTTTATCGGCGTCGCTCCCGCAGTGGGGGCAGAAGGTTGCGCCTTGTTTCAATTCGGCGCCGCAATGAGGACAGATCATAGTAGACAGTAGGAAGTAGGCGGTAGGAAGTGGAATGTGTCATCCTCGACCAACTCTGGAGCGTAGCGATAGAGGCGGGAGGGGATCCAGTGAAGTTGGACGAGAGACGAAAGAAAGATAGTAAAGTGGATGTATTCCTATTTAATTATCAACTTCAAATGTTGCTTTTTTTCTTCGTCCGGGATGATGTCTTCGAAGACGCCTGTATTGAGGTTGTAGCGGTATATGAAGGATTCGTTCCTGTGCGACTTGGGACGGTTTTTATTCTTGGCTTCGAAAATCAATATGGGATTATTTTTCATCAAGAAGTAATCTTCAATTTCCATATCGGGAAGCTTGACGATTTGAGTTGTGTTCGAATCGATGTCGTACAGATAGAAATCGCCTTGGTCGTCGTTGTTCAAGTACCCGTCGTTGTTACTATCGACCTTGGTTCCCAAGAAAGCTAAATAGCGTTTTTTCCCGTTGCGGATGTAGTTCAAATTCCATCCTGTAAAGCGTTCGTTTATAACGCTCCTGTGAATTTTGTTGGCCCCGTTTTCATAAACGAGGTTCACGAATTGTTCGGTGTAAAGATGCTTGAGCGTTGTCGTATCTGGCTTTTTTATAGGGCGGGGGTGTTTTGTTCCTTTCTCGTCAGCGATTGTTGTGGATAATGTTGCCGGTTCGGCTTCGTCAAAGGCGACTTCACTAACAGATTGTTCCGAAAATCTAAATCGTTCCGTCCAGCGCTCCGGTTTTTCCATAGTCCTTGCGACAACGGGAACAACGAATTCTTGCTGTTCGGGGTTGAGCACGAACATGCTGTTGTACGAAATGTACTGGGAGTACTCTTGTTTCTCGATGTTCTTTGATGCTTCGGCTTTTGATATGACACCCTTGTTTTGGTCGTATTCCGGATAACTTCTGGGGCACAGCTCGCATATCATGAAGAATACGGCGAGGCATGCTAAGAGGAATACCGGGACGGAAATGACGGCGAAAGCGATTCGATTGTATTTTTGTAGTTTGCTCATGTGAATGAATCTACAAAAAGTAAATGCTCCACATCCGTAAAATAATTTTCACTAATAACCATTGTTTAATGACTAATGTATCTACCTAGCAGATCGAAAAAGCGGGCCTTGGGCGCGATTCTAGAGGTTTTCGCCATTTTGCGGATGGCCGTTGTTTCTTCGTGTTTTGAAAAATAATGTATAGTTATGAATCCATCGGAATAAAATGACAACGAATAGCCGTCGTTCATGGGTTCGTAAGTGATCGTGTTGGCGATTGTTCCATTTTTGTTCAGTTCAAGACATTTGTCGCTTTCCGTGCTGCTTACATACAATTTTGTATTGGACAGCGATGCCGAATTGTCCTTTCCGGAGTAATTGTTGACGATGACGGTGTCGCCATTGTTGATGATTTCCTCGAAAAATTCTTGATTGAAATCCAGATCTTTTGTCAGAATGCTTGCGGATTGACTTGTCAACTTTATGGTCTTTTGATGTCCCATGACTCCTAGGACATAATAATTCTCGAAAATAAAAGTGGTATCTCCTGAGGTGGAATCCATCATGAAATACTCGATGCCCTGTTTTGTCAAGGCGCTTTCATCCTTGTTCCAATAGTAATTCAATGTGGTGGCCGTGCCGCTTTCCTTCTCGATAATTTGGCTACGGCTGATTTTGCCATTGGAGTATGTGTATGTTTGATTGTAAAGATTGGGCGAGTAGGCGGAATCTAATTGGAGTCCGCTATTTTTGATCATGTAGAAAAATGAATACTCTTTGAAAACGGCGTCTGTGCAAGTGTTGGCTGAAACAGTGGTGCTTATTGCGAATACAATCGCTAAAAACAAGGCGATAAAATCGCTTTTTTTAAGTTGTTCCATTTATCCTCCTATCTAATTTGCTTTAAATATAACAAAAACCGCCAGGCGTGTGCCTAACGGTTCCAACGCTTTTTGTTTGAATTTTATTGACATCGCACCCGCAGTGCGGTCAGAACGTGGGGTTATTTGCTGAATTTATAGCGGCCGAGAAGGTCGAAATAGCGGGCACTGGGGGAGAACTTTATGGGCTTGCGTGTCTTGCGGATTGCGGTTGTGTTTTTTTCTTCATTGATGACGAATATTTCAATGTAATTGTCGCCATCATCTTGTTTTAGAGAAAAACCATTCTCAGTGGTGCTATATGTAAATGTGTATAGGAGATTTTGCTGTTCATCGTATTTATAGCATCTATTATCATCATTGATGTCTGCGATGAAAAAAGTTTTTTTTGCTGAAGATGAATCTGTGTTATAGTTGAAATTTTTTATTTCTATAATCGAGTCTTGTTTTAAAAACAATTCAAAGAATTGTGATGATATAGAATCTTGATTGCTGTAATAATTTTTTGTTATCCTTATTATCTGTGTATATTCAAATTCTCCTTGGTAATATGTTTTTAAATGATGGAATAATGTGTCCTTTTTTTTATAGCTTGAGTCTATATATTCATAACCTGTTTTTGTTAAAACAGGTTCATTTGTATCTCTATAAAAGATCCAATAAGAAGGAGGCATCGAATTTTGCCTAAAGTCAACCATCACCTTTTCAATTAGCGACTCGTTATAAAAATATTTTTTCCCTTTCCATCCGGCTGGCGAATTGCTGTAAAAAATGGAGTCTATGCGTAATTTACTTTCTTGATCAAATGTTGTATGTGCCTGCGCATTAAAATAAGCATCCGTACACGTATTTGCCGAAGCTGCATCAATCAAGGCAAAAATGGCGGCAGGAATCAAACAGAAAAAAATGCTGGCACGGAACGGAAACATGGTAACTCCTTAATTTGCTTTAAATATATTTTTTTAAAATAAAAATTCAGCGGAGAAGACATCAAAAAACACCCCGGAATGTTCCGAGGTGCTTTTAAAGCTTTTGGCTTATGCCGCTATGCGGCTTTTACATTACAGCTTGTTGTTAGAACCAAGAACGTCAACGATCTTGTGTTCGTACATCTTCTGCAT
>JAEEGJ010017792.1_pt1 | contig 15985 bp, 13 predicted proteins | sample 8958761 | NCBI WGS metagenome assembly JAEEGJ01 (sample SAMN16246546, study PRJNA631951) | gut metagenome | biome: gut microbiome; feature: rumen; material: RS-attached | host: Bos | place: Iran: Karaj | collected 2018-10
CAGCATCTTCCTGGGTGCCATGCTTTCCATGTCGTCCACAACCATCATCGCCAAGGCTTTCGATGACTTGAAGATGAAAGGGGAGCGTTTTACGGGGAGTGTTATTGGCGTTCTGGTGGTTGAAGATCTGGCTGCCATCTTGATGATGGTGGTGCTTTCCACCATGGCGGTCAGTGCGGCCTTGGATGGGAAAGAATTGATAATGAGTGTGGTACGTCTTGTTTTCTTCCTGTTGGTGTGGTACGTTGGTGGCGTGTTCCTCATCCCAACCATCCTCAAATGGGCGCGAAAGTTCATGTCGGAAGAGACCTTGACGGTGTTTGCCGTCGGCCTGTGTTTCTTCATGGTTTGGCTGGCTAACAAGGCTGGCTTCTCATCGGCTTTGGGTGCCTTCATCATGGGTTCCATCTTGGCCGAAACACTTGAGGCTGAGATGATACACAAACTCACTACGCCCATCAAGAACTTGTTTGGAGCCGTGTTCTTTGTTTCGGTCGGTATGATGGTCAATCCGGCCATCTTGGTACAATATTGGTGGCAGATTCTGGTCATCACTATTGTCGTGGTCGTGCTGAAATCATTGAGTTCGGGCTTGGGTATGCTGTTTTCGGGCGATAACCTCCACAATGCCGTTCGTGCGGGCATGTGCTTTGGTCAAATCGGTGAGTTCTCGTTCATTATCGCCACGGTGGGTATGAGTTTTGGCGTCATCGATGATTTCCTGTATCCCATCATTGTTTCGGTGTCCATCATTACCACTTTCCTCACTCCTTATATGATTAAGGGCGGAGAGCCGCTATTCCATTGGATCGAGAAAAAAGTGCCTGATAGTTGGAAAAACGGTTTTGGAAGTAAGGAAAAAGCCGTCAAGTTTACGAATGGTGAGGAAATGACAATGAAGGCTTATCTTTTGAGCCAACTGAAGAACTTTGTGCTGTATGCTTCCATCATCATCGCTTTGATGCTGGTTTGCTTCTCGCTCTGTATGTTCATTGAAGATTATGTGCCTCAGCCTATTAGTGGCTTGGTCTCACTGGCCGTTACCCTGCTGGTCATGTCACCCTTCCTGTGGGCGGTGGCCTTCAAGCACGGCATGCTGAAAACGACTAGAAAACTGATGGCAAAGAGTCAGTTCAACAAAAAATCCGTTAGGTTGATATTCATCATACGCATTCTCCTTGTATGGGGTGTTGCGGTCAACATTCACAACCATTATTTGGGTACCGAGTTTTGGAATAGTCTTGGCCTGCAAAATGCACCTAATCATTTGATTGCCTTGGGACTGTCAGTCATTTATGTCATTGTTCTTCGTGTGATTACGCCTGTGATGCATTGGTATGAGACCATTGAGCGTCGTTTCCTCGAAAACATGAATAAACGCGAAACCTTAAAGTCGTTTGTGTTGCCTGAAGTGTTGCAGGAGAATTTCACTATGGAGAAGATGGCTTTGAGTCCAAAGAGTCAATATGTCGGCAAACGCATACGCGAGACCGACTTTCGCCCAACCTATGGGGCTAGTGTAGTGTGTGTTGACCGAGCTAATGAGATCATCGACCTACCTCGTCGCGACTTCATATTGTATCCTGCCGATGAGGTGACTTTCATCGGTACCGAAGAGCAGCTGGCCAAGCTTAGGCCGTTCGTCGAGGTGGAAGATGATGTGCTGATCAAGGAACGTCCTGAGAGCGATGTAGATATCCATAACTCAGTGGTGGGACCGAACAGCCGTTATGCCGGTGTCTCCCTTCATGATTCCGACTTGCTCAATCGCTTCAATGTCATGGTAATTGCCATTCAACGCGATGATGAATTCTTCCTTAATCCTCAAGCCTTATTCGTGTTCCAACATGGCGATATAGTTTGGTTTGTCTCTACCGAAACCAACGCCAAAGCCTTGATGCAATACGCCTACGGAACTAAACAACTGTCAACTGAACAACTATCAACTGAACAACTGATAACTGATAACTGATAACTGATAACTGATAGCCATGGAATCCCTACCCGCCCTATTTTTCGACCTTGCCTTGATTTTGGTTACAGCAGGCATTACTACAGTGATTTTCAAATGGTTGAAACAGCCTGTTGTGCTGGGCTACATCATTGCTGGTTTCTTGATAGGTCCTAATTTTGAATGGTTTCCCGTCGTTAACGACCACACCAGCGTGGAGACTTGGAGTGAAATCGGCATGGTGTTCATGCTGTTTGGCATTGGCTTGGAGTTTAGCTTCAAGAAGCTGAAGAAAGTAGGCGGGACGGTCGGCATCACCGCGCTGACCGAGTTGGTGACGATGTGTTTGGTGGGTTTCTTCCTTGGCAAGGCCTTGGGGTGGTCGCAGATGGACTGCATCTTCCTTGGCGCCATGTTATCCATCTCGTCCACGACCATCATTGCCAAAGCCTTCGACGACATGAAGTTGCACCGCGAGAAATTCAGTGGCAATGTCATCGGTGAATTAGTGGTGGAAGACCTTGAAGCCGTCCTGTTGATGGTGATACTCTCTACCTTGGCGGTAAGCAAGACCTTTGATGGCGTTCAGCTGGTTACCAGTATGTTGAAGCTGGCGTTTTTCTTGGTGGTGTGGTTCATCGGTGGCATTTTCTTGGTGCCAACAGTGCTGAGGTGGTCACGCAAGTTCATGACGGAGGAAACGCTGACGGTGTTCTCTGTGGGCTTGTGCTTCTTGATGGTGGTGTTGGCCAATCTGGCGGGATTCTCCTCCGCCTTGGGTGCTTTCATCATGGGTTCGATTTTGGCTGAAACCCTTGAGGCTGAGATGATTCATAAGGTTACCACGCCCATTAAAAACTTGTTTGGTGCGGTTTTCTTCGTCTCGGTCGGTATGCTGGTCGACCCGAAGATTTTGGTGGACTATTGGTGGCAGATTTTGGTGGTGACCACGGTGCTGCTCATTTTCAAACCATTGAGCAATGTCGGTGGAAGACTGTTGGCGGGATTGGGCTTGAAACAAGCTATCCAAGGCGGTTTCTGCTTCTGCCAAATCGGAGAGTTTTCTTTCATTATCGCCTCCTTGGGTCTGAGCTATGGGGTCATCGACGACTTCCTGTATCCCATCATCGTTTCGGTGTCCATCATCACGACTTTCATCACGCCATACGCTATCAAATCTGCAGTGCCAACCTACAATTGGGTGAACAAACACATGCCTGAAAGTTGGCTGAACCATTTGGAGAATTCCGATAGGGGCATCAAGGTGAAGAGCGGCAAGAAGGTGAGCATGGCCAGCTTCATCGTTAGGCAGCTCAAGCATATCATCATTTATATCGCCATCGTCATCGCGGTGATATTCATCTGTTTCTGGGGCGGCTCCCTAATCATGATTTATGTACCTGGGTTGTGGGGCAATGCCATTGCAGCGGCCATTACCTTGGTGCTGGTGTCGCCTTTCCTTTGGGCGATTGGATTCAGGCACACTTTGGTGGGCACTACGCACAAGTTGATGGAACAGAGCCGTTTCAACAAGACAACCATCCTGCTGATATTCATTCTTCGTTTCGTCATTGTTTGGGTAGCTGCGGCTTCGGTGTTGAGGCATTTCTTCAACGAGGCATTCTGGCTGCATTTGGGCGTGGGCGCACCTTATTACCGTTGGATTAATGTGGCCATGGCCTTGGGCTTTACCATCCTGCTTCGTGTGTTGAGTCCGGCAATGAAGTTCTACAAACGCATTGAGGACAATTTCCTCGATAACCTCAACAAACGACAGTCGTCGCAGGTGTTTGAGATTCCTGAAATCCTACAGGAAAACTGCCATTTGCAGAAGATGACGCTGAGCCCCGATAGCCCGTATTCTGGTCAGCTTATTAAGGAAACCGATTTCCGCGACAACTATAATGTGAGTGTGGTGAGTGTGGAGCGCGGCAAGCAGATGTTTGAATTGCCCAACTCGAGTTTCCAGCTGTTTCCATTCGATAAGATTACTTTTGTTGGGCATGAGGACCATTTGCGGTTGCTCTTGCCGAGGGTGGAACTGTTTGACGAGCAGCTGATTCAAGAGCATGAGGAAAGCGAGGTGGATCTATACAAGGTGGAAGTGCGACCCAACAGTCCCTATATCGGTGTGGCCTTGATGGATTCAGGCTTGGCTGAAAACTTTGAAGCCATGATTATCGCCATCGAGCGTGACGGACATTTTATCTTGAACCCATCGGCGCGAATTTCCTTCCAACCTGCTGATTTGGTGTGGTTTGTGGCGCAAAAAGAAAAAGCCGATGTGCTGATGCATTATAACCCTGACGCAATTCCTAATAAAAATCCGTCTGCCACAGTGTGACAGTCCTCCAACTGAACAACTGAATAACTGAACAACTGCCAACTTAAATGATCGTTTGTATTGCCGAAAAACCAAGCGTCGCCCGCGACATCGCCAAAGTGCTGGGTGCCAACACTTCTCATGAAGGATACATGGAAGGCAATGGCTATCAGGTGACTTGGACTTTCGGCCATCTCTGCACCTTGAAAGAGCCGCACGACTATACCGACCAGTGGAAGGCATGGGCGTTGAGCCGCTTGCCGATGATACCGCCACGTTTTGGCATCAAGTTGATTGCCGACAAAGGCGTGGAGAAGCAGTTTAAGGTCATCGAGTCGTTGTTTCAGAAAGCCGACGAAATCGTGAATTGTGGCGATGCTGGGCAGGAGGGCGAGCTTATCCAGCGTTGGGTGATGCAAAAGGCCGCCGTGAAGTGTCCGGTGAAGCGCCTGTGGATTTCGTCCTTGACCGAGGAATCCATCCGAGAGGGCTTCAAGACCTTGAAAGACCAAGCGGAATACCAATCGCTTTATGAGGCAGGTCTTTCGCGTGCCATCGGCGACTGGCTTTTGGGCATGAATGCCACGCGGCTCTACACCTTGAAATATGGTCAAAACCGACAGGTGTTATCTATAGGCAGGGTGCAGACGCCAACTTTGGCCTTGATTGTTAACCGATACCATGAAATCGTGAACTTTAAGCCAGAGGCTTATTGGGTGTTGTCTACCATTTATAGGGATACGACCTTCACTGCCACCAAAGGAAAGTATGGATCGGTTGAGGACGGACAGAAAGACTTGCAAAGCGTTGTGGGAAAAGAGTTCACCGTGACCGATATTTCCACCAAGAAAGGCACGGAAGCCCCGCCAAGGTTGTACGACTTGACCTCGCTACAGGTGGAATGCAACAAGAAATACAACATGTCGGCAGACCAGACCTTGCAGACCATCCAGAGCCTTTACGAGAAGAAATACACTACCTATCCGCGTGTCGACACCACCTATCTGAGCGACGACATCTATCCCAAGTGCCCCGACATCTTGGCGAAACTGACCAACTACGCCGAATACACTGCGCCTTTGGCGGGCAAGAAACTGCCCAAGAGCAAGAAGGTGTTCGACAACAGCAAGGTCACCGACCACCATGCCATCATCCCGACGGGTGTGGTGCCGCAGGGCTTGTCGTTTGCCGAGCAGCAGGTCTACGACGAAGTGTGCCGCCATTTCATCGCCGTGTTCTATCCCGACTGCCAGTTTGCCACGACAACCGTGTTGGGCAAGGTGGAGGAAGTGGAGTTCAAGACGTCGGGCAAACAGATTTTAGTGCCTGGTTGGCGCGAGGTTATCAAACCTGTGAAACAGGAAGAGGAGAACCCTTCGACAAGCTCAGGGACCAAGGAAGGGCAGGAGGACGAGGAGAAGACATTGCCCATTTTCACTAAGGGCGAACACGGGCCGCACCAGCCGCAGCTGGGCGAGAAGTGGACTTCGCCGCCGAAACCATATACTGAGGCAACGCTGCTTCGCGCCATGGAAACGGCGGGCAAATTGGTTGACGACGAGTCGTTGCGCGAGGTGATGAAGGAAAACGGCATTGGACGGCCTTCCACGCGGGCGGCTATCATTGAGACCCTGTTCAAACGCAACTATATACGGAAGGTGCGCAAGAGCTTGGAGCCAACGCCTACGGGCATCGAGCTTATCGGTCTCATCCATGAGGACTTGCTGAAGAGCGCCGAGTTGACGGGTATCTGGGAGAAGAAACTTCGTGAGATTGAGCAACACAAATACGAGGCAAGGCAGTTCCTCGATGAGTTGAAACAGATGGTGACGGAGATTGTCACTACGGTGATGCTGGATAATAGTAACCGACGTGTTTCGACCGTGGTGCCAGAAGCCAAGCCTAAGAAGGCCGCGCCAAAGAAAAGCACTGCCTCAAAAGCCAAGAAAACTGCGGAAGGCATAGATTCCAGCCAACGCACAAACCCACGTGGGAATGACATACCTTCCAAATCGAACAAACCTTCAGAAGGCATGTCATTCCAGCATAAGGCCGTGGGAGAGGGGGAATCTATGCCTTCTGATACAAATCCAGACGCTATCATCGGGCAGCCATGCCCATTATGCGGCAAAGGCCATATTATTAAAGGAAAGACCGCTTATGGCTGCTCCGAGTGGCGAAATGGTTGTGGGTGGCGGAAGGCGTTTTAGACGCATTCGTTGGTATGTTTTCTTCAATCATCAATCTATAGAAAATCAGCCAAAATCGATAAAAATGTTTGATTTTGGCTGATTTTCTAAAACAATGATTCAAGTGTAACTATTTCATTTACATGTATTCTGTGTTTTGAATCTGTAAACCTTTTTACCCTTACTCTTTATCCTTTTAACTCTAAACTCTCAACTTTAAACTCTCAACTAATCTCCAGCGTCTTCTTGCAAATCTCAATCTCCTCTGGGTCGCCGGTGTACTTGCCGAGGTCGTCGCTGAGCTTGACCACTTTTTTCCAGGTACGTTTTTCGGTAATCTTTGCCGCCGTGAGCTTCACCACGATGTTCATGGCTTTCACGTTGTCGACGTCGCAGGTGAGGTGGGTGCCGATGCCGTAGGAGTCTTGCATCCGTCCCGCCACGGCCTCGTGGATGGCGATAGCCTCGTCGACGTTCAAGCCATTGCTGAAGATGATGGACTTCTGCGCCGGGTCGATGCCGAGTTCCTTATACTTGGCGATGATTTCTTCCAAAGCCTCGTAGTTGTCGCCACTGTCGACGCGCAAGCCGTCAAACAACTTGGCATGCAGTTGGGTGAAGTTCTGGAAGAAGGCCTTGCGCGTATAAGTGTCGTAAAGGAACACACCCAAGCTACCGGCATACACCTCCTGCCAATAATCCATGGCGAGGTAGTTGGCTTCGTTATAGCCATAAAGCGAGCAGGTCTCGATGAATTGGTGGCTCATGGTGCCGATGGGGGTGAGGTCGTATTTCATGGCCAACAGCACGTTGCTGGTACCCACGAAACAGGTCTTGGTGAACTGCTTCTGTGCCTCGATGAAACTGCGGATGACGAGATCTTGATGCTCAAAGGAGAAGCGGCGACGCGTGCCAAAGTCGCTGAACTTCACGCCGTTGCCAATGAGGCGGATGCCTTTGGCGTAGGACTTCTGGTATTCCTTCTCGGCGTCATAGTGTTCAAACTCGCCTCTGAGTTCGTGCATCAGTTCGCTGACAGTGGCAAGGATGGGCATTTCCCAAAAGACGGTGCGCCACAGCAGGCCTGTCACCTGGATGTGTAGATGACCTTCCTCGTCTTGGCTCACCTCGACTTCTGAGGGGCGCATGTGGAAGCCTTTCAGGAAGGTGAAGAACCACAAGGGGAAGTAGTAGCATTTCTGCTTCATGAAACGAACCTCCTCGTCTGTGATTTTGATGTTACCATAGAGGTCGAATTGCTCCCGCAGTTTCTCGGCGAAACCTTTGGGATAAACCGTGTTGTTGCGGTCGACGAAGGTGTATTGTCCTATGGCACGCGGGAACTTCTGCAGGTAGGCATAGCACACGCTGAAGGTGTATAGGTCGTTGTCTAATAGGCTGGTGATGATTTGTCGCATGGTGATCTTTTTTTAAGCTGTTAGCTATTAGCAATTAGCTGTTAGCTTGTTGGCTACCAGGCTTATAGCTATCAGCTAATAACTATTTATTGTAATGTTTCAATTAGTTTGTTCAACATGGCTTTTATGTCATTGACTTCTTTGTTAAGTTCTTGGTATGAATCTTTGTCCAAAAACTCTAAATCATAGGAAAGCAAAAGTTCTTCTTCGACTTCTGAAGCTGAACCTGCCGCAATGTTCAAATAATGGGCAAATTCTGCATCGCTTCTTCTGCCACAGCCTTCAGCAATATTAAAGGGGATGGAAGTTGCTGCTCGTCTGATTTGAGAAGTGATTCCAAATAGCTCTTCCTTGGGGAATTTCTTTGTTTTCCTATAGATGCTAAGAGCAAATTGATGTCCTTTTTCCCATACCTTGTAATTGTGAAAATCTCTCATATAGAATACTTTACTTTATATCTGGCAGTAAACCGAGCTAATAGCTAACAGCTAACAGCTAACGGCTAATAGCCCCTTACAATTTACTAATAATACTTCTAACTTTATCCGATATATACTTCACTGAATTGGTCGTATTTTCAAGCACCTGCACCAAGTCTTTGCGTTTGATGATTTCGGTGAGGCTATAGTTTTGTTGGAACAGCTTGCTGATGTATCTGCCGTAAAGCACGTCGTTCTCGTTTTCCAAGGTCTTGATGCCGTGACAGAGACGGGCGATCTCCTTTTTCTTGTCGTACATCTCGGGCAGGTCGCTGATGATGTTGCTGAGGTTTTCGGCGGCAAACATGATGTTCTCCGCCATGGTGTTAAGGTCTTCATCCACAGCGAGGAAACGACGGGTGAGTACGATATTGGCCGAGTCGTCGATGCGGTCGAGGAAAGTGTCCATCATCTCGGCGAGTTCGTGTACGTCGTCGCGGTCGAAGGGGGTGAGCACGGTGGCGAAAAGCTGGCTGTAGAAGTCGCGGAGCACGTCGTCGCCTTTGGTCTCACAGTCCTTGATGTCTTTTCTCAAGGCTTCGAGCTGGTCAAGATTAGTCTCCAAAAGCATCTGCCTCAAAAGTGTAGCAGCCTTGTCGATGTATGCTGCCTGCTTCTGGTAGAGCGGGTAGAACTTCTTTTCCTTGGGGACGAAAAACTGGAAGAAACTATTGAGGCTCATGGCATTCAGATGGGTAAGAGGTGGAACAACAGGTTAAGGAGACCAGCGATGATGAGCGGCACGGGGATGGTGAGAATCCACGATAGCACGATGCGTTTGGCCGTGACCCATTTCACTGACTTCATTCCATCTGTGAGGCCAACGCCGATTACGCCGCCAGTAATGGTATGCGTCGTGCTGACAGGGATGCCGAGGAACGAGGTGGCAATCAGCGTTGTGGCACCGGCAAACTCAGCCGAGAAACCTCTGACGGGTGTTATCTTTGCCAAGCCGCCGCCCATAGTCTTGATGACGTTTTTTCCGCCAATCAAGATGCCTAACGACATGATGATATAGCACACGACGGCAAGCGTGTCGGGGATGTGGAAAGGCAAGCTGCTGTCGTAGAAGTTGCCGATGAAATCCTTCATTTGGACACTGACACCTTGCGTGGTGAACACGCTGGCCATCAGCACGGCGATGATACCCATGGTCTTTGGCGCGTCGTTGGAGCCGTGGCCGATACAGAAGGCCGCTGTGGAGAAATGCTGCAACACTTTGAATATCTTATCCACGCGTTTGCGCGGGCTGTTCTTGAAGATCCTCAAGAAGATACATTCAAGGAAGAAACCCAAGAACAAGCCGATGAGCGGCGACAACACGATGAATGCCAAGGTGATGATGATGGGTGTCATGTGGAGCACTGCGCTGCCGTTGACGAACCATGCCGCCCCAATGATGCCGCCGATGAGGGCGTGCGAGGTGGAGATGGGCATGCCGCTCTTGGTGCAGATGGCTACCCAGATGGCTGCGCCAACGAGGGCCGAAAGGATGAGGTAGGGGTCGATGACGTTTTGGTCGGCGAAGTTGGCCATGGTGTTACCCACGGCAAACTGTTGGTTGAGAATCAACCGGATGAAAATGAAGGCCATGAACTCCCAGAACGAGGCCCATAGGATGGCCTGCACAGGCGTCATTACCTTGGTGGCGATGATGGTCGAGATGGAGTTGGCCGCGTCGTTCATGCCGTTCAGGAAGGTGAAGACGAAGGCAAGGACGATGGAGAGGATGATGGCTATGGTCAGGAGGTTCATCACGATTCTTTTATGATCAAACTTTTGACGGTGCTGGTCACCTCTTTGGCGCGGTCGGTGGTGTCTTCCACGACTTGGGCTATCTCTTTGTATTTCAGCAGCTCGATCTCGTCCTTCTCGTTCTCGAAGAGGTAGGAGATGTAGTCGCCGTAGATGTCGTCGACAGCATGTTCGATGAGGGTGACCTTTTGGCACAAGTCGTTGATTTGCTGGTGGTTCTTCCCAAGGTCTTCGAGCATGCCGAACACATCCATGATGATGGTGGCGTCTTCGTGGATGTTGTCCACGATCTCCTTGATTTGCTTGTCGATTTTCTTGGGGTTATACATCAAGATGGTCTTGGCCGAGTGGTTGATGAAGTCGAGGAACATGTCGAGCTTCATGGCGAGGGCGTTCATGTCCTCACGGTCGAATGGGGTGACGAAGGCTTCGTTGAGTTCGACGTAGAACTCGCGCAGCAGCTCGTCGCCGGTGGTTTCCTGTTTCTTGATCATGCGGGTGAGCAACCGGCGTTCTTCGGGATCCTCGCTCTTGACGAGCTCCTTGAGGTATTTGGAGGCGACCTGTGCAGCCTCGGCCTGTTGCAGGTATGTGGGGAAGAAGTGCTTTTCGCGGCTGCTTCCTCTGGTGAATAGATTATTCAGTGCCATTTTCAAAACATTTCATCGAGCAAAAATAGGAAAAACAATCTTAAAACACTACAAATAAAACTTTTTTCTTGACTTTATGATTTTTTGCACTATCTTTGCATAAAATTTCGTGTTTAACCAACCATTAGGAGGACAATATATCGAGCGATTTTACCCTGAATAACAGGCGCTAAGCCACTAAAAAACAGGGCCGTATGTCCGAAACAAATAGAACTGATAAAGAGCTGATCGATGGCTACAGAGGTGGTTGTCTATCAGATTTTGAATTGTTGGTTGGTCGTTACCAGGATCAAATCTATAATTATGTGTTCTCTTTGGTGAGAGACCGTCAGCTGTGCGACGACATTTTCCAGGACACTTTTGTGAAGATCATCCGTGTGATCAAGGCTGGTGTTTACAAGGACGAGGGGAAGTTTATCCAGTTTGCCATGCGTATCGCCCATAATTTGGTGATTGACCATTTCCGCAAGGAGAGCCGTATCCCGATGGTGGAGTCATCGAGTGAGGATTATAATTATGTCGACAATGCCCCCATCACTGACCCGTCGGTGGAGCAGGGGATGATTGTGGATCAGATCCACAGTGACTTGCGTAAGATGATTGAGTTGCTTCCTGCTGAGCAGAGGGAGGTGCTTCGCATGCGCATTTATGACGATTTGAGTTTCAAGGAGATTGCTGATCTCACCAAGGTGAGCATCAACACGGCATAGGGACGCATGCGTTATGCATTGATCAATTTGCGCACGATGGCTGAGATGAACAATGTCAGCCTGAGTTATTGATGTTTTGAAAAAAGTTTTTGGCTTGGCACAATAATAGGCATTAGTTTCCGTTTTAAGGTTGAAAGTTCAATCAAAACCAAACGCCTATGACGGAAAGTGCTACTCTCGATTACCATGAACCCATGTTGAAACCAAGTCAAGCCGTGCTGAACTTCATTTTCAGTTACGCAGCAGCCTACGAGGCGGTCGAAAACGATCTGATTGGCCGAGTGGAATTCATGAAAAACTAAACTAAGGCACCCTGCGGGGTGCTTTTTTTTCGATAAAACGTTGCGAAGTCAGGAAATTGGTGTAATTTTGCAATGTCTGAATTCGCCCAGGCCTCCGCATCTTGCCCGATGATTGCGTGGTGGCAGCTAACAGACAGGCTGTGGCAAGCAGCCTCGCAGCAGGGGCGACTGCAAGAAAAAGAAAAGGGGCACTGCCCCTTTTTTCATTTCCGCTCCCAGATGAGCGGAATCTTTTCCAAATCGCACAGCTTGATGGCGTGAACAGTGGTGACGAGCCAAAAGTTTTCGTTTTTGTCATAATGGAGATGAACGGCCGCGATATGGTTGATGTTTTCCAGTAAAACGGCCAATATCAGCGATAACGGTTTGTTGCCCAATCGAATCTGGTTATAGTTTTTGGCCACAAACTCAGCGTATCCCTCCTTGGTGATGCCCAGTTGATTCAATTGTTCTTCCAACTCATCGATATGCCTATGGTTGTGCTTCACCATGTTGTTTTCGCTTGACCGAATATCCCTGACTACAACTGGGAGATCCATGAACTCGTTAATCTTGTTAAGTGCCGCTATAGGTAACTTTCCGATGCTCTTATATTGTTTGTTGAGTTTTACTCTATTCTTGCTCTGATTAGACATAATAGTTTTATTTTTCATATTTGCTTGCAAAAATAATATAAAATACCTAAAAATGTATTAATAATAAAAACATATTTAAATAAGGTTGATTTTCAATATCATGGTATGATAAAGAAATATTAACCTTATTAGGTGATCCCAACCCCCGAAATGTTTCATAAGATTTGTTGAACTTTAGGGGAAAAATTGTATCTTTGAGGTCACTTTTAAAACCTAGAGATACAAATGAACCATAATAGCAACACGCCAGTCTCTGGCAATACTGGCTATGTGTATATTCTAACCAATCCCAGCTTTAAGGAGGATTGGGTGAAGATTGGTAAAAGCTCTCGTCCTGTAGATGTGCGCTCCAAGGAATTGGATAACACTGCCGTGCCGTTACCTTTTGAGATATTTGCCACGTTGAAAACATGTAAATACAACGAGGTTGAAAAGATGGTGCACAAGATGATTGACCGTCTGACAGATCTTCGTATTCGCCAGAATAGGGAGTTCTTTAATGTGCCGCCTCAGGTGGCGCTCGACATCCTTCGCGATATTGCCAATGCAATTGATGATGCCGTGGTTACCCTTTACAAGGATAATCAACCTGTTCCAGAAGGAGAGGAGTGTCCCAAGGAAAAACGTGAGATCAAGCGTGGCCGTTTTAAATTCAGCATGGTTGACATCTCTATTGGTACCATGATTACTTTCATTCCTACTGGCATTCAGGTGAAGGTGGTCAGCGACGACCAAATTGAATATGAAGGCCGGATTTTCAAGCTTTCTCCGTTTGTAGGTACGTTTATGCCTGCTGAAAAACGTAATACTTCGGGCGCTTATCAGGGCGCAAAATACTTCTCTTATAAAGGGAGGGTGCTGGATGATTTGAGAAAAGAAAGAGAACTCGATAGAGAAAACAATGAAAACAGTTGAAGAGTAAGATAACTATGGATAAACTACTAGCTACATATTCTCTTTTAGGGTATTTGAAAGAAACATCTTCGTCAAAAGCAGCTATTACAGAGTTATATTCTCCCTTGGTAAAAAAAGCCATGTCTGAGTATGCTTTGGAACATGGTCTTACTGAATACAAGGGGCGCTCTTTAAAAGAGATTAGTGACAAGGTGTTTTCTATATTCGATATTAGGATTCCATTACCAATACTTGGTAAAATACTTGAAGCTATTGAGCATGAGATTGATGATAAGAATGTTTTCGCCCTTTATAAAGATGGTGCATTCATAATTAAAAGCTATGTATTCAATAGTATTGATGAGTTGTTTGAACAGGAGGGACAGAATATAGAACTGCTTGAAACTGATTATAAATCGTATTGTGTTGATAATGGATACGATTACAATTTCGAGGAATTAAAGACTTTTATTCTTGCCCAACAAATAGAATTATTCACTGATAGTAAATCAGACTTGCTAGACTTAAATTATTTTGTTCCCAAATATGTTTCCGAAAAGATGCAAGATTCGATAATTTTCGGTGTGATGAGCAAAATATATTTGGGAAGTATTATAGAATCTTATTTGAGACAAAATATTACAAAGAAAGTCACTGATGCTGAGCTATTATTAGACACGAATTTCTTTATTAGTTTGATAAATCTTAATACTGAAGATGCTTATCATACATGTAATCAAGTGTATGATCTATGTCATCAACTGGGCTATAAATTTAGTATGCTGTACAGTACGTATGACCAGATACAAGTATTACTCAGCAATCGCATCAATGATTTTGCAAATAAGGATTATATTGGTGCGGTGAAATGCGCTGATGTGTTTAGTGCGTGCATTCGGAGAAATATAGACAAGACCACACTTGAGAGAATAAAAGATAATGTATTTAAAACAATTGGAGAGAAAGGTATTACTATCATAAAAGAAGCTCAGATTAGGGACATTGTCGAGAAAGCTAGTAAATCAAAAGAGTATAAAGATTTGATTCAAAGCAGGCAAAACAATAGAGAAAGTGCTCTTAATGATATTGTGGCAAGGTATTATGTTGAGAAAAAAAGAGGGCAAAATGTTAAAGAATTTGTTGATGCCCAATGCTGGTTCCTTCATAACTCATATTCTCCATACGATTTTAGCTATGGTAAAAGAATTCATGATAGGTATTTGATAAGTGCTAATGAATTATTGGTGTTGTTATGGTTGTCTAATCCGGCACAGGGACAAAACATTTCAATTAATGATATAACCAAAGGAGGGCTGGCTTCTTATGTGACAAAATATAGAAGGTCCAAAATGCCAACAAGAGAGACCTTGAAAATAATCAAGAAACGAGCTGATGATGCTTTGTCAATAGGCAGTATTACCGAAAAAGATAGTTTTAATTTATGCATTCGAATGGCTGAAGGCCATTTAACCCAGAAAGAAGTCGACGAATCACTGCTTGCAAATAATGTGACGGATGAACAGTTCGCTAAAAAGTTGAAAGAATATACTAGTGAGGAAGAAAACATCAAATTAAAACAGAAACATGATGCAGAGGCAGAGATAGAGGGCCTAAATAAAAAAATAGAGGAAAAGGATTTACAAATACAAAGCTTAAACGAACGCCTCGAATCATTAGAAAAGGCCGAATATCAAAAAGATAAAGACGAGTTCGTTAATTCAAAAATGCGTAAATTGGCCAAGGATACTTGGATAAATGTTTTTGTGATCCTAGCTATTTGTGCATTGTGTTGTATCAATGAGTTTTATAAGTCCGTACTCCCGACATGTTGGTCTATTGTTGTTGTGGTTATTGTGGTATTGGCAACTACATTTGGGCCTATGCTTTTAAGAAAAATAAAAGTTAAAGACTATTTCTACCGGAAAGGATTACGGAAACGATTAGAAAAAGAATTTGACGATAGTCATAACACGAAAAGCAATTAACAATGGCAATCAAGAAATCGCAATTATATAGTATGCTGTGGGAGGGCTGCGATGCGCTCCGCGGCGGTATGGATGCAAGTCTATACAAGGACTATGTGCTGGTCATGCTGTTCTTGAAGTATATCAGTGACAAGAAGAAAGCTGGGGACGAGGATATGATGGAAGACTTGCCTGACGATTGCACCTTTGATGAGATTCGTAAACTGAAGCACAAAAATGATATTGGTGAGCAAATCAATGTGAAGTTGGCGAAAATCGCCAGTGCTTTCGGACTTGACAACGTGTTCGTCAATGCTGACTTCGACAATGAAGACAAGTTGGGCAAGGGAAAGGACAAGGTTGATACCATCACGGGTCTCGTTGAAGTCTTTGAAAACAAGAACCTAGACTTCGGTACCAACCGTGATGGTGACGACGATCTGATTGGTGATGCTTACGAATATCTGATGCGCAATTTTGCATCGCAGTCGGGAAAGTCCAAAGGACAGTTCTATACTCCCGCCGAGGTAAGCCGTTTGATGGCTCGTATTATTGGCATCAGCAAAGACCATCGTCCGCAAATAAACATCTACGACCCTGCATGTGGTTCGGGTTCGTTGTTGCTTCGTGCCAGAGATGAGGCTCCCAAAGAGGGTGTAAATGTAGGCATCTATGGTCAGGAGAAAGATCTTTCTACCATAAGCATGGCAAAGAT
>JAEEGJ010017793.1_pt1 | contig 15984 bp, 16 predicted proteins | sample 8958761 | NCBI WGS metagenome assembly JAEEGJ01 (sample SAMN16246546, study PRJNA631951) | gut metagenome | biome: gut microbiome; feature: rumen; material: RS-attached | host: Bos | place: Iran: Karaj | collected 2018-10
TATCAGAATGTTCTCGGTAAATACGAGTACTCCGGCCTTCTCATAATCGAGAAATGCAAAAGGCACTCTGAAGAACAGATAATCAAAGACCCTGTTCTGAATGAAAAAGTACAAGCCGGCACCTGCTGCCAGGCAGAACACGGCAGACAGAACTGTCTTGACCTTATCAGTGATCTTGAATCCTGCAGTTATCACCGGAACATGAAGTCCCAGGTGGATGCCCATCAGTACGAATGACCAGTGAGACATTGAAAGGTGCATCTGTCTTGCGAGCGAGACCTTTACCATTCCGTACATGAAAGGGACTGCGTGTCCGCTCATCGACATGCCGCTTACCGCTGTCATTGCCATGGACAAAAGGAGCAGTATTGCCGCTGCAGTCAGCAGTATCCTGTATCCGGTGTACCTGCCTTTGAAGAGCGCGCCATACCATTTCCTGTTTAAGATCTGGTGTACGATGACTGTCACCGTCATTCCGATACCTATCCATTCGTGCAGGAAATCACCTGTCACCTGGAAGGCCATCAGGCAAAGAAGGAGGACAGTCATTAAGACATCGACACTTCTTTTGATGACCATGCTGTTCTTTTTATCTTTCATAAGCCGTCCTCCTCCGTTCTTTATTTACTGAATGCCGCTAATCCAGGACCTTAAGTCATCTTCAGAAGGGCCCGCGCCGAACCTCTTACCGTCAAGCCAGTTTCCTGAGCCGGCGTTTTCTGCAAGGATCTTGCCGCTTCTTCCGATTCCGCTGCTGCTTGACGTGCAGAACGGGATAACTGTCTTGCCGTCGAAATTATATTTCTCAACGAATGTGTCCATGATCCTCGGAGCCTCTCCCCACCAGATCGGATATCCGATATAGATGGTCTTGTAGCCGTCGAAAGATACATCCCCGCTTGCTATGCCGGGACGAGCTTTGGAGTCGTTCTGTTCCTTTGTCGTGCGGCTGTTCTTATCATTCCAGTTAAGATCATCGCTTGTATAAGGCTGCTCCGGAACTATCTCATAAAGGTCACCGTTCGTGATCTTGGCGATCTTCTCAGCTACGTCCTTGGTCGTTCCTGTTGCCGAGAAATAGACTACCAGAACATCCTTCCCGCTTTCTGTCGACTGTTCCGCGGTAGTATCTTCTGATGAGGCATTAGTCTCTTCTGTCACCGTAGCCTCAGTCTCTTTGGTGGTTTCTTTGGTCTCCTGTGTCGCAGAAGTCTGTGTTGTAACTGACTCCGTTGCTCCGCCGCATGCCGCGAGCGATAATGCGAGCATCGCACATGTGATCAACGATATTATCTTTTTCATATATATTCTCCTGTCTCAGATTGCTTTATTCTTTCCAAACTTCTTTTGCCAGACGGAATACTGCCCATCCCTTGGGCCATCCCGTATACATGGTCGCATGGGTTATCACCGCAGCGATCTCCTCTTTGGTCACACCATGTGCTTTGGCATTCTGCAGATGATATGTCAGTGAAGAATCGGTTATGCCTGAAGCCATCAGTGATACGACAGTAATGATGCACTTCGTCTTAACGTCTATCGCTTCTTCATTCCACACTTCACCGAAAAGGACATCATCATTAAGATGTGCGAACATCGGTGCAAAACTACCGAGCTGCTCTCTTCCTGCCGTCTGTACTATCTTTTCGCTCATTTGAAATTCCTCCTTATGCCCTTTATAAGATCCTCATCAGACAGTCGTATGTGATATCGAAGACTGTCTGGTATTTGAAATCGACTTTTGCTTCCTTCATTGCTTCCTTCTGCTTCTCTGTCACTGATGTGTACGGATAGATGCCGAACATGAAAGGGAAAAACACATAGATGATGCTTCTGATCTCCTGGGCTGATTTGCCGGGAAAGAATTTCTCAAGAAGCTCATTCATGTTCTTCAGCGACTCTCCGTAAGCCCTCTTGAACGAAGACAGGAACTCCTGTCTGCTGTTGGCTTCCATATCGTAGTTATTCATTGAAAGGAGCTTCAAAAGCTGCGGTCTGGCGGCTAAAGACTTGGCGATCTTTTTCGCAAATTCTTCCTGCGTCAGCGTGTTGTTATCCTCCAGGATGGATCTGAGATCAACGTTCCAGCGGCTGTATTCTCTCTCAAAAAGTGCGAGAAAGATCTCTTCCTTCGTCTGGAAATAGTTGTAAATGGATGTCCTCGTAAATGAAGTGACATTGCCGATATCCTTAAGCGTGATGTCCTTAAAGCTCTTCGTCTGATACAGGAGCTCACATGCATTTACGATCTCTTCTTTTCTTGCTGCTGTAAGTTCGGGTGATCCTTTAGGCATATTCCATATTCCTTTCACACAACAGTATTCTGACTTCGTGTCAGAATAATCTTAATACCATTCTGACATCGTGTCAATATGTTTGGTCAGATAACAAAAGATCTGAAACAAAAAGGACTGACTCCTGTTATGGAATCAGTCCTGTATTTTGCCGTTTTTAAGTATCACTAATTCTCGTTCGGATATACCAGACGCCTGTCGGTATCGAACCACTCTGCTACCGTTCTGAATGCTTTAACGATGAACTTGCCGCTCTCAGTGATCGAGTAAGAGCCGTCGGGATTCTGCTTGATGGTGCCTGTCTCGACCTGCTCGTTGAAACGCTTCTCGAAAGCGCCGTAATCAGTTACATACTTTGATGTGAATACTTCTCCGACGGATTCCTGTGTGAAGGTCTGGTCGGAATTCTCTTCCATGTAGCTTAACATGAATACCGATACCGAACGCTCGACCGTGACCGGAACAAGTACGAAGAGAACCGTATTAACGCAGCAGAAGATAACGAACATCATTATGATGTCCCTGACCGTGATAAAGCCCCAGAATTTTCTGACAACGCCCATGACGACCGCAGCGACTATGCCTGTAATTACGATGAATGCGATTCCCCTGTACATGAGGACTTCCATATTCTTCAGAAGTCCCGTGTGGAATAATCCTACAAACATTACCGAACATACGAGATAAATAAGAATATATATTCCTATAAGTCCAAGTACGTTGCCTACAGTTCCGCCGCTCTTGCTGGTCTTAGTCATTACCGATCTCCCCGCTCTTTTTCTTTATATCTTCAGTCGCAAGCGCCTTAGCCTTCTCGATCGGATCTGCAATATAAGCGATGCCGCTCTGGCTTATCTGGATAGCCGTTCCGCAGAACTGGCAGAAACCCGTAGAGCCTTTTCTGATACGGTTGCCGGTAGAACCGCAGTTAGGGCATTCGACAGCGACGCTCGCACGCGCGATCTCGTCCTCCAGCATCGTTCTCCGGTGTCTTGCGTTCTCTTCTATTGCTTTTTCTCTTGAAGCTTCAGCCTGAAGACGCGCCCTCTCGGATGCTGTCCTTGAACGCTCGATCTCCTGTTGCTTTAAAATGTGATCGCTTACTCTGAAGCCTATTCTAACTAAACTGCCTAATCCTATCCCAAACATAGTATTCCTCCTTTGGAACCTATACATATTCCAACGATTATTTTACCATGTTTGATAGTTCTCTTGCCAGTCTTGAGACGGGGAATCCGACGACGTTCGCATAGTCTCCGTCGATCCTTTTGACCAGGAGCGCGCCCATATCCTGAATGCCGTATCCGCCTGCTTTATCGAACGGGGATCCGGTGTCTATATAATCTGAGATCAGCTGTCTCTGATAGTCGTCCAGGCTGTTGAATTCGACAAGAGTCTCTTCGGTAAAAGTCTTTTTGTTCGCGCCCTCGAAAACAGCGACTCCGGTCGCAACAATATGCGTATGTCCGGACAGAAGCGAAAGCATATTAAAAGCTTCCTCCCTGTCAGCAGGTTTCCCGAAGATGATGTTGTCTAAGATGACCGAAGTATCTGCGCCTATGACGATCGTATTCTCCTTCTCCTCGTCGGACAGAGAGTCGCAGACAGCCTTAGCCTTTATCTCAGCTAAATGCTCGCTTACCTTGAGCGCAGGAACGCCGTCCTCTTCCATCTTTATCTCTGCGGCACGTTCGTCGACATCTGCAGTTATCACTTCGAATTTATCCGTAATCAAAGACAGCAATTCGCGCCTCCTGGGAGACGCGCTTGCTAGGATTATTCTCTTATTACTCTTTAAAGAACCCACTCTGTTCATCACTGACCCGGCTTCGGCGGAGGTGCAAAGATTCCGGGCGGGACGACAGGTCCGTCAGAAGAACCGTAGCTCTCGATCTCCTTTTCGAGATCGTTGAAAAGATCATCTACGGAAGGTTCCTTTGCAAAGGCAGCGGAATTTGCCGCAGCGCCGAATGAAGGCTTAGCGGGCTCTTCCTTGGCTGCTCCGAAAGAAGCATTGGAAGATGACTTGAACGGGTTCGTATTGGCAGGTGCGGAGCTTGCTCCGGGCGCCTTAAATGCACTGTTGATAGGCTCTGTCTTCGTTGCGGCAGAAGGGGCTGCAGAAGGACTCGGGAAAGTCGTAGCTGAAGCCGGCTGTCTTAAGAAGCCGCCTGATGATGTATCCCCGGAAGACTTGGACAAGCCGCCGGAAGGTGCTGCAGAAGGTCTGGCAGCGTTATTTGCAGGTGTGTTCTGAGGTCTTGCAAATCCGCCTGCTCTGGGGAATCCGGCAGAAGGTGCGGGCTTCGCCTTCGGCTCAGGTGCCTTGAATGCCGAATTAATGGGCTGTACAGGCTCTGCCTTAGGTGCAGCAGGAGCTGCAGAAGGCTGAGGTCTTGCAAATCCGCCTGCTCTCGGGAAACCTGCAGAAGGTGCGGGCTTCGCCTTCGGCTCAGGTGCCTTGAATGCTGAATTGATAGGTTCAGTCTTCGTTTCTGCTGCAGGAGTTGCGGAAGGCTGTGTTCCGGAAAATCCCGGTCTCGGGAAACCTGAAGATGCAGGTGCGGAAGGCTTCGGTGCTTCAGCAGCCTTAGGAGCAGCAGGCGGGATAATAGACTTTGCCGGCTCTGGTGCCTTGGGTGCTGAAGGCGGAATGATCGACTTGGCGGGCTCTGCTGCCTTAGGAGCTTCGGGAGCCATCGGTGCCTCCGGCTTATTTGTCTGAGGGATGATCGACTTCGGCTTCTCAGGTGCGGGAGTCTCTACTCTCGTAAACTTTGTAGGTGTGCCGCCGAATCTGAAAGTGGTCTCGCTGTTGAGCTTAGGCTCATCTTCTTCAGAGAGCTTTGACTCCTCAGGATCCTTCAGGGTGGTCATGGGGCTGATCGACTTGTTCTCTTCCTTCTCTGCTTCGGCAGCTCTTGCGGCAACCTTTGCAGCAGCCGCTGCAGCGAGCTTCGTGTGAGCAGCAGGTCTCATGGGAGTCTCTGCTGAAGTTGAAGCAGCATGTGCCTTTGAAGTAACGCTCTGCTGCTGCTTAAGTCTTGCATCCATTGCATCGGCTGATGTCTTGCGCTCAGTCGTTGTCTGTGTTGCAGCTGCAGCCTGTACTCCGCCGCGCTGTGCGCCTTCGATAGTATCCTTGAGTGAATCCTTGAAGCTGATCGTAAGCTCAGGAAGGACACCCTTGCTGTTGTCTTCGAATCTTGCATCCGGATTATCACTGAAGAGAGTATATGCTTCCTTCGGATTCTCCTTATGCGTGATCTTATAGTAGAAGTCAACAAGCTTAGCCAGAGACTTGCTCATGACGAGCTTTGAAGCTGTCTTGACGGGTGCGTCGTTGCCCTGGATCTCATTTACATCCTGGAAGAACTCACCGCTGGTCTTGTAGTCGCCGGATACGATATAGCCTGCGCCGGGCTCGCCCTTGTCTGCCAGAGTGAGCATTGCATTTGCAACGTCTCTTACGTCGACAAATGCGCGGCCGCCCTGCTTCGGAGGGATAGTTCCGTTATTCAGATAGCTGTTCAGGACCTTGTTGATCTCATAATCTTCGGAGTAACCGGGTCCGATAATAAATGTAGGAAGAACCATTACCGCATTAAGTCTGTTAAGCGATACCTTCTCCATTACATAAGCAGCTGCTTCTGCCTTGGATTTAGCATATTCACCTTCAACCTTGTTGCGGTCAAAATGGATCGTTAAGTCTTCGCCCTTTACCTCAGGATTGAGCGCATAAGCAGAGCTTAAATAAACGAGCTTTCCTACCTTACGCTTAAGGCACATATCGACGATGTTCTCGGCGCCGATAACATTAACTCTTCTCATTGTGAGATTCGTTGAATCAGAAAGCGATACATATTCATCAGTGTGGAACAGGATAGCTGATCTGGGGTCCTCAAGATCGAAAAATTCGATCATGGAGTCCTTATCAGTGGAAATACCGTAGCAGATCTCGATGTTGGGATTGTTACGATAGATCCTGGTATCAGAGAGCTCGCTCATGAGGATTCTCACTTTTTCTCCACGCTGGAGAAGCATACTGATAACAGTCTTTCCTAAAGCGCCTTCGCCGCCTGATACAAGATACTTAACCGCCATACGTTTTCTCCTCGGCTAATTGTTTGCTGTTCGTAAATACGAGGTCTTAATTTGTTCATTCATTTATTTATCACCCGGAATCAGCAATTTGCATAAAATCAGATAATAAATAATTACGTATATTTTACACTCTTAACTAGCGAGGTGCAAAAACTAATTTAAAATGATTGTTGACTTTTCTGTAACGCAGATATATTCTTATGTCACATTTCGGCTATGAAATGCATACAACTGAATAACTGCTAAAGGCTGTGACGAAGAAAGCCGCAGAGATTCGTTCAATACAGAGAAGTGCTATAAGCTGAGAGGCACGTGACGATATTTGCAACAAGCTATCCCTTCCGAGCCGGCATTCCGAAAAGGATCTTATCCCGAGTAGACAGTGCCCGTAATGCTGCGTTAATGCAAAGGAGTTGTTAGACTTCGTAAGTGGCAAACAGACGTGTTTGCAAATTGAGTGGTACCGCGGATTTATATTCGTCTCAATGTCCAAGTAGGATGTTGGGGCTTTTTTTTTGCCCCGGCAGGGAAAAGACAAGACAGATTGACAGAAAAGGAGAAAAGTTATGTCAACAGCAAACAACAGCAACGTTGAGCTAAGACTCGCAGAAGTTGCCGACAGAGTTCACGGCCTGAGACTCGACATGGGTCTGACACCTGAGGAAGTTGCCTCCAAGCTTGATATTACCACTGAGGAATATCTTAAGTTCGAAGAAGGCACCCAGGACTTCAACTTTACTTTCATTTATAAATTCGCAAACCTCGCAGGCGTTGAGATCTCCGACATTATGGAAGGTTCTTCCCCTTCCCTTAAAGAATATGCCGTAACAAGAAACGGCCAGGGCAGCCCTATCACAAGACGCACAGGCTACAAGTACCAGCGTCTTGCATCAAGATTCAAGAATAAGCTCTGCGAGCCCTTCCGTGTCGTAGTTCCTTATTCCGAAGAGGCTTTGAATCCTCCGTATCACCTCGTTTCACATAACTATCAGGAAATGAACATCGTCGTTAAGGGTACTCTCAAGGTAATCATCGGCGATTCCTCCGAAGTCCTTCACGAAGGCGATTCCATCTACTTCGATTCAACACAGCCTCACGGCGAGTTCGCATTGGGCGGCGAGGACTGCGTATTCTATGCGATCATCTTAAATCCTGAGGCATGGGGCAAGGGCGAGAACTACACCACGCCTTACAATTCTGAAGAGATGCGTACCGACAACGTTACAAACGTTGATGCAGCAAACCTTGAAGATGCTGTTTACACACACTATCTCAACGGCATCCTTGACGAGAACGGCACATTGGTCGATGTCGACGTAAACGTTCCCGCATGCAAGAAGTTCAACTTTGCATTCGACTGCGTTGATGCCATCGCTGACAAGAATCCCAACAAGCTCGCTATGCTCTGGGTCGCAAAGGACTGCGTAACCGAGAAGAGATTCACCTTTGCAGACATCAAGAAGTATTCCAACATGACTGCCAATTACTTCAAGTCTCTTGGCATCGGCAAGGGCGATAAGGTCGTTCTCGTTCTTAAGCGCCACTACCAGTTCTGGTTCGCCATGATGGGCTTGGAGAAGCTCGGTGCCGTAGCTATCCCTGCTACACACCTTCTCCGTGACCACGACTACGAATACCGTTTCAACGCAGCAGGTGTTAAGGCAGTCTTCTGTACATCAGACGACGATGCTGCAGACGAAGCAGAGAAGGCAGCAAAAGCATGCGGAGTAGAGACACTCATCCTCTGCAACGGTTCAAGACCCGGATGGCACGACTTCAACGAGGAGTTCAAGAACTGCTCTGACGTATTCGAGCGTCCTGCTGATTATGCATGCGGCTACGATCCGATGGTAATGTTCTTTACTTCCGGTACATCGGGCTATCCTAAGATGGCTCTGCACTCATACATGTATGCAATCGGTCACATCCCGACAGCCAAGTACTGGCAGAATGTTGATCCTAACGGTCTCCACTTCTCCATCTCTGATACAGGCTGGGGTAAGGCACTCTGGGGCAAGCTCTACGGCCAGTGGCTCTGCGAAGCGCCTGTCTTCACGTTCGACTTCGACCGCTTCAAGGCTGAAGAGATCCTTCCTATGTTCAAAAAGTACAACATCACTACATTCTGCGCACCTCCGACGATGTTCAGATTCTTTATCAAGGAAGACCTCTCCAAGTACGATCTGTCTTCACTCAAGTATGCCGTTACAGCCGGTGAAGCTCTGAACCCTGAAGTTTTCAACAAGTTCATGGAAGCTACCGGAATCAGGCTTATGGAGGGCTTCGGTCAGACCGAGACAACTCTCGTCATCGCTAACCTCGTCGGTTCAAAGATCAAGCTTGGTTCCATGGGCAAACCCAACCCGCTCTACGACGTTAAGATCCTTGATCCCGACGGCAACGTATGCAAGCCCGGTGAGACAGGCGAGATCTGCATCAACACACAGAACTACCATCCGAAGGGACTCTTCCTTCAGTACTACCTCGCACCCGAGCTCACCAACGATGCATGGCACGACGGCTGGTACCACACAGGCGATACCGCATGGATGGATGAGGACGGATACATCTCTTATGTCGGACGTACGGACGATGTCATCAAGTCTTCCGGTTACCGTATCGGACCCTTCGAGATCGAGAACGTCATCATGGAACTCCCTTATGTACTCGAGTGTGCCGTTACAGGTGCTCCCGATCCGCAGGGCGTAAGAGGTATCGTCGTAAAGGCTACCATCACGCTCGTTAAGGGAACTGAGGGTACTGAAGAACTCAAGAAAGAGATCCAGCACTACGTTAAGGAGAAGACTGCTCCATACAAGTATCCCCGTATAGTCGAATTCGTTGATGAACTTCCTAAGACATTCAACGGCAAGATCATGAGAAAGGCTATCAGAGCTGCTGAAGAGCAGAAGAAATAAAAGAAGCCTTTAAGAAGCTTTTAACCAGAGCGGCTCTATCGAAGAGCCGCTTTTTTTCTGCCCGGGAATGACCCTCACATCAAAGCGCTTATCTCTTACAAAAGGCCAGAGGCAGTCATAAGCTTCCTTGGGATCCTTGAAATCAGGCATTGGAAAATCAGTAATATCCAGGAGCATATTCCGGTCAGAAGAGCGCTCCAGGAGCAGATGGTGCCTCTTGTCGTAAACAATGAAATCTTCGATATCACGGCGCTTGAGGACCGGATTCCTTATTATCGGAAGTACGGAATTCCTTGGGTTTATAACGGCACCCGCAGCCTCTTCCCCGATATAAAAATCCAGCTCGTGCAGTACCGCTTGTGATTCCCTGTAAAGATCCCTTATCGCCATCTGTATGCCGCTCATGAGTTCGCTCGAATAATCCTCGGCGACCCTCGCGCCATACTTCAGGGAACAGAAGATCATCTTATACAGATTGATCTCCATGCCCGATGCATCCGTCAGGAAATAATCGGATACCATCTGCTGGACTTCGGCACTGCTCTTAACGGATATCATGGAACAAAGATACTGCGCATCCTTAAGACTCGTCGCGATATTTACGGCGGCATCGGGCCTGTCCTCAGTCCTCCTGTCAGTTATCGCAGCAGGAACCCTGCCTGACCTCAATGCAGCAAGGACCGCGCAGAGGTATCCCTCGAATGTACCGTCATACGTATATCTCATGCCAAGGTCTGCCATGCTCAATTCCTCCTGTCCGTCTTTAAGTGCCGTCATTCTATCATCCCGAACATATGTTTGTAAATACCAAAAACCGCCGCTTTTTGAATGTGTACTTTTATTGGTACCCAAACAAAAAGAGAGGCCATCTCATGTGAGATGACCTCTGTAATTATCTGTTTTTCCTATATGAGGAAAGCTTATTCTGAGGCCTTTCCGCACAAGCGAAGCGCGGAGGACTTTAGCCGAAGAAAAGCTTTGCTCAGATCTTTAAGGCTTAGGGAATCCGAGCTCCTTAACGAATGCAGAGATCTTTTCCTTGTCGCGCTTACTGCCTTCGATGGAATAAACTTCGATGTAAACGTTCTGGTTCAGATAAACGCCGCCGAAGATCTCGCTGTCGCTGGAAAGGTACTTTGTTCCGACTCTGGAACTCTTTTCGATATCACCGTTAAATGTGATCCAGCCGCTCTTCTTGCTGATGGCCATTGAGTGGGATCCTTCGAATTCCTTATCCTTTACTGAATCGTTGAAAGAATCGTATGCATCTTCGAAATATTCGATGGCATCGTCAGCTTTCTTAAATCTGACATAAGTGTAGACATTGTCTCCGTCCTTAGCCTGGATAACATATTCTGCCTTATCACCGTTAAAGGTTGTGTTCTTGGCATGTGCAGTCTCATCCTCGTCGATGCCTGCGGCATTATCCAAAGCATCGAAGAAAACATCCTCATCATCAATAAGCTTAACACGCGCACATCCTGCAAATGAGATCAATGTGGCACATGCGAGCAACGAAGCGATAACAGCACGCATCTTCTTCATAATCGTTCCCTCCTGACACCAAAAAAGTTAAACATATTTTAACGCTTGAAATAAGCCTTTTCAACGAATTAAGACCGACAAACTTAACTAAATCTGCAATCAAAAATCCCCGACATCAACATATGCCGGGGACTTAAATAACTTTCTGTCAGCGTTATCAGCCGATCTTGAATCTGTGATATGTCTTCTTGCCCTTACGTACGATTGCTTCGCCGCTTGCATCGAAGTCAGATTCCTTGAGCTCATAGAACTGATCCTCAACAGCAACATCGTTGAGGTACACGCCCTTCTGCTGGATCATTCTCCTTGCTTCGCCCTTTGACTTCATGAGGCCTGCCTTAACGAGTGCATCAGCGATCTGCATGCCGGCATTGAGTTCATCGTTAGTAATCTCAGTTGTCTTCATGTCCTCAGATCTTCCTGCGTTCTCGAAAAGATCCTCAGCGGTCTTTTTCGCGATCTCAGCAGCCTCTTCGCCGTGAACGATCTTTGTAACCTCATATGCAAGTCTCTTCTTTGCTTCGTTGATAGCAGAGTCGGTGAGCTTTGCATATTCGTTGATCTCGTCCATTTCGAGGAATGTCAAAAGCTTCATGCACTTGATAACGTCAGCATCGTCAACGTTTCTCCAGTACTGATAGAAGTCGAATACAGGAGTCTTCTCAGCATCGAGCCATACAGCGCCCTTAGCTGTCTTACCCATCTTCTTGCCTTCGCTGTTTGTAAGGAGCGTGAATGTGAGGCCGTAAACGGAATCACCCTTCTTACGGCGTACGAGCTCCATGCCTGCGAGGATATTTGACCACTGGTCGTCACCGCCGAACTCCAAGTTGCAGCCGTACTTCTCGTGGAGGTAATAGAAGTCGTAACCCTGCATGAGCATATAGTTGAATTCGAGGAAGGACAGACCCTTCTCAAGACGCTGCTTGTAGCACTCTGCGGTGAGCATCTTGTTAACGGAGAAGTGTGTACCAACTTCTCTTAAGAACTCAATGTAGTTGAGGTTTCTGAGCCAGTCTGCGTTGTTTACGATGAGAGCCTTACCCTCGGAAAAATCAACGACCTTGCCCATCTGCTTCTTGAAGCACTCAACGTTGTGGTCGATCGTCTCGACTGTCATCATCTGACGCATGTCTGTACGGCCCGTAGGGTCGCCGATCATTGCGGTACCGCCGCCCATAAGAGCGATCGGACGGTGGCCTGCCTTCTGCATGTGGCTCATAACCATCATCTGAACGAAGTGGCCTACGTGAAGTGAATCAGCTGTCGGGTCAAATCCGATGTAGAAAGATACACCGGGCTTGCTCAGAAGCTCATAGATCTCATCTCTGTGTGTTGCCTGGGAGAAGTAACCTCTCTCTTCAAGCACGTCAAATACATTTCTGTACATATATTCCTCCAACTAATTATTATCCGTTTTATCAGACACCGAGCTTGATGTAGTCGATCGCAGCCAGAGCCGCAACTGCACCGTCAGCGCAAGCCGTCGTAAGCTGTCTTACCTTCTTTACTCTTGCGTCGCCTGCTGCAAAGATGCCTTCGACATTGGTCTTGCAGTTCTCGCCTGCTTCAATGTATCCGCCCTGCAAAGTTACAAGATCCTTAAAGTCAGCTGTCTTGGGCTCCTGACCGATCGCAACGAAAAGTCCGTTGACATCTATCGTCTTCTTGCTGCCGTCTTCCCTGTTAGTAAGCTCCAGACTGGAGAGCTTGGGCTCGCCCAAAAGGCTCTCGATGACATAAGGCGTTACGATCTCAAGGTTAGGGAGCTCTCTTGCCGCCTTGACGAGAACGTCATCAGCCCTGAATTCATTTCTGCGGTGTATAAGATATACCTTGTCGACAATACCTGCAAGATATATGGCATCTTCAACTGCCGTATTTCCGCCGCCGTTTACCGCAACAGTCTTGCCCTTATAGAATGCGCCGTCGCATGTGGCGCAGTAGGAGATGCCCTTTCCAAGAAGCTCGTCTTCTCTGGCGATTCCCAGATGGCGGTTGGAAGCGCCTACTGCGAGGATGACGGCCTTGGCAGTGTTCTTCTTGCCGGAATCAAGTGTGACTTCAAAGCCTTCCGCAGTCTTTTCGACAGCTGCAACACGGTCAAACTCAAGGACCGCACCAAGATTAATCGCCTGGTTATAAAGGTCATTGGCAAAATCAAAGCCTGATATCTTGGCGATCGCAGGATAGTTCTCGATCTCGGGCGTGTTGACGATCTGTCCGCCGTACATCTCGCCCTCATAAATGACGGTATCCATTCCTGCGCGTCTGGCATAGATAGCTGCCGAGAGCCCTGCAGGGCCCGCGCCTACGATGATGATGTCTGCCATATCAGCCTTCCTTTCCGTTGACTAATGCGTCAAGCTTCGCGTGTGCTTCGGGGTTCGTTCTCTGCATTGAGATGACCTTGCCTTCACGGTTGATGAAGCAATGCTCAGAAGTTCCCGTGCACCTTACCTGCTCTGTCTCCTTATCAAAGATCGTATATTTGATATCGAATCTTACTCCGGTATATCTTGTGATCTCAGCCCTTATAATGACCGTATCACAGTACTTCGCCATAGTCTTATACTTTGCCGTAAGTCCTACGACCGGGCTTATGATGCCCATCTCTTCCATTCCCTTATAGCCTAATCCTATGTCCTCGAAAAGCTTCGTTCTCGCCTCTTCATACCACCTTACGTAGTTCGAATGATGGGTAACTCCCATCTGGTCCGTCTCGTAATACTGCACGAGATGTTCGCAATCTGTAATTGCTGCCATTTTTCCTTATTATCTCCATTCTTACATAGATTGCTTTATTTTATTTAGAGTAAGGATAACTGTCAAATAAGTAACTGTTATTCCGTATGAAAACATATATAATTGCTTCTATGGATACCGAACTCTTCATCTTGATAACGGACATCATCGGCACTGTGGCTTTCGCAGTGTCAGGTGCCATGGCAGGCATCAGGAAGAAGATGGACATCTTCGGCGTCAATATCCTGGCGCTCCTTACCGCTACGGGCGGCGGCATCATAAGAGACCTCGTAACGGGCTCCACCCCTCCCATGGCCTTTAAGAATCCTTTTTTCGTAATCATCGCAGCGATCGCCGCGAACATAACATTCATCTTCGTCTGGTGGCAGCACAAGAATAAGAAGAACGTCTCCGAGAAGACCCGCGCGATCTACGACAAGATCTTCTTCTGGTTCGACACCGTAGGCCTTGCGGCCTTCACCGCAGACGGCGTCCACACTGGCCTTCTCGGATCTCACGCAAGCAATGCCTTCCTTGTCATCTTCCTCGGCGTCGTAACGGGTGTCGGCGGCGGCGTTTTAAGAGATGTCCTCTCACTCGAGATGCCTTATATCTTCGTAAAGCACATCTACGCATGCGCCTCCATCATCGGCGCCGCAGCAGTCTATATCATCTACAATGTCACGGGTTCACCCGAAGTCGCAATGCTCGTCGGCTTCTTCTTCGTCTGCGCGATCAGATTCTGCGCCGCCCACTACGGCTGGAACCTGCCGAAGGCATATAAGGATTAAAGTCAGCGGCGGGCTTTTCCTCTTTACCTCCCCAGCGGATCCTCCCACTATCGCAAACGCCTCTTTTTTGCAAAAAAAGATAGAAAAACGCCAATTTCTATCCTTTTTGGCTTTTTTTCGAGCAAATGCGATAGCGGTCATATGAAAAGCCAAAAGTCCAAGCAACAAAAAGCCGCCCCAAGCGGAGCGGCCGGAAAATGCGTTTTATTCGGTCTCAGTTCGAATCGGGAACAGCCTTGATAGCAGCCAGGAGCTCTGAGAACTCCTCAAATGCAGGGATGTCCGGGTTGTCGGCGATGATCTTTTCCGTGCTCTTGAAAAGGAATCCTGCCTTGGATGCCTTGATCATGGCAAGGTCATTATAAGAGTCGCCTGAAGCGATAGTATCGAAGCCGATGGACTGCAAAGCACGCACCGTGGACAGCTTGGAATCGGTGATCCTCATCTTGAAGTCTTCGATCATGCCGTCTTCGCCGACGATCAGGGAGTTGCAGAAGAGCGCGGGATAGCCGAGCTTTGCCATCAGGGGCATAGCGAACTGCGTGAATGTGTCGCTTATGATGATGACCTGCATATCCTTTCTGAGCTCGTCTAAGAATTCCTTTGCGCCCGGGAGCGGATCGATCTGAGCGATAACATCCTGGATCTCCTTGAGGCCTAAGCCGTGCTCTCTTAAGATGCCGAGTCTCCAGTGCATGAGCTTGTCATAATCAGGCTCATCTCTGGTCGTTCTGGTGAGTTCCGGGATGCCGGTCTTCTTCGAAAACTCGATCCAGATCTCAGGTACCAGAACACCTTCCATATCAAGACAAACAATATTCATTGGTTATTTTCCCCCTTAGATTCTTGCGTATATGAATGAACCGGAATCATAGCCTAAGCCGTACATTCCGAATACTAACGTTGCCACGACGAGCACCATGAATGCCGCCCACAATAAAACGACGCTCTTGCTTCTTAAGAATGCGACGGCTGAACGGGGCTCTTCATCCTCGCTCGGACGATACTTGAAAGCATCAACTGCACAGACCAGAAGCACTGCAACGATCAACACGATGAGATGCGCAAGTGTCATGCCTGTAGCAGTGAAGTTGGTCCAGTTAAATGCAGTCTCGCTCTTTCTGAAGATAGCCGCATACATATCGACAGCGTCGCCGACACTTGCGGATCTGAAGAATACGAAGCCCGTGAGCATGAGGATAAATGTGCGGACGGACTGGAAGATCCTGAAATAGAGCTTGTCAGCGCCGATCTTAGGTCTGATCTTCTTGAACCAGGGCTCGAAGATCATGCCGAGCACGATGTAGATGAAGTGCAGAATACCTGAACCTATAACGTAATTCCAAAGGCCGCCGTGCCAGTAGCCTACTGCGAACCAGAGGATAAGAAGCGCGATGTAAGTCGGAACCTTCTTGCCGTTCTTCTTGCCGAACTTTGCCTTTGACCAGTCGCCGATCTTAATGAGCGGAGTGCTCTTCAAGACAGGATACATGAGGTAGTCGCGGAGCCATGCGCCCAGCGTGATGTGCCATCTTCTCCAGTATTCCTTGACGTTCTTTGAGAAGAACGGGCAGTTGAAGTTCTCAG
>JAEEGJ010017794.1_pt1 | contig 15984 bp, 6 predicted proteins | sample 8958761 | NCBI WGS metagenome assembly JAEEGJ01 (sample SAMN16246546, study PRJNA631951) | gut metagenome | biome: gut microbiome; feature: rumen; material: RS-attached | host: Bos | place: Iran: Karaj | collected 2018-10
CCCGAAAAAGACCTTGCGAAAGCAAGGTCTTTTTTCATTTCACGCGCATATTTCGCGAGCTTTCGGGCATCCCGCACCCGCAGCAGCGTCAACCGCCCACGAACTTGAGCGCGAGCATGGTAATGTCATCGAACTGCGGAGCGTCGCCCACAAATTCATCAATCTTGGATTTCACGAACGGGCAAATCTCGGCAGGTTCGCGGTTGCCCGCATCGCGGAGCGTCTTGAGCAGCCGCTCGTCACCAAACAGGTTCTCGTTCGCATCCGTCGCCTCGGTCACGCCGTCCGTGTACAAGAAGATTGTATCGCCCGGATTCAGCTTGAGCGTCTGGCGCTTGTAACGGGTCCCTTCCATCGCCGCAATCACAAGACCGGGCTTGCTCTTTGCAAACTCGACCGTACCGTCCGCACGGCGAATCGCCGGCGGGTTATGCCCTGCACATACAAATTCCACTTCGCCCGTCCGCAAGTCGAGAACGCCCATCCAGACCGTGACGAACATATTGAGGTAGTTGCGGAACGCCAGGCGGTCATTCACGACGTTAAACGTGTCTACAACCGAAGTGCCCGCAAGCAAGACGCTCTTGAGCATCGAGCGCGCCGACATCATGAGGAGCGCCGCCGGGACACCCTTGCCCGACACATCCGCAATCAAGAAGGCAAGCCTGTCATTATCCACCTTGCAGAAATCATAGAAGTCACCACCCACCGCCTTTGCAGGTAAAATAAACGGAGAAAGCAAATGGCGGGCATCCTTTACGCCCTCGTCATCATCGCTACGCGCAAGCAACCCAAGCTGGATCTTGCGGGCCATCTCCAGTTCGCTCGCCACACGTTCGGCGCCCTTCTGCTTTTCAATATTTTCCTTGAGCGAATCACGCATGCGGCCAAACGCATCTGCAAATTCCGCAATTTCGTCCTTGCCGTCAACCGGCGGAATCTCCACGTCAAAGTCGCCCTGGCCCAAACGCTTCGCGACACCAGCAAGCGCCTTGAGCGGTCGCGTCACACGGCTCGAAATCACGAGCACAAGTACAATCATCATGATGTAGCTAGCGAGGCCAAGGATGCCAAGCACCGACGCCATTTTACGTTGTTTTGCAAAGAATTCATCCGCAGGCCAAACGACGCCGAACACCCAGCCGTCCACCTTCATGTGCGAAAAATAGATGCACGCCTTTTCGCCGCTAAAAGTCTTGCCGAGCAAAAGTCCGCTGTGCAAATTGCGTACCGCAGTCTCGAAATTAGACAAGCCCACTTCATGGCCCTTCGCAAGCGAATGGAGCGATTCCTTGAAAATCCAGTCATCACGCGGATGCGCCACAAACCTGTTTTCGGCAGAGAGGATAAACGCATATCCCGAGTTTTCAATATTTATCGAGGAGACCGCATCGCGCAAGAACGAGACAAAAATATCAAGCCCGACAACGCCCTTGAATTTCTTGGAACCGTCGGGGAGCGTCTGGTAAAAAGGCATCGCAAAAAGCGCCACCGGCTGGTCCGCATAAACGCCAATAAACGGTTCGTACCACTGGCCCTTGCCCGTCTCGATGGACTGTCTGTACCAAGGCATTTCGCGGTAGTCCTTCACTTCCATGACCGTGTCCTCGAGGCCGAGCCCCGTAATGCGCATGAACTCGCGGCCATTCCGTTCGGGCTCGTAGGCAATAAACAGCGCAGACGCAACCGAATTTTTCTCATGAGCGCGAACGTATTCCGCCGGCAAAAACTCTTCGACGTCCTCCTTGTTCAAGTCGCCACGTTCAAGCATCGCCACGATGTTTTTCACGACCGTAGCGTTATCTTCAAAGATATTGTCGATGGAAGACACGTGCTTTTCACTGATTTCCTGACCACGAGCCATGATGAGTTCCGACATCCTCGAGCTGACCTGCTGCTGAAGCATAAAAATCATCGCGACAAAGATCACCGTGATGCCGAGCAATATCAAGACAGTCTGTTTAAACGCAAGACTGTGAAAATTCAATTTCATCAAAACCCCTCGAATACCCCAATGAGAACCTTTAAGTAAACATATATTTTTTGAGGGGAATATCAACCCATGATTTTAAGCCATGGGAGCTATATCACATAAAAAAAGACCCGCAGGTTATTTAACCCACGGGTCTATTGAATCGTCAATCAAAAATTAGCGAACTATTTTTTCAGGAGCATCACTTTTTCGGTCGCCTTGCCGTTCACTTGCAGCACGCCAACATAGCGGCCCCGGGCAATTTCTCCAGCATTAAGTGTTTCGAAATGCACACCCGTTGCTCGGCGACCAAGATCAAACACCCGCACAACACGCCCCTGCATATCGACGAGTGAGAATTTCACGGAACCCGCAGTTGGAATTTCAAAGCGGAGAGCAACAAACTGGCCTTGGAACACAGCACCGAGGGAATGCATCACCACGACATTGCGAACGCGAGCACCCGTTGTTTTTTCAATATCGATTTCTGCCTTGGCAATTCTGCTCCAGAGCGTATCGGAATCGAAAAGCACACCCACTCGGTAAGAGACGATATACGTTCCGTAAGGAGCTTTTTCGTTTTCCAGAGAATCGAGCAAGACCTCACTTGCAGAATCCAGCTTAAGCACCTTTTTCGCCGCAGAATCCATCACGAAGGCGTTTTTAAGCAGTTCGGCGCGGATATTCTTCGCAAGAGGCTTTTCGCTATAGAAAAGTTCCCCATTTGAAACAACCGGCGGATTCAGCATGTTACGAAGCAGCGGATAGCTCACGCCTTCTTGTATGTACCACACAGAATCGAAGTCAAATTCCTTGAAAGAGTTCTTCAACATCATTTGTACGTTAGTCAAGCCTTTGCCCGACATTGTAGAATCGCTACAAGCATCGGCAAGGTAGTAGAATTCATCAAAGTTTCCGTCCGGAAATTCGTTTGACCTCGCCAACGCTGCACAAACAGACTTTTCTCCATCACGAATAATCTTGCCGAACGCATAGCCGCGAACTTGAGCGGAATCCGAAGCAACAAGCGCAAAGCCCAGCTTGACAAATTCCTTCTGCGGCATTTCAGAATCAAAACGCACATCGCCAAGAGAGTAGCAGTCTTCCACAATCCAATAATTGCGACCCACAAAACTAGATCCGTTATAGACATCGCCTGTAGAATAAGAACGTCGAATGGTTCCGCTATTGCTACCGGCAAAGCCTCCCACGGAACCGACAATCGGTCCATAGAATCCACCCGTATAGCCTTCAAGCATTTTCGGCACGTTCACGTTTCCTGTCGCAACAGAATTAGAGATAACAGCTAATCCAGAATTGACACCGACAAGCCCTCCAACAACGTTATCGCCCGTTACATCGACTGAAGAATAAACATGGTCTATGCGCCCTTTGTACGCCTCGCCGACAGCTCCACCAAGACTATAATTATCGTCAGGGACACCCACAATCGCCCCCGACACGGTCGAGTTTTCAATAATCCCTCCATTGCTAAAGACGATTCCACCAGCCTCATAAGTAACCACCATATCCACTTTCGCAGAACATCCAGAGATAACACCAGTGCTATCATTGCTCAACACAATTCCGCCCGCACCACTTGACGAATTAATAGACACATTGACACTGGACTTAGAAACAGTCCCTTCGTTATACACGACCATGCCACCAACGCGAGAGCCGCTAATAGAAGCCTTCACGCTTGAATTCGTGATGGAGCCGCGATTCGTCACCACCATTCCAGAAGGCGTGTTTTCGAGTTTTCCCTCTATAGAAACATGTTCAATGGTCCCCCAGTTATCCACAGCAAAAGCAGCCGCCATATATTCAGAGTACAAATTCACCAAGGACAAACTATCTACATAACCTTTTTCGGCGATTTTGGCAAAGAATGCACGGTCTTCTATGGTTGCACCACCATTATCCGATTTCATATAAAGGTTTTTAATTGCATGTCCGCCACCGTAAAATTTTCCGGTAAAATCTCTTGACATATCCCTATCACCAAAAGGCCCGAACAGCTTAGACTTTTTATCAAGATAATCATTTCCGATAGGTTCAAAACCCTCCACAAAGTAGTGACCTACATTTTCGTTCCTAGAAGCAGAGGCATCAATGTCATTCATCAAGCGATAAACTGCGGAGAGCTTGTACCGTCCCTTGCCAATGGATTTCAAGTCACCGTAAGTCTTGATGAGGAACGGATCCGCTTCGGTTCCAGAACCTGCTATGTGGAGCATCGACGTATCGCTTTCAGAAGCCGGCTGAATCACATCCTTATGCCAATTCAAGCAAGGGTAAGTGGAATCAGTAGCAGGTTTCCAAGTTTCCACGAAATCCCAGTTTTTATAAGTCTCTTGCTGGAACATCTGCTGCGTAGAACAGATTTCGCCTGCAGCCGTACTCTTGACTCCCCAAAGAGACCCGTCGTAATAAGAAGACGTAACCGTAGAAGAATTAACATAACCTACAAGGCCACCCCACTTGGACGTACCATAGACATAGCCCGCCGCAAAGGAGTTTTTCACTTTCGATACGTTCAAGTAACCCACCAGGCCACCGACATAAGCGGTTCCCGTTGTTGCAGAAACAGAATAGCAATCCACAATACCGTTTGCATCACCAGCCTTGTTCAAGCTTCCAACAAGCCCACCGACAGAATTTTCCCCGGCAACAGAACCCTTCGAGGCACTACGAGTAATCGAACCACCGTTCTTTTCGCCGACAAGGCCGCCCACATAAGTTACACCAGAAACATCCGCCCTCACAAAAACACTATCTAGCAAAGCTCCGTTATCGACACCGGCGAGGCCGCCTACGTATTTTTTCCCACGAACAGTTGGCTTGAACGTTTTTCTCTGGTAATCCCAGTTATCGTTTCCAGTAAAGTTGGAGGAAGTATCGATGACAAGCCCCGTTATTCTAGCCGAGAATTCAAGCGACCGGAAAAGGCCCACGGAATCTTCATCGGGGCGGTTGATATTCAAATTCCCGATAATTTTATTGTTGCCGATAAACGTACCGTCGAAAGCAGGAATCGGTTCAAAGCCCTTACAAACGCTGCGATCGTCATTGCAGTTGTCATAAATCGAAGCGTACGCATTGATATTTTGAGTCAACATAAAGTAAAGCCCCGATGCGGCATATTCATACCTGCCGACATACTTAAGTTCACTATACTTCGATATTTTATACGGACTATCGGCAGTCCCGCGACCTGCAAGCACATTCACGGAACCATCGTCCTTCAGCGTTCCCGGCAAAATTGGGTCCATGCCCTTGAAATACGGATAAGATTTACCTTCTTGGATCGTCCATACAGAATCGAAGTTGAAGCCTTCATAAGTAGATTGTTTCAGCATCGACTCAGTAGAATTGCCACCCGTTTTGCCAAGTGCAGCAACGGTGCTATCGTAATAGCAAGATTTCATATTCTCGCCCGAACCGAAGAAGTTTCCGCCAATAATGCCCGCTGCAACTTTTTGGCCATATTCATCGTAGGGACTCTTGAGAATACTTGCGGAATAAATATTTTGTTGTAAATATCTGCTGTCAAAATGATCCGAAAGTCCAATCACGCCTCCCACATTTTCATAGCCCCTAACCACATTCACCGAGAACGCATCGACAACAACCGAAGCAGAAGCACCTATAAGGCCACCAATTTGATCGTCACCCCTGACAAAGCCCGTACTTCCAATTTTGTTCATATTAGCCGAACGCGTCGCACCAATCAAGCCACCGACATAAGAAAATCCTAAAACATTTCCGTCGATGGAGACAACGTTGATAACTTCGGACAAATCCAACTCGCCTGCCAAAACACCGACATTCCATGAACCCGTCACTTTCGCATTCACGAATTTCAAATCCTTGATGGTCACCCCTTCTGCCACACCGAAAAATCCAACAAAGTCTCGTTTAGGCTCATCTATTTCCAAATTCTTGATGGTGTGATTTTTACCGTCAAACGATCCTGTAAACATGTGAATGCTATCGCCAATCGGCGTAAACTTCGATGATGACGCGTCGATATCCTTTGTCAGTTCGTAATGAGCGACCAGCGGATAGGCGAGATCGTTCCCGATTTTCTTGAGTTCATCGTATGACGAAATTTCAATCTTGTTCGGAACAGCCATGTAGCTAGACGTTCCCCAGACCGTATCAGTACCAACTGCATAGCCGATTCGATACCAATGATAAATGGAATCTTTAGTTTCGTTTATCTGAGTCAAATTCAGCCACTTGCCAAACAGTTCCTCGCCAACATCGAGCATCGCAGCCACTTTCGGCTGTTTCTGCCACTTGGCCGCAGACGTGGGAATCGCAAGCGGAATCTTGGACGCAGACACGACAGAAAACGATCCAAGATATGGGAAAGACTTACCTTCGTCTATTTTCCATGTATGAATAAAATTTCCGGTAGGGCTATAGCATGCCCCCACATCTTCATAATAGCTACAAGTATCCGTACCATCAACAACATACTCCTCATAACCCAAAGCGTCCCAGCCCGCAAACGAAGCCATTTTCATCATCTTTGCAGAGGTAAGCCCCGTGCCGCCAGCACTCGTATCGAGTCCCGAAATTTCGGTATTCCAGTAGGAGCGTTCCACCTTTTCGCTATTATACCCGACAAGGCCGCCAACATCCAATTCGCCCTTGACCACATTGGCGGCATAGCTGTTGAGAATAGACCCATGGCTATCATCGTAGGCATGATACGCATTTCCACCGACAAGGCCACCGACAGATTCTACGCCCTTGACACTGCCTAAGGCAAAAGTGTTCTGAATACTGCCATAACTCACCCCAGCAATTCCGCCAACATCCACCGTACCTTCTACAGTTCCCTTGGCATACGACTCTCTCACAGAGCCATGATTGGTTCCGACAATTCCGCCCACGCCTTCGTCAAGGCGGCATATCATCGATGAACGGGTGACATTCAGCAAATCCATTTCCGAAATGCACTGTGAAATCACGCCCCACTTGCCTGAATATCCGGCAACTCCACCGACATCATCCACCTCTTCGTAAGCAGGCGTTATAGAACCGCTAGCACGGCTATTCATTATCGTACCAGAATTGTACCCGACAATGCCGCCGACGTATGCATTCGTGGCAATGATATCCACATTTGCAACAGCGTCGGTTACCACGAGATCTGATTCGCCAACAATGCCGCCGACGCAAGTTTTACCTTTGATTTCACCCTGGAACGAAATATTTTTCACGCTAGAAGAAACATCGGAATATCCAATCAGCTTCATTGTCGCACCCGCGATTCCGCCGACACGTTCTTCGCCTTGGACAAAGCCGTTTCTCACATGCACATTTTCGAGAACTCCAGCCACTTTCGCAACGACACCGCCCACATGCCGCGAATCCGTTGTTCCGCCCGTCACGCTCAAGCGGTCAAAATTCAAGTTGCGCAGAGAACCGATCAAGTACGAAATAAAGCCGAGATCGCCTTTGCAAGGCAACCAAATCATCAAATCGCTGATGGTATGGTTTTGTCCGTCGATATTTCCCCAAAACACAGTACTGTCGGCAGCGTCCTTGTACTTGCCGATAGGAATAAAGCCATTGCAGCCGTCCTCGTTGCACATTTCGTTCTTGGAGGCCGAAGCGTCAATATCCTTTGTCAGAACGTAATCCGAAGAGTATAGATAAGCGCCCTTGCCTATCGCCTTGAGGTCTTCGTAGTCTTCAATTTGGAACGGTTTACTTGCGGAACCGTCGCCTTTCATGGTGCCGTTAGCCGCAAAAGAGTGAATCGCAAATAGCGATAAAACAACAGTAAAAATGAATTGCGGTTTCATGTTTCTCCTCATAGGTTCAAATAACATAAAAGCTCCTAGTTTTTAAGGCAACGGACTGAAAATCCGTTATTCTTCGGGAAATTTTTCACAGAAACGGAACCGTCGTTTCCAAAATAAATAGCGTATGCAGCATTCTCGCTAACCTCTGAATATTCAGCGGAACTCCAGATATAAGCTTTAAGCCCCTCGGAATCGAAGGAGCCGCTACGATACCTTTCGCCATCGGCGACAGCTGAAAAACCGTAATCGTTCGTACCGCCCGCATCATCCCAGCCAAATTGCGACTTGAGCACGGCAGCGGCCTTGGCCACTCCGCCAGCCACAGCAATCAAAGTATTCCACGAAGTCGTATCCGGCAAGCGGTAGCCATCAGGACAAAGCGAATCTTTTGCCACATTCCAAGTGTAAAGACGGCCCATCAGGCTGCACTTTTCGGGATTGTTGTCATAGCACCACATATTCCCTTTCAATTCCGGCATTTTTACGTCGTCAGCATAGTTCAAGTTCTGGGCCATCCAAACTTGTTCGCCGATTTTTACGGTTTTATAAACTTGTCCATCGCGGTTATCGACAATGGAATCGTACTGCACTTGCGGATTTAGAAAAGATTCCCGTGTCAAGCTTTCGCCAAAGCGTTCCACATACGTTTCGAACGCAGGAATCTCGCTTGCATAATTCAAGCCTTCGAGGTTTTGGCGAATTTTTTCAATTTGACCGTTTTCTTTTGCGGTGGCTACCCATTCCGCGACTTCCGACTTCGTTTCTTCATCGTCCCACAAACCGTTTTTCGCAATGGCAGAGCTGACTTTGTTTGTACGTTCTTCAAGCATTGCCACATCGGCATCGGCTTGCATCAGCACGCTCACCGCAAGGAGTGCCGCGTTTCCGTCGCCTTTTTCGAAGATGTTCAAGTTTTCAAATTCATCAACGTTATTCGCGATATCAAACGACGTGAGCACTTCGCGTTCCGCTTGGGCTTTCGCTGCCGCAAAGTCCATTTTCTCAACCGTCACAAGGTGCTTTAGGCGCTCGTATTCCAAGTGCGTGAGCAAGTTGACGTTCACAGTCTTTCGAACGCTAAGGTCGGTCAGAGCCTTGAGCGAGAGCTTTTCCGAAGACTCTTTCCCGGTCACTTCGTTGAGGTAATAACCCGTCACTTCGAACAACGCACACGAAGATTTGAGATTGACGCCATCTATAGCAAAGTCGCCCTTGTCGCTTTTAACGTTGCCTGTAAATTTTTCGCCCGTCAGTTCTAGCGTCTTGCAATCCACGCCCTGCACGCTCACAATAGAACCCGTCACAAACGGTCCCTTCTGCGAAACGCCCGCCACATCCAAATCCTTGACGGCGTAAATGCCGGCATCATCCGAAGAACCGCCTGCAACCTCGGAATTCGAACATGCGACAAAGACGCACGAAATCAACGCAAACAAAAGAATCATCAACTTTCGAAAACCGTTGATTTGAACTTTTCCAGTACAACCCGCCAAACCATTAACGTCGCATTTCATTTTCACCAACTCCACTTACTTTATTTTCTTCACATTTGTCAAGCCGTTCGCTTATCGGGAATAGTTGCAAATTCAAACGGTACACGCGCTGCGTTTCGCTACTTTCCGTAGCAATCGCAATAATGCGGCGACGGCATTCCAAAAGTTCCTTCTTGATTTTTTCGTAAGAATCCTGCGTCAGCCCAAGGACAACTCCCGACATAGAGCGTTCTGCAAGTGGCAAGTCCAATGCCTTCACGGCAAGCTCACCCATCTGGCGCTGCAAATCTTTTGCGGCAATCGGCACCGCATCCACGGAGCCCATCGATATGGACTTGTCCGTCTGTACGTAATTTCCATTACGGTCTTTTTTCAGGAGATTCGCATCTTCCAAAAATTCAAGCGTTTCAACAGCTTCCGCTGTAGAAATTTTCGGTTTACACGCACGGGCCATTTCGGCAGGTCTTGCGCCAGGCATATTCGGGGCAAGTTCACGGAGCAACGGATTTTTCCAAGACTTGTAGTAATCGAACTCTTCGCCACCGAGCACACGAACCTTATGCGCCCTCGCCAACGCACAGCGTTTTTCGAACGCCGCCATTTTGGCTTCATCCCCTTTGGCATGGGCGTACGTCACCATCAAAACAAAATACGTCTTTTCAAACCCGGCAAGGCCCATGGCGTTCGCAACTGAACTTGCGGCACTGATGCTCAGATTCTTTTTTCCTTCAGCAACATACTTCAAAAAAATTGCCGATGCGAAACCGGCATTCTGAGCAAACTCGCGCCAAGTAAAAGCGGAGTCGCGCTTGCGTTCATCGTAGTAATCCTGGATGAACTTGCGATAATCTGTATATTCAAGAATCGCCTTCATGATTACAAATATAGTTTTTAAACATTATTGGAATACAAAAATTGCCGTTTTTCGCTCAATTTTTACGTTTTCAGCCATTTTTAAGCGATTTTGAAAAATTTTAGAACACAAGCTGTATCCCTGGGATACAAAAAAAAAGACCTCGCCGTGAATAGCGAGGCCTCGGGATGATGAGAACGAAAAATTAGTCCTTCACGCAGCGAACACTTTGTCCATAAGTTTTTGAGCCTTGGTACAAATAGAATTTGGTATAAATGTTGTTTATATTCGAATACTGAGCCTCATACGCATCCTCTTCTTCGGAGGTCCAATAATAGACATTAGAACCAATGTTGCTCCAGTTATTTTCAGAGATTCTTCGTCCAGTCGGGAGTGCCGTAAATCCATAGGCATCCACACCGTTATTGTCTTCTGTTCCGGCATAATCCCATCCGGTCAAAGCCTTGAGGGTATCGCCAGCTACGCCAGCATTCCCTAAGTACACGCTCAACCAGCCCCATTCATCACGAACCGGCAAGTGCCAACCGTCAGGACAAATTCCTTGTATCTGACGATTGCCAAGCTCGCAAGTTTTGCCATAACCGCAATCCAGCGGTTCCTTTGAATCATTCGCCAAAGCGACCGAGTCAATCGCCGCAGCCCAAGTGTAATAGCGACCGCTCACCTCGCAATATTTCGTGGTATCGTGGTAGCACCAACTATTGCCCTTCAAACTCGGCGTCTTCACGCTATCGGCGTAGTTCAAGTTCTCCGCCATCCACACGCGCGAATAATCATGTTCCTTCACTTCAATCTTCACCACCTTATACACACGCTTATCGCGAGGGTCAACCATTGAGTCGTATTTGATATTCGGATTAAAGCGGGCTTCTTTGGGAACATCCCAGCTCCATTCTTTCGTCACAACATAGCTACTGCTAGACACAGCCGCACTGCTACTCGATTTTGCAGAACTGCTGCTAGACTTCGCTTCAACGACACTTGAACTTGAAGAAGATTTTATCGCGGCAGTCGAAGCATCGCCCTTGATGCAACGTACGCTCTGTCCATAAGTCTTTTCACCATGATATATATAGAACTTCGTATAAATGTTGTTTATATTCGAATATTGAGCTTCATAAGCATCCAGTTCGTCGGAACTCCAGTAATAGACATCCGAGCCAACCTTCCCCCAACTCGTTGCAGAGAGTCTTCTTCCGGTCGGGAGGGCCGAAAAGCCATAGGCATCTTGGCCATTGTTGTCAGCCGTTCCAGCATAATTCCATCCAGTCAGTGCCTTGAGCGAATCACCAGCAACGCCTGCATTTCCCAGAGCCACGCTCAACAAGCCCCATTCATGGATTGTCGGCAAATGCCAGCCATCAGGGCAAATTCCCTGGACACCACGATTGAGCCCGCAAGTCTTGCCATAACCACAATTCAGCGGATTCTTCGGATCATTTGCCAAAGCCACAGAGTCAATTGCGGCAGACCAGCTGTAATAACGGCCACCCACCTTGCAATTCTTTTCATCACCCTTATAGCACCAGTTACGCCCCTTCAAGCTCGGAGTTTTCACGCTATCGGCATAGTTCAGGTTTTCCGCCATCCACACCTGCGAATAATCATGCGCCTTTACTTTAATTTTCACGACCTTATAGACTTGCTTATCGCGCGGGTCAATCATCGTGTCGTATTTGATATTCGGATTCAGGCGAGCGGACTGCGGCACATCCCAGCTCCATTCTTCAGGGAGAGTCGAACTGCTAGAAGATTTAGAGTTACGGCTACTGCTTGATTCCATTTTCGAGCTAGACGAGACCTCATCTGCACCCGTCAAACCTTCAATTTCAAGTTCAGCGCACGCCCAAAACAACGGCGTACACAAGACAACAGTCCATAATTTATTCAATTTCATAGATTTCTCCTTTTTTTTTGAAAAATTTTTCCCTTAGCGAATGACAAATCTGCCATTCGCCTAATTAATTTCACAATTTATTCAAGCTATTTTAAAGAGCGCTACATTTGCTTCGCTAGTCTTTTACGCAACGAACACTCTGCCCGTATCTTTTATCCCCCTGATACATATAGGCCTTAGTATATATGTTATTCATATTCATATATTCAGCAGCATTAATCGTATATTCACTATCATATTCAGTAGTACTCCAAAAGTAATCATCAGTGCCTACCTTTTGATAACTACCATCTTCAAGCCTTCTCCCAACGGGCAACGCCGTAAATCCGCAAGAATCAATGCCAGAACCTTCTTCGGAATCACCCCATCCCGTTAATGCCTTGAGATGCCTACCCGCAATTTCGCTATTACCCAAAGCTACAATCAATTTTCCCAACTCATGTCGCGTCGGCAAATGCCAGCCATCTGGGCAAATCCCCTGTACACTGCGTGCTAGCCCGCATTTCTTGCCGTAGCCGCAGTCCAGTGCAGAATCGGGATCGACAGCAAGCTTCGCCGAATCAATCGCAGCCATCCAACTGTAATAGCGGCCCGAAACTTCGCAATACTTTTCATTATCATTGTAGCACCAGTTGCGGCCCTTCAAGCTTGGCGTCTTGATACTATCGGCATAGTTCAAATTTTGAGCCATCCACACCTGAGAATAATCAGCCCCATCAGGCGCAATCTTCACAATTTTATACACCTGATTATCACGCGGGTCAATCATCGTATCGTACTTGATATTCGGATTGAAGCGAGCTGCCAAAGGCACGTCCCAGTCCCAGTCAAGGCTTATAATGCTAAAGGAGCTAGAGGACAAACTCGCCAAGCCAGCCGAACTGCTGCTCTGGGTAGCACGGTCGCTTTCCGCAAAGTCTTTCACGTACGTTTCGAATGCAGGAACTTCATCGGTATAGCCCCAGCTTTCAATGTTCTTGCGAATCGAATCGAGCTTGCCGCTAGACACAGCAGAAGCAGCGCAATTCGCCATTTTCGTCTTCACGCTATCATCAAGCGTACCGTTAAACGCAATCGCGGCGGCGTATTGATCCAAGCGTGCATAAATTTCCGACTCGTCTGCACTAGTCGCCAGCAACACGCTCATCGCCAAGAGAGCCGCATTACTTTCTCCCTTTTCAAAAATATCCATGTCTTCGGCTTTTGCGAAATCGCCTTCGATTTCAAATGAGGCAAGCACTTCTTTTTCGGCTTGCGCCTTCGCTTCGTCAAAAAGCATTTTCCGTTCCAGCGCCAAACGCCACACACGTGCGTATTCCAAACTTGTAAGCACATTGACATTCACATTATTACGATTTTTGAGATTTGTAACTGTCCGAAGCCTTACCAATCCCGAGGACTTTTGTCCGCTAACTTCATTGAGGTAATAGCCCGAGACTTCGAAAACAGCGCACGTCGAAGACAAGTTAATATCCTTGACTTCAAAATCGCCACGTTCACTCTTAACGACACTCTCAAATCGCTCACCCGTGAATTTCATCGTCTTGCAATCCACACCCTGCACCGTCACCACAGAGCCCTTGACAAACGGGCCTTTCTGCGCCACGCCAGCCACATTCAAATCAGCAATGATTCCCGCATCTTCCGTAGTGCCGCCCGCAAAGCCGCCATCATCATCAGAACCGGTGCAAGCCCAAAACACGCCTCCAGCAATCAGAACTTCAACAAGCCTAATCCATCTCTTAAACAACAGCGTATTCATCTAATATTTTCTCCTTTTCCAAACACGAATTAATCTTTATTAAAATTCATTAGTCCTTTACGCAGCGGACTGAAAAACCGAGGCCTTCATTGTAGTAAGCCAAACTTACACCATCGCTGCCGCAAAGCAAGCCCACGTTGTACGCTTTGCTACTATCGCGTTCAACAGAAGTCCATAAGTGCGAAATGTTGCCTTCGTTTTCAAAAACCCCTGCGTAGTAACCAACAGGCAACCCACCAAAGGAATAATCATCCGTACCATTGCTATATACTTCTACATGTTTGCCGGATATTTGCACATCTTCATTCCAGCCACTAGTGGTCTTGAGCATTTTGCCAGCCACAAACCAACCACCAACTTCCTTAATAAGCACAGTCCATTCCGTTGTATCAGGCAAATGCCAACCTTTGGGACAAATACCACGTACAGGGTATGTCGGCGAGCATTTTAAACCAAAGCCACAACCCTTGCCGTTCGCCTTCCACTCGCCTACGCTATCCATGGCTGCAGCCCAAGTGTAAAGACGTCCGTACTTGGCGCAGTTGGCAGGATCATTGTCATAGCACCAGCTAGAGGAATCGGAGGTGTACTCCTCATATGTATTGGGAATGCCAGTGTATGCATAGTTCAAATTTTGAGCCATCCATACCTGACTGCCAATTTTCACCGTCTTGTAAACTTGTCCATCGCGGTCATCAGTCAAAGTACCGTATTCACAATTGTCCTCAGTCTCCGTCTTGCAGGCAGGCAGCGTGGCCACAGAACTAGAAGATGCGACAGAGCTGTTGGAACTAGGCGCAACCGCATCATAGTCCTTGAGACAACGGATGGAAAGTCTCAATTGTGAACTGATAAGCGTTTTAAAACCAGTTCTTTCAGCATCATAATCCAAATCCCAATAATAAGGTTCGCCACCATTTTTCCTAGTTGTCATCCAAAAATCAGCAGTATAACCGAAATTATAGTAGCCGTCATTAAACCAGTTTCCAGCCGGGAGCGCCGAAAATCCATAATCATCTGTCGCAAACGCCCAATTCTTAAAGCCCTTAGCCTGCAAGACATATCCAGAATCACCCTCTGATAAGTAGAGTTTTTTCCATTCAGTTGTGTCAGGCATATGCCAGCCATCCGGGCAAATTCCCTGTATTTTACAAGACTCCTTGGATTTACATTCGCTCTCGGAATTTCCTACCGCCGCAGACCACGTATAAAGTCCTCCGTAGATATTGCAATATTTCACGCTATCCTTGTAGCAATAACGCCCCGTTGTTTTATAGCTCAAGTTTTGAGCCATCCACACATAGTCGCCAATTTTCACGGTCTTGTAAACCTTTCCATCACGAGAATCAACAATCGAATCATATTTTATATTAGGATTCAAGTAGGTATCTTTAGGAGATTCCTCTTTCTCTAAAAATACCGGAGCCGATTCACCCTTGACACAACGCACCGACATCCCTATGTATTTGTATAGGCCACTGATGCTGTAATAATCTTTAGTACTAAACGATCTATTGTGTGCAATAGCCGGGTTGTAATCCCAATCTGTCAAATTTCCGTTGTCTTCTGCAGAAGTCCAAAAATAAGCAGCAGAGCCCCAACTGATAAAGCTACCATATCTGTACCCAGCCGGCATTGCAGAAAAGCCCGCAACATCCGTTCCATTATTATCCCCAGACCAGCCTTTTGTCGTCTTGAAAAACTTTCCGGACGTATCCTGCACCGCTTTCCCAGCAACAACTTTGTCCATTTCGCTCCATTCCTTTTCAGACGGGAGGAGCCAACCATCCGGGCAAATACCCTGCAAAGGCCCGATCAGTCCACACAACTTACCGTTACCGCAATCTACAGGATTATCCTTATCCGTAGCCAACTTCACAGAATCGATGGCGGCAGCCCAAGTATAAAGACGCCCAGCGATTGCACATTTTTCAGGGTCGTTGTTATAGCACCAACTTTTGCCCTTCAAGCTCGGGGTTTTTACGCTGTCCGCATAGTTCAAGTTTTGTGCCATCCACACCTGATTGCCGATTTTTACCGTCTTGTAAACTTGTCCATCACGGGGGTCGGTCATTTCACCGTATTCAATGTCAGGATTCAGGTAAGCGTTAACGAGACTGCTACTGGACGAGGCGGGAATGACAGAGCTAGAGCTTGCAAT